>OGZJ01000272.1_pt1 | contig 19879 bp, 17 predicted proteins | sample 1576831 | NCBI WGS metagenome assembly OGZJ01 (sample SAMEA3541518, study PRJEB24748) | human gut metagenome | biome: human gut; feature: human-associated habitat; material: faeces | place: China | collected 2012
TGTATAAATTAAATAGGTAAACCTAGGGAAATCTAGGGACACAAAGCTATAGGGACTAAGGTTATTAACTATGTCAGCCAGTTGCCAAAGGGTACATTACAATACTTTTTGTTTTAAACTTAGTATTAATGTCAAGTGTATACTTTTACACGAAACATTAAATTACTAGGCTAGATTTAAGTTACTCTTTTTGAGTAACTTTTTTTATTAATGTACTTCTGAGGAGATTATAAATCATTCGGGAGGAGAAAAATGCATAAAAAAAGAATAGCAGCCTTAACATTGGCAGCAATAATTTTTAACTTTTCATCAAACACTGTAGGAGTTTTGGCTCATGAAGTAGAACAAATTAAGCCGAAACAAGGTATATCAAGTAAAAAGGATGTACAATCAAATCAAGCTAAAGTTAGTAAATTTGATTTACTTAACAACAAAAATTTAGAAAAATACAATAAAGTTTTTAAATTAGACAAATCTAAAATAATCGCAATAAACAACAATGGTGGTAATTATCCAGCATCAGAGCTATATAAAGCTATTGATAATAATTTTAGCACTCATTGGGAAACAGGAAGATACAATAGAGAAGACTTTGAAAATGAAGTGACATTTACATTAGATGAGGTTACAAGTTTAGATAGAATAGTATATGGAGCAAGACAAGATGGAGCAAAAGGTAAAGGTTTTGCTGAGAAATTTGAAATATATGCTTCACTAACAGATGACCAAGATGACTTTACTTTAGTAAGCCAAGGTGGATACTCAGGTTCTACTGGAGATATCGTAGAAATAAAATTTGAAGAAACTAAATTTAAAAGAATAAAATTTAAATTTAAAAAAGCTAATCAAAATTGGGCATCAGCTTCAGAATTTATGCTTTATAAAAAAGATACACTATCTGAAACTATAAATGATTTATTTACAGATGGTACTATGACTAAATTAAAAGATAAATACAACAGTATAGATGTAATAGATAAATTGGAAGATGAAGTAAATAAACATCCACTAAAAGATGATTTAGAATATGCAATAAATCTAGCAAAAGAGATATTACAAGGAGACAAAGATTATTCAGATAGAATTTTTACGTTGACACAATATGGAGATACTCATGCAAAAGCAAGAAATACATTAGGAATGTCTAGATTTGGAACAGATTTACAATCTACTGGTATAGTAGCGAAACCAGGAGAAGTATTCAAAATTTATGTTGAGGCTCAAGAAGGTGCACCCCTTCCTAAAATAGCATTTACCCAACAAGAAGGACATTATAATAATTGGAAAAGAGAGTATCAATTAAAAAGAGGGCTTAATGTTATAACAGTTCCTGAAATTTATAATAATTCATGGACAAACAAACCTGTAAAAGGTGGTGCTGTTTATTTAATAAATAAATACACATCAAGTGAGCAAGGAAAAGCTCCAATAGTTCGTATTGAAGGTGGAGAAGAATTTCCTTTATTTAATGTAGGAGATGATAAAGAAGCTTTTTTAGAAAAACTAAAAGCTTATAAAGTAAAATTAGAAAAAGACCCTGAAAATACAGTTGATATATATGAATTTAATACAAAAAGATTTATGTATACAGGAACAACAAAAGCTGCATATCAAGTATATGTAAATGAAGGTGTTGATGTTGATGAAAGTGTTGATGTTTGGAATAAACAAATACAAGATGCTTTTGATTTTGCTGGATTAAAAGATGATAAAAATGATCCGACAAATGATTCTACAAATGTTAGAACAACAGTAAGATTAATGCAACCATATGGAGCTGCATATGCTGCGGGAGACCATGTTGGTATTCAAAGACATATCCAGGAAATAGCATTAAGAACAGACCAAGATAGTATTAATAGTATACTTTGGGGGATGATTCACGAAGTTGGTCACCAAATGGATATATCATCTAGAGAACTTGGTGAAATAACAAATAACATGTTTTCAAATAATGCATATATGAAAAATAATGCAGGTGATAGAGTTCCATATAATGAGTTATACAATTTATTAGCTCCAGATGATTCATCACAAAATTTTGATGATATTAGTTATAGCCAAAGATTAGGGATGTTTTGGCAACTACAATTAAAGAAAGATACATATTGGCCAGAACTAGAATCGCTTTATAGAAAAAGAAAGCCAAGTGTTAGAAATGAGCAGGAAAAAAGAGATACAATAGCATTGTATTCATCAGAAATTTTAAATATGGATTTAACTAAATATTTTGAAAAATACGGATTTAAAATATCTGATAGTTGCAAAGAAAAATTAAAACAATTCTCTAATGATTGTGAAAAAATCTGGTACTTAAATGGAAATGCATTAAGTTATAAAGGGAATGGATTTGAAAATAAAAATACAGGTTTAGATGTTTCTTTATCAAAAACTGATGCAGGTATAAGGCTTAATATGGATATAAACCAAGATATGAAAAATGACTTACTTGGATTTGAAATTATCAAAAATGGAAAAGTAATTGCATTTACTACATCAGGTACTTATACAGATACTAAAGCTAAAGACACAAATGAAAACATCGAATATGAAGTTGTTCCATATGCATTAAACTTATCAACGGGAGATAAAGTTCAGCTAAACTCATTAAAACCAAGTATAAGTGTTCAACAAAAGAAATTGACATTGAAATTAAATGAAAAATTTGATGCTAAAAGTTATGCAAAAGCATTTACAAATGAAGGCGAAGATATAACAGAGTCATTAAAAGTTGAGAGCAATGTTGATACTACGAGAGGTGGAAATTACGAAGTAAAATATATAATAACTGAAAACAATACAAATATAGAAAAAATAATGAAAGTTGAAGTGGTAAGTGATTACGATTATTTATCAGATTTTGAATGGAAATCAGCTACAACTTCATGGGGAACACCAAGAAGAAATTCTAATATACAAGGTAGAATAAATTCAACAACTAAAAAATTTGAAAAAGGTTTTGGAATTCATGCAAATGGAAAAATAACTTATGATTTATCTGATAAAGAATATGATAAATTTGAGGCGTTAGTAGGTATTGATTCTTCAGCTATACAACCAAATAATAATTCAAGTGTAACATTTAAGATAATAGCAGATGGAAAAACATTAGCAACTACAAATGTTATAGGATATTATGATAATTTAGCTTATATAAGTGTACCAATATCGGGTGTTAAAGAATTAATAATAGAAGCAAATGATGGTGGAAATGGAAATACAGCAGACCACTGTATAATAGTTAATCCTAAATTAACTACAAACAATGGTAAACCAAAGATAACTGCAAATGAAAAGTTCTTAAAACTTGGTGACACATTAGATGAGATGAAAGATATTAAAGCATATGACCAAGAAGATGGAGATTTAACAAAAAATATTACAATTGAATCAAACAACTTTGTTCCAAATAAAATTGGTAGATATGAAATTGTATACAAAGTAAAAGATTCAAATGATAATGTTGAAATACAAAAAGGATATGTAACAGTATCGGAAGATTATGTAGTTAAAAAATCTAAATTTGGTAAATTTAATAATTTATCATCGTATAATGATGAATTTAAATTACCTATAGCATCTGTAACAAATAACGCAGGTCATTATGGAAATAGTAAAATAACTAATGCAATAGATGGAAATATAAATACTCATTGGGAAACTGGTAATCAAAATAGCGACACATTTAAAAATGAAGTTATATTTGACTTGGGAGAAGTTCAAGAAATAAGTAAAATGGCATATGGTGCAAGAAGAGATGCGTATAATAAAGGTTTTGCAACAAAATTTGAAATATATGTATCTGAAAATGAATCAGGGGATGATTTTTATTTAGCAGGAAGTGGATCATATTCTGGATCACCTAATGACATTGTACAGTTCGACATGAGCAAAGTAAGTGCAAGAAGAGTAAAACTTAAATTTGTAGAAGCTCGTGAAAATTGGGCAAGTTTAAGTGAAGTATCATTCTATAAAGAAGATAAACTAGCTGATAAAATGTCAACTTTATTCAAAGATGAAAATAAAACAGATGTATCAGAAAATTACAATACTTTAGAAAAGGTAGAAGAATTAAGAAAAGAAGTTGAAAATCATCCAGCATATGAATTATTTAAAGTTGAATTAGATAATGCTGAAAAGATAATAAAAGCAAAATACCCAACTATAAAAGTTGAAGATGTAACATATGTTAAGAGAAAAAGTGATTTTAACTTAAAAGATGGCGTTACAGCTAATGACCAAGAAGATGGTAATATAACATCAAAAGTTACTATATTAGATGATGGTGGTTTCTCTTCAGATAAAGTAGGTGAATACACTGTAGTATATAAAGTAATTGATAAAGATTTAAATTCAGTTACAAAAGAAAGAAAAATAATAGTTTATGGAAAAAGTGAATATTTATCAGATATGAACTGGATATCAGCACAATCAGGATGGAGAAGTGTCATAAAAGATAAAGCAGTTGGTACAAATGATAAGATAAAACTTAATATTGATGGAAGTGTTAAAACTTTTGATAAAGGTTTTGGTGCAGCAACAAATGCAGAAATAGTATATGACTTAGAAGGTCAATATGATTATTTCACTACATATGTGGGAACTGATAAAAACTTTGATATGGATAGCACAACTATAAAATTTAGAATTCTTGCTGATGGAAAAGAAGTATATAAATCAGATGTGATTAGAAAAGATACACCAGCAGAATTTGTTAGTTTAGATATTAAGGGAGTTAAAAGACTTGTCTTAATAGCAGATGATGTGGATGGAAATTTAGTAGGTGATTTTGCATCTTGGGCTGATACTAAATTATATCAAAATTATTTAAAACCTGTAATAAAGGGTGATGATGTAATAGTATTTAATACAAAAGAAAAAGTTGACTTACTTCAAGGTATAGTTGCAACAGATTATGAAGATGGAGATATAACTTCAAAAGTTAAAGTAAATACGGATTATAGTTATGGCAAATTTGGTGTATTTGATGTTGTATATTCTGTAACAGATAGTGATAATTTAACAACTAAGTTCACTAGAAAAGTAGCAATTACAGAAGAAGAAACTTATATATCTGACTTAAAGTGGAAATCTGCAACTATAGGTTCGGGAGCCATAGGTATAGATAAATCAGTAAGACAACAAGCAATAAAGATTTTAAATGAAGATGGTTATTATGAAACTTTCACAAAAGGTATAGGAACTCATGCTTATTCAGAAATAGTTTATAATTCAAGTGGATATGATATATTTGATACTTGGGTTGGTATGGACCAATATGTATCAGAAAGAGATGATGCAAGTGTTCAATTTAAAATATTTGTTGATGGAAAATTAAAAGCTCAAACAGGTGTTATGAAAGCTAATACACCAAAAGAACGTTTAGTAGTAGATGTTAGAAATTCTAGTGAAATAAAATTAGTAGTAGATGTGGCAACTAACGGAAATAATTGGGACCATGCCAATTGGGCAGATGCAAGATTTAGAAATGTGCCACAATTTAGTACAGTTCAATTGGAAAAAGCTCTAAAAGAAGCAAAAAAATTAGATTTAAATAATTACACTGAACAATCTATAGAAGTTTTAGAAAATGCCATAAAATTTGGTGAAGATGCTTTAAATTCAACTAATCAAGAAGTAATAGATAGTGCAGTTGAAAGTTTAAACTCTGCTATAGATTCACTAGTAGAATTAAACTTAAATAAAGTAGTAAATATAAAAGATGAATATTTAAAACAAAGTATACAAAAAGAGCTTAATACATCAGGTGAAATAACAATTGGTCAAATGAGACAACTTGTTTCACTAAAAGTATCAAATGCTGAAAGTTTAGAAGGATTACAATATGCTATAAACTTAGAATCTTTAGATATATCATATAATGAAATAAGGGATTTATCACCACTAAAAAATCTTAAAAAATTAACTGATTTAAAGGCAAATCCTCTAGGAGGCTTAATTTCTGGGCGTGTTTATGCTGAAGATAATAAAGCAAAAGTAAGTTTAGATGTTATAAATAGAAATGGTGAAAAATTACTGCCAACATCTGTAGTAGTAAAACATAATAAAACCCATGAATACACTACTTTAGATATAAATGATTGTATGGACAAAAATGGAGTAGTAACAATAGATACAACAGGCTTTGATTCATATATATATACAATTTATTTAGTATATGAAGATAAGGTTGACAACTATACGTCACAATTTATGTTTATGCTTGATAATATATAATATTTATATAAAAGGGCTATCGCAATTGGTGATTAGCCCTTTTGATTAAAACTAATTAGGAGAAGGGTATGTTTAAGAAAAAAATAGCATTATTAAGTTTAGTATCAATTATTTCAAATTTTTCATTGTTTACAACAAATGTTTTAGCATATGAAATAAAAGAAAATTCAAAAAAAATTGCATCAACTGAAGTAATTAAAAAAGATAGTTCGAAAAATAAAAAAACAAGTAAAGCTAAAAAAGTTATTACTGTAGCTCAAAATGGAAATACCCATGCAAAGGCAAGAGATAATTTAAAAATGACTTATTTTGGTACAGATTATCAATCTACAGGAATAGTTGCAAAGCCAGGAGAAGAATTTGTTGTGTATGTGCAAGCTGAGGAAAATGTACCACTACCAACAATTGCATTTAGTCAACATGAAGGATTTTATTCAAATTGGGTGAGATGGTATCAATTAAAGCCAGGTAAAAATGTTATAACAGTACCAGAAATTTATAGCAACTCATGGGAAAAGAAAACAGCAAAAGGTGGAGCTGTATATCTGCTAAATAGATATACAAAAGAAGAACAAGGCAAAGCTCCAGTTGTAACTATTGAAGGTGGAGAAACTTTTCCTTTATATAATGAAGGTGACGATAAAGAACAATTCTTAAAAGAATTAAAAGAATATAAGAAAAAATTAGATGAAGACCCAGAAAATACAGTAGATTTATTTGAGTTTAATACAAATAGAATACTTTACACAGGAACAACATCATCAGCATATAAAGTATATGTAGAAGAAGGGGTGGATATAGAGAAAAGTACAAATAATTTAAATAGCCAAATTCAAGAAGCTTTTGATTTTTCGGGATTAAAAGATGATATATCAGACCCATCAAATGACTCTACAAATATAAAAACAACAATAAGACTTATGCAACCATATGGATTAGCATATGCTTATGTTGATCATGTGGGTATACAAAGAGATTATGAAACATCGATGCTTAAAACAGATAAATCAAGTCTTGGGTCTGTACTATGGGCGACTGTTCATGAAGTTGGTCACCAAATGGACATAGATGCTAGAGCATGGCCAGAGATAACAAATAATATGTGGGCAAACAATGCTCATATAAAACAAGGTTTTGATGATAGAGTTAATTATACTTACATATATAAATATTTAGCTCCAGAAAAATCTCTAAGAGGATTTGAAGAAATGGACTACTTCCAAAAGTTAGGGATGTTTTGGCAATTACAATTAAAAAAAGATACTTATTGGGCTGAATTAGAATCTTTATATAGAAAAAGAAAACCTAGTCCAAATAATTATCAACAGAAAAAAGATATACTTGCAACTTATTCTTCAGAAGTATTAAATATTAATTTAACTTATTACTTTGAAAAATACGGATTTGATTTATCAGATGAATGTAAAGAAAAATTAAAAAAATATCCAACATCAAATGAAAAATTATGGTATTTAAATAGTAGTGTAATGAATTATGAAGGGCAAGGATTTGATAACGTAGATACAAACTTAGATGTAACATTATCAAAATCAAAATCTAATATAAAGCTAACTATGAATATAAATAAATCTATTAAAAATGATTTACTTGGTTATGAAATAATAAAAGATGGAAAAGTAATTGGGTTTACAACAGAAAGCTCTTATACTTAAGAGATTCATTATTTCTAATATCTGTATATTTTTCCTCCTTAAAGATAACAATCAAATCATATCTTTTTTCTTCATATTTCTTTTCTTTATTTTTATTCATATAAAAATAAAGACCTACAATAATAACAGCAATGATAAAAATATAAATATTAAAACCCATATAAATCATCTCCTTTTATTTATTATATCTTAGTCCAACATCTTTTGCATTTCCTTTGAATTAATACTTACAATTTCTTTAAAATATTCTTGTTGAGTCTTATCACCTTTAAATAATTCTTTTTCAATTTTACCATCTTTTAAATAAAGAAGTCTTGAAGAATAAGAAGCAATCAATGGATCATGGCTTACCATAATGATCGTAATATGATTTTCATTCATCTTTTTAAAGATAGATAATATTTCATGTGAATTTTGACTATCTAAGTTTCCTGTTGGTTCATCTGCAATAATGATTTTAGGATTTCCAATTAATGCTCTAGCAATAGCGACTCTTTGTTGTTGTCCTCCCGAACATTCATGAGGATATTTATTGAGTAGTGATTCAATATCTAACTCTTTTGTAATTTGATGGACTTTTTCATCAATAACTTTTTTATCTTCTCCAATGAGTTTTAAAGGAATCATAATATTTTCATAAACCGTTAAAGAATTTAATAAATTATAATTTTGAAAAACAAAACCTAAATATTGATACCTAAATTTTCCTAATTGATTTTCAGACATTTGTTTCACTTCTTGATTTAAAATATACAAACTCCCATTAGTAGGAATATCTATTGTTGAAATATTATTTACTAAAGTAGATTTACCGGAACCTGACGGTCCCATAACAACAATAAACTCTCCTGTTTTAATTTCTAAATCGATATTTTCTAAAGCTGTAAATGGTTGTTTGCTTCCCATACCATAAATCTTTGTCATATTTTTTGCTCGTAAAACTGTTTCCATATTATTGTCCTCCTAGTTGTACTTTTCCTACACAATAATTTAATAAAAGACAAATCAATAATGTCACTACATAATAGATAAATAATCCACTATAGAAAAATAACATTATTGAATTCATTAAAATAAACTCTCTCGCCATAAAGATTAAATAAGGTAATGGAATTACTAAAACACAAATAAAATAAAGGATATTTTCTTTCAAAAGCATCTTCTTTAAATCACTATAAACATAACCTACTTTATTTAAAGTATTAAATTCCTTCATTTTATTTTTCTTTTCCATATTCATCTTATATAAAATAGAAATAATTACCATCGCTACAATAAACAAATAACTGATCATTCCTGTCACAAATTCATTACTTTCAATATTTTGTGACGCTAAAACAGGTAATAAAACTGTAATCAATAATGTAAGTAAGCCAATTAACGAAGCTGTTGATTTAATCATCAATCCCACATGTGATAAACAAATATAAATTTGCTTTCCTTTTAAATTCTTTTTATTTTTTAAAAAGATTTGTGGTAATAAATACTTATATAATCCATACATTCCCACAACACCTAAAGCTGTTGGCGGAATATAATTTATTAAATTTCCTTCAACCGTTATAATTGAACAAAATCCTATCAAATAAATAAGTAAATACATCATCATTTTTTTTAAACTTACAAAATGAATAGCTTGTACCTTATTTTCATCATTCATTAAAGTATAAATATCACTTTTATGAAGTTGCCCTATTAAAAAGATGATCACAATAACAACTAATACACATAACGCTGAAATCGTTGTAAAAAAGGTACTTGGCATAATGGTATAAATTGAATAATTGATTTGTAGATAAGGATATATCTTTGAATGAATGAAAAATAAGCTAAGAACACCTAAAATAAATGAAATCGGTAAAACAAAGATAAAAACAATCCCCATTTGAATCAATGTATATTTGATAAAATCTAACAAGTTAAATCCACAAGTAAATAAAATTCCAAATTCTTGATGTTTTTTATTGAAATTATATTGACTGGCATAAATAATCATAAACCAACAAAATAAAATAATTAAAAATGGTAATCCCATTGATAATGGTATATCCGCTCCAAGAGGATCATCTATTCCTCTAGCCCTATCTGCTTCTATTAAATAGGGATTGTTGATAAATTCTGAAAAGATCAAATGAATGACAATTGCAAAAATAAGTGTGAGTCCATAAATCATATATTGTTTTTTATTCCTTTTTAATGTTAACGTAGCTAGTGAAAAAACCTTCATTGCTTCCACCTCCTAACTCCATCATAAACTTTCCATCACACCTTACAATAAAAGTGGCACCAACAACCTAGAAATGACACAAACAACATCTTAAATAAATCTACTTATGATACAATACAGTTAAAGGAGGGATAGCATGAAGTACAAAGTAGGGAAACCCCATTATAAATTAAGTTTTATTTATTCATTCATCATTATTTTTTGGGCTGTTTTTTTAATCATTTATAGTCCATTTTCAGGAATGAATATTTGTGGATTTATGCTTATTTTTTTGATTATCTTTATTTTTCTTCCTAGTATGGCATTTTGTAATAATATTTGGGAAGTGGATGAATATTATCTTAAATACACTTTTTATAATAATGTAATCGATAAATCACAAGCATTTTTTAAAACAATTTTTACTAGAAATATGGAATATCAAATGAAAATAAAACTAGATAAGATTATATCTATCCAAGTCACTTATGAAGCAGTTCCAATGCTTTTTTATGGAACCAATGGTTATAATGTTATTTTTAAAGTATTGATGAAGGATGGTTCTTCTTTTTCTTTTCAACCAATCGTTACTAGAAAAAGAAAAGAAATTATCGATGCAATTGAATTTTTAAAAAGTAAAGGCATTATCTTTAAAGATAAATATCATATTCTAGATCAATTAGATAAACAAGAAGCTTTATCTTATTATTTAGAAAAAATACATGGAGGTAAAAAATGATTTCTATAGCTTGTAATATACAAGAGTGTTATTTTGAAATCATCAAAAAACACTTTACCTCAAAAGATTACTATTTAGAAAAATTCAATCCAGCATCTTATGATGATATCTATTTTATTGAAATCAATTCACTTAATGATTTAGATAAAATTCATCAAATCAATAGATATCCAGAAACTTTAATTTATATTATTGGTCCTAATGACTTTCATTTACTTAATGAATGTTTAACATTAGGTATTCATTTATATTTTGAAAAAGATGATTTAGAAAACAGTCTTCACTCTAAATCAGAAACTATTCATCAACAAATATTTACTAGATTTAAAACATATCATTATAAAAATAAACAAATGTCTTTTGAATTAAGACTTGCTCAAATTATGTATGTAGAATCCATGAATCATAAACTTGTAATTCATCATGATAATGGTGATTTTATTGAAAGAAAAAATTTATCTTTATTTATAAAAGAAATCAATTCTTCTGACTTTATTCAAATTCATAAATCATTTGTCGTAAATAAAAACTATATTCAAGAAATAAAAGCTAAAGAACTCATTTTAAAAAATTCTACTATTCTACCCATTGGTAGAAACTTCAAAGAGAGTATTTAAAAAGTAAGGACACACAATCCTTACTTTTTATAATAATTCAATATATTGTTTAGAACAAATTTCTTTAGATGTTGATTAATAACAAGTTTTTGAGTAATATGTGGACAAACACTATAACATAATTTACACCCTATACATCTATTTTGTACAAAATACTCATGTTTATTTTCTATTGTTTTACCAATAAAAATAGAATCTCTTACCATATGACTAAGAACACTAAATCAATATATTCTTCACTTGCTTCATATAACCAAAAACTTCTAAAGCACCTCTTGTATCTTGTGAGTAAATTTCTTCCACCAATATTTTAATAATCCATTAATCAATATTTCTTTATTAAAACATCTCTTATTTTTAGAAATAAATATTATAATGTATATTCTTTTGGTGATTGTCCATTATCAGCAATAATACTTGAGCATCAGCTAAATAAAACACTTCAAAAATTGGATTATCCATATTTCTTTTTCAGCTTTATTATCTTCAAATACAGCTCTACAATAGTTAAATATTGTACTGGCGTATCATTTAAAAGTTTTACGAATCATTCACATTTACTTCCATCGTTATTAATCATTATGAAATAATTATTTTTTTCATCTTCGCTATTATAATAACTTTACACAAATATATGCACTCTAAAGTGCTATATACTATCCATTTTAAAATTATTGTTTAATATAAGCATTTTGAAGGAAATAAAATGGAAAATAATGAATTACCTGCTTGTCCAGTAGAAACAACACTTACCCTTATTGGAAATAAATGGAAAGTATTAATTCTTCGTGATTTAATGCCTGGTTCTAAAAGATTTGGGAAATTACAAAGAAGTATTGGGAAAATCAGTCAAAAAGTTTTAACTTCTAATTTAAAAGAAATGGAAACAAAAGGGATTGTTCATAGAAAAGTTTATACTGAAGTACCACCGCGTGTCGAATATAGTTTAACTGACTTAGTAAAAAGCCTAAAACCTATTCTTGATTCTATGTGGAATTGGGGAGAAAATTATAAAAGAACTATTCAATAAAATAAGTGCCAGCCTATAGCGACACTTATTTTTTCATTTTAATAATCACATTTAAAGAATTATTGACATCACTAGCCTTATATAAAGCTTGATCAAGCTGTTCTAATGGAAATTCATGAGTAATCATACTTTCTAAATTCCACTTACCACAAGCCATGATTTCTTGAACATCATCAACATCTTCTTTCATATAACCACCAGAGCCAATAATACTTTGTTGTGCATATGTCATATGCAATAAATCAATGGAGCGTGGTTCTTTATTGACCGCTACTGAAACAAAACGACTTTCTATTTTTCCTAGTTTTAAAAAATCATCAAGAATACTTTTAGCACCTGCTGCATCTAACCAACAATCAATATTTGCCGTTAGACCATTTAAAGAATAAGCCATTCCAAAATAATCTTTGGCATGATTTATAAAATCATCTACTTGTAGGTTACATGTTTCAAAACCTAATTTTTTAGCAATTTCTAAACGATAAGCTGAATAATCACAAATCATCACTTTTTCCATCCCAAAATATTTAAAAGCAACCGCTGCAGCAATACCAATCGTTCCACTGCCAAAAACAACCGCATTTTGTCCTTTGACATACCCTTGACCACTTAGAATCATGCCTCTTCTAGCCCCTCGACAGCCTACAGTAAAAGGTTCAATTAAACTTGCTAGTTTATCTGAAATACGTTTGTCTACTTGAAATAGAGAATGATTTTTCTTAGCATTTGGTACTAATATATACTTTGAAAATCCACCTAGTGTCCCCGCTCTTGAAGTATCATCTTTAGCATATAAAGGATAAGGATAAACACGGTCTCCTACTTTAAAATCCTTAACTTCTTTTCCCACCTTAACAATTCTTGAAATTGTTTCATGACCAAATTCACCACCAACATTCACTTTATGTCCTGTATTTGGACCATGCATAAAAACAGCCACATCTGTTCCACATATACTTGAATAAATATTTTGTATTAAAACATCATAATCACCCACTTCAGGAAGAGGTAATTCTTGTATTTTTACTTTTTCTTTTCCTAAATAAATTCCTGCTTTCATAAATTCCCCTTTGGTTGTTTGATACATCGTTGAATCACTTGCATCACAAATTCTATTTCTTCTTTACAATCATCTTTTAGCCATTGAGTAATAATTGCTATAATGCCTTGTATATAAAAAGACATAATGTATTTTCTTTCTTCTTGAGGAACTTGATAACAATCTAAGATTGGCATTAAAACATGTTGAAATAATTGTGAATAACTTTGATTAAGTTGTAGCACTTTTGCTTTTTTTATAGCTGTTAAAAAAAGACGTTTGTTCCTTTTAATATAACTTAAATAAGGTTTTAAATATTTGGGTGTAATTAGATAAAGTTCATCTTTTGAACAATCATTGATCTTATTCACAAAATTTCGTGAATCTTGTCCCATATGCTCAAGAAAATGACAATTCATATATTCAACACTTTCCTTTAATAAATCATCTAATGTTTCATAATGTAAATAAAAGGTCGAACGATTCACACCTGCTTCATGACAAATCTCTTTAACCGTAATATAAGCAAAGTCTTTCTTTTCTAAAAGTTCTAGAAAAGACTGATCCATTTTTATCGCTGTATTAAAATATTTACTTTCATTTTTATTCATAATCTTTACCCTTTGTTTTATTTATGAAATTTTACTTCCATTTAAACTATTTATATTATCATATTATAAGTTTAATCGAAAAAATGAACCTTAATTAATATTAATTAAATATTATTACCGTTATTCTTCATCACTAATTTCTTTAGCAAGTTCCATAATTTCAAAAGCATACTTTTGTTTTCCACGAACAAGTATTTTCTTATAAACCGGATAATTAATTCCCATTCCAATTAAACCAATTAAACCAATAATAACACCTAAAACAAACATTCCTGTTGTTCCACTACCAATGACATTCATTGATAAACACATTCCAACACCCATCAATAAAGCTGAAATAATTCCTAAAGTATAAGTAAAAATATTAGCTGGTAATTTTGCCTTTGCATCTAATTTTTGAAGAGCCACTACCTTTGATGTATCCTTTGGCGCATATTCATTAGCAAGTTGTTCTGCATAAATTTTATCTGTATTCATTTTCATTTCCTCCATTTCTTACAGGTTTATTATAAAAAATAGAAAAATGAAACCAAACAACACAAATAAAGAAGAATGTTGATTTAAAAAAGAAGCTATTCAAATAATAACTTCTACTTTGTATTCTTTTTTAGATAATCTAAAAATGCTTGGATTCTTTTTTCACTACCCATTTGTGATAAATTAAAATAATGATGATGGTCTAATTCATCAGGCATACATTTTTTACCTGAATAATGATTAGGAAATTGATGAACATTATCTAAACCAACACCTCTTCCTAATTTATAAGCATTTTTATAACTTGCATCTTGTAAAAATGCTGGAATAGGAACATCCGTTGTTTTGTTTGCCTCATCCATTGCTTGATAAATGCCATTAGAAACCGCTGATGATTTAGGCGAACAACAAACATATAAAGCAGCATGTGCTAAAATCGTTGTAGATTCTGGCATTCCTATTCTTTCTACCGCTAGAAAAGCATTTGTCGCTACAACAAGAGCTTGTGAATTAGCTAAACCTATATCTTCAGATGCACAAACACAAATTCTTCTAGCAATATATTTAACATCCTCTCCAGCAATCAACATTCTTGCTAGATAATAAAGTGTTGCATCTGGATCGGTATGTTTCATCGATTCAATAAAGGCAGAAATAGTATCATAGTGATTATCACCATTTTTATCATATCTTATGGCCTTTTTTTGAATACATTGTTCAGCTACTTCTAAAGTAATTGAAATTATCCCTTTTTTGTTTCTTTCAGTTGTAAGATAAGCAAGTTCTAAGGCATTTAGAACACTTCTGGCATCTCCTCCTGCTTGAACTGCAAGGAAGCTTTTAGCATTTTCATCAATTATAATCTTTTCTTTACCTAAACCTTTTTCTTGATCTTTTAATGTACGATCAATTAAGGTTATTAAATCATCTTTTTCTAAAGGTTTTAATTCAAAGATACGACATCTTGAAAGTAAAGCATTATTGACTTCAAAATAAGGATTTTCTGTTGTAGCTCCTATTAATATAACAATTCCATCTTCAACAAAAGGAAGAAGATAATCTTGTTGTGTTTTATTAAAGCGATGAATTTCATCAATAAATAAAATTGTTCCTTTTTGATAAGCATTTTGATTAAATTTAGCTTCTTCAATGATTTTTTCTAAATCCTTGATTCCTGCATTTGTTGCATTTAATTTACAAAAGTATGATTTTGTCGTATTCGCAATTACTCGAGCAATCGTTGTTTTCCCTACCCCTGGTGGTCCATATAAAATAATAGAACCTAAACGATCAGCCTTTATTGCACGATAAAGCAATTTATCTTTCCCTATGATATGAAGTTGGCCAACTATTTCATCGAGTTTCTCTGGTCTCATACGGCTTGCTAGTGGGAGTTGTCTTGTATTTTCATTCATATCAAATAAATTCATTTTCTTATTCCTCTTTTATCTTTGTCATTAGTTTTTCAAATGATTTTGCATTTAATATTGTATTCGATATAAATTCACCTTTATAAAAATTAGCCCAATTATTAAAGATACAAGGAACATTTTTAGCCTTTTCTAATGTATCTATTTTAATAAAATTAATTATCAAATTATTTTCTTTAGCATAATTTGATAATTCTTTAACTCCATATTCAACATAAGGACATTCATAACTATAATAAACTGTAAAATCTTGTTGTTCTATTTTCATAGTTCTTGCCTGTTCATTAAAGCGTGGTATTTCATGATTATCAAATTGAAGTGCCATTAATTCATATTCACCAATTGTATCAACTACTTTAAAGCCATAATGTTCAAAGAATTTCTTTTCTCCAAGAAAAGGCTTCTTCTTTTTAGAAACAAGTGTACATACCCCACTTTTAGCTTTTTCTTTAGAATCGTTAATCACATATTCCAATAATTCATTAGCTATTCCTTTTCCTTTAAAACTTCCTGCCACCCATAAACAATAAATATATTCATAATTACTTCCACTAATAGGCACCCATGCTGTTTCTATAGACTCGTATTCAACAAACACTTTACCTCTAGCATCCAATTTTCTAAATACATGTCCATCTTTTATTTTATTTTTAATCCATTCTTTTTTTTGTGTGACACCTGCTTGATGTTTTTTATCTCCTATAGCGCAACAAATATGTTCTTTTTCAATATTTTCTAATGTCAAATTTATATACTGATTCATATTATTCAGTCCCTTCTAATGTTTTAATTCCATTTATTATAATTTCTAATGATAAATCAAAACTTTCTTTTATAGATACTGGATTACCAAAAGCATTGTTATTTACAAGCAAAGAAAATCCTTCTAAAAAACTGCGCAGTGTTCTTATGATATGATTGATATTTTCATCACTTATATTTACTGTTTTCATCACTTTAAAAATCATTTCAAATAATTTTCTGGTTGCATTTTCTTTTTCAATACTTTCATATTTGTTATACCAAAGCATCGCTGTAAAGATTCCTTTATTATTAATTGCATAATCATAAAATGCATAACACATGTTTTTTAATGCCTCGTATCCTGTCACTCCAACAGCTGCTTCTATCGTTAATTTTTCAATTTGTTTCCAGCCATAGAGCATTAATTGTTTTTTTATATCATCAAGGCTAGAAACATGATTATAGAGAGAAGGGGATTTTATCTTTAGCTCTTCAGCAATCATCTTTAATGATAAATTCTCTAACCCTGCTTTATTTGATAAATTTGCTGCTGTTTCAATAATTCGTTCTCGACTAATATTACTCATAGTATTTCTCCTAATTAATTATATTATTATTTTAACTAATCATCTTAGTTTTATCAATTATTAAAAAAATGTATCCAAACCCTTTCAAGTTCAAATACATTTTTTATATTATCTAGCTTTCTTTCGATGATATAAATAGGAATAAATAATTGGTAAGATTCCTGGTACAAGAGCTAAAGTAAAAAGTATAAACATATCCATAAAAGGTAACAGCATAATAAGTAGGACCCCACCTAATACCATACATTTACCACTAAAGCGATGAGTATGATACCAATTATCTTGATCGTTTAAAGTCCAAGGAACACGTATTCCAACTGTATAATTAGGCTTTACAGTTGGAAGATAATTACCTAAAACAATATACAATGTTCCTAATAATAATCCTGTAATAAAGCCAATATTTTTAATAAAACCTAATGTATACCCATAAATACAATTACAAATAAATACTGAAACCAAAGGGCAAATCCACAAAACAATTGAATACATCTTGTCATTAATATTTTTGGATTTTGGATCTGTACTTACAGCAAAGATACAAAAAAGATGAATCACAAATATAATTAATGGTAAGACAAATACTGCAAATTCTTTTGATGAATAACCATCAGGTTGTCCATTAAAACCAAAATGTGTAGCAACATCTTTTGGTAATTGATTCCATATAAGCAAACCAATAACCATTGGAAGTAAAACAACAATAGAAGATAATATTACTTTATTTTTATTTCGTTTCATCATAATCATTCTCCTTTTAACTCACTCATCCATAACATAATTTCTTCTAATACCGTTGTATTAAGCTCATAATAAATAAATTTTCCCTCTCGCTCATCACGAATTAAACCTGCTTCTTTTAAAACAGAAAGATGTCTTGAGATTGCCGCTCCTGATACAGAAAAGTTTTTAACAATATCACCTGCAGACATTCTTGATTGCTTAAGCAAATTAAGTATTTCTCTTCTTGTTGGATCCGCCAAAGCATGAAGCGTATCTTGCATTGCCATATTCATCATCCTTTACATTTAACATTTAACTTAATTGTTAAATATATTATAACATACTAAAAAATAAATAAAAGACCATTTTTCTCATATATTCAAATTTTCTTTAATTTCAAAATTTAGAATTTCTATTGTGGTATATAGACTTAATATGTTTGAACATATTTTTTCATGAAAAAGTTTACCTTTCATTTAAAAATAAAAAGCATTTGAATTTATTCAAACACTTCCTCATAATTTGGAATTGAATCAACAGCATTTACTTTTAGTGCTTCTACTTTTATATCTTCTTTATCTGTTAAAACTCTGCTTCCTTCTTTTCCCATTGTAAAAAGAATGTGGGTATGAGGATATTTTTGTTTTAATGTTTGAATAATCTTTTCGTAATCTTCTTCATTACTTAATGCAGCTCCTTCTGTTTCATTAACAACAAGCCAAGTTACTTTTTCAATAGGAGAGTTTTTAACAGCTATATCATAAGGAGCTGCATTGAAAAAGCTTTTCATTTCTTTTTCATAACAACGCTCTATGATATAAGGAACATTATTTATTTCATTTTGTAATACAACAATATCACCCTTTGAAAAATGAGAAAGTACCTCATCGATATATTCAAAATCAATTTCTTTATTTGTTCCACCATATAAAAGAATATGATTTTGTCCACTTTGATCAACTTCAATAATTGCATGCCCTGTTGGTTTATTAGAAATCTTCATATAATCAATATGAACACCTTTATCTACTAAAGCATCTTTCAATAAGCCACTATCACTACCAATAATTCCCACAAAATAAGTATCATTACCAGCAAATGCCATGGCAATCGCTTGATTAACGCCTTTTCCTCCACATTTAATATTATATTCAAGACATCCTTGAGTTTCTCCCGGTACCGTAAAATGATCTACTTTATATACATGATCCAAATTAGCAGATCCAAAACACAATACTTTCATAACTCCTCCATAATAAATCTTTATTCATTCACATTATAAACGGTATTCTCTTTTATTAAAAAAAAAGAAATATTTGAACATCAAGTTTAATTACTTCTAAATTCATAACATTCCGGAAAAGACGTTTGTTCTATATATGTATCTGCTTTTGACTCATAAACATCTTTCATTATTGCATATGGTAATTTATTCACCTTTTTATAAAGGGTACCTGTACTGATATTTAAAGCAAATATTCTTTTAGTTTCAGCCAAAACTTTTAATTTATCCTTTGGTAACTTTATAATATAAACATTTCCTAAATCACTATTATCTTCTTCTTGAAACTCCCTACATCCCTCATTTATCCATGTTCTTAAATCAAACCATTGTTCAGGTTTAGAAATTCCAATGGAACCTACATCTAAAAATCCACAAAAAGTTGCTCCTTTTTCCGCCTTTATAACAAGTTTGTAATCCCCATTATAAAACAGCAATTATCAAGATGTAAACAAACACATCACAATACTTTCATTAACTAAAA
>OGZJ01000277.1_pt1 | contig 19717 bp, 16 predicted proteins | sample 1576831 | NCBI WGS metagenome assembly OGZJ01 (sample SAMEA3541518, study PRJEB24748) | human gut metagenome | biome: human gut; feature: human-associated habitat; material: faeces | place: China | collected 2012
GCCGAGCTTGAGGTCCTCGGGGTCCGCCTCGCGAACAAGGTCGAGGTCGCACACGACCAAGCCCGGCTCGGGACGGAACGCGATAGCGGGAAGCGCATTCGTCGACGAGGCGACAAGCGGCTTCATGGTCGTCGCAACCGTGAGCATGGCGTCGAACGTCGTCGGCAGCAAGGCGCACTCGGTGCGACCGCACCACTGATTGGCACACCAACAAACGACCGAGCAGGTCGCCGTGTCACCGACAGCGACAACGAGATCGTCGCAGGTAATGCCGTTAGCCGACAGGGCGCCAAAGACGGTATCGGCATCGTCCAGCGTAGCACCGGCAGGAGAAACCTCGAGGACGAGCAGCGACACGGCAAAACCGGCGTCGACCAGCGCATGCTCGACGACCTCGCCAAAACGCTCGGATGTAGCGTCGTTCCAAACCACCATCGCGCGCTTAGGCTTGCCCACGGCCGAGGCAAACATGCGCGACAGCTCCTCGAACGCGCCCAATCCAACGCGGACATCGACACTGCGGTTTTGGAAATTGATAAGTTGACGGCGAATCATAGCAGTCCACGCTCCAAAAGCATCTCGGCACAAAGGTAGGAAACGTCCTCGAAGGACTTGTTGCGAATATCAAGGGTAATATCGGCGGCCTGGCGATACAGCGGACGGCGATGCTCAAACAGGCGCGCAGCGTGCTCGGGCGAGCGGAAATCGGGCCGGGTATCGGAGCGGCGAATCTGGCGCAACGAGTCCTCAAAGTCGCCTTCGAGGTACACGCATATACCCATCTCATGCATCAGCTCAATGTTCACCGGCGTCTCGACGATGCCACCCCCGCACGACACCAGCAGGCTGCGCTCGCTTTGAAGCGAACGGAGTGCCGAGGTCTCAAGCTCGCGAAAACGATCCTCGCCCTCGGTCTCAAATATCTCGGTCACCGACTTGCCACATCGACGCACAACCAAACGATCGGTATCGATAAAACGCCGCTTGAACATAGTGCCGACGTTGCGCGCGAGCGTCGATTTGCCCGCGCCCAAAAAGCCGATAAAGAAGATATGGTCGCAGCCGTGTTTGATGTGCTGAGACATGGCGAAACCTATTCCTCGCAGGGAAGGTCGCGCAGGGCCCGGCGCTCAAAGATACGGAAGATCTGCGTGTACCACAGGTCCTGGGTTGCCTGCGGCTTGACCAGAATAGTGTCAACGCCGGCAAAGTTACCGCTCCACACGTCCGTGTACAGCTGATCGCCGATCAGCACCGCCTCGTCTGCCGTGGCGCCAAGGCGCTTAAGACCCGCCTTCAAGGCAAACGGGGCGGGCTTCATGGCGTGGCTGATGGCCTCGAGTCCCAGCTCGCGTGCAGAGCTCATGACCTGATCGCGATGCCAGTTGTTGGACACCATGCACAGCTTAAAGCCTTTGGCGCGGGCGGTATCGAGCCAAGCGGAAACCGCGGCGGGAACCTGCTCGGTGTCGCGCGGAACCAGAGTGTTATCGCGATCGAGCAGAATGGCGCGTTTGCCGTCGGCCCACAGGGTATCAAGGTCGATGCAATCGACCGAGGCAACGTATCGTTTGGGGCTAAAAATCCTCATGCTAATTCCAAGACAGTTGATGCTCTTCGTAGGTTTGCGAGAAGTACTCCTCGTCCTGCGTAATGTAGAAATACAGGTCATCGGAGTCGGTTGGCTCAAGCGTGGCCTTGAGTGCCTCGAGCGACGGAGAGCAGATGGGCGTGGGTGGCAGGCCCTCGTGCTTATAGGTGTTATACGGGCTATCGCTCTGCAGGTCGTCGGCGGTAACCTCGCCACCGGTGACATACATCATGGTCGCATCGCTGTTGAGATAGCGCAGACCGTCGAGCTTGCCGGCAAGGCGGTTGTAGAAGACCGAGGCCACGTGTGCACGTTGATCGGCGTTGAGGCCCTCGCGCTCAACGATAGAGGCCAAGTTGACGATGTCGTAGTCGGACATCTCCACACCGTAGCGCTCCTTGATCTTGGCTTCGCAGCTCGCAAAGTCAAGCGACTTGTACTCGGTCTTAAACTGATCGAGCATGGCGCGAATCACGTCATCGGCCGTCGGCGAATCACCCAACGAATAGGTCTTGGGGAACAAGAAACCCTCGAGCGAGTCGTTGGCGGCTCCCTTAAGGAAGCTATAGTCGTCCACGTAGTTGGAGGCCTTGGCCTGGTTGAGGAAGTCTTCCTTAGAGATGCTGTCGTAGGCCTGGGCCACGCGGTCGGCGACTTGATCGACTGTCAGACCCTCAGGGATAGTCAGCGCATTGGAGCCCGCGTTGGGGCCTTCCATGAGCTGCTGAACAACCTTGGTCGCATCCATGAGTGTGGTGAACGAGTAGGTGCCAGGCTTAAGCGACATATCGGCGTTAAGCTTTTTCACCGCCGCGTAGTAATCCTTGGGATTTTCGACGATATGGTTCTCGGAGAGAATCGAGGCGATCGTATCGCCCGAAGCACCGTCGGGAATGGTCACCGTAACTTGCTGGCCAGCAGCGACTTTCGCATCCTCACCGGCAAAGAAGCCCTTAACGGCAGGTACGACAAAGAAAGCGATAGTAGCAAGCGCGATTACGGCCACCACAACGCCGATGATCATAGGAACCGGAGAACTCTTCTTTTGAGCACCGCGACGAGCATGCGTGTTGTAGCTCGAGCGAGTCGCCGGAGCAACGCCATGCGACCCGCGAGCGTGATGCGAATGCGATTGGGGGGCCTGCGTTCGCTGGGTAGGTGCCTGTTGCTTAAAGCGAGCACCGCCTGCAGGCTGAGCCGAACGAGCAGTGGGCTGCTGAGCCGCGTGAGAAGCCGGATACTGAACCGAACGAGCAGAAGGCTGCTGACCCGTCCGTTGAACAGGTTGGGCCGAACGAGAGGAGGACTGCACCGGGCGCGCGGCAGACTGAGCTGCGCGCTGGGTCGGCTGTGCCGGACGCTGGCCAGGCTGGGCAGGGCGCGACGCCGACTGACGTGTACAATTCGGCTGGCGCGGATCGGAAGCGCTAGGCATGCGAAACCTCCTCGTTTTTACGATCAAGCCACGTCTGCAAAAACAGGCTGGCGGCAATCATGTCAATCTTGCCCCTCATCTGCTTTTCGTTGAGGCCCTGCTCGCGCAGGATACGCTTTGCCTCTTGCGAGGACAGGCGCTCGTCCTCAAACTCCAACGGAAGATCGAGCTCGTCGGCAATCTTTTGCGCAACAGCGGCAACGCGCTCGGCCTGGGGACCGGGCTCACCGGCCATGGTCAGGGGACGCCCACTTACCAGGATATCGGGCTCATAGTCCTCAACCAGGTAGCGGAACGTCTTGGCCATACCGGTGACCTCTGCAGCCGGGAGCACCTTGACAGGCATCGCCATCTTGCCATCACGGCTCGAGACGGCGATGCCGATCCTGGTCTCCCCTATGTCCAGCGCAAGCGCGACCACAGCGACTACCTAGATTCTTAGGCGCCGAGCGCGGTCTTAGCGGCCGCGAGGGCATCGGCGATGCCGGCGGCGTTCTTGCCACCGGCCTGGGCCATGTTGGGACGGCCGCCACCGCGACCGTCGACCAGGCCCGCGATCTGCTTGATCACGTTACCGGCGTGGAAACCGGCCTTGACGGCGTCATCGGAGCCGGCAGCGAGCAGGGCCGGGGTGCCCTTTTCGGTCACGCTAGCGACGACGCAGGCGACGGGGCCGGCGACCTTCTGGTGCACGGTATCCCACACGTTGCGCAGGTCGGCAGCCTCAAGGCCCTGGAGCTCAGCGACAACGAGCTTGTAGCCATTCAGCTCGACAGCGCCTTCAATGGCGCTGGAAATCGCATCGGAGGAGCCACCGGTGAGTGCCTTCTTGAGCTTGCCGGCGGTCTCGCGCAGCTCGGCCTGCAGGTTCTCCACGCGGGCAGGAACCTCGTCAACGCGGCACTTGAGCGCAGCGGCAGCGGCGTCAACGAGCGCCAGGCGGTCGGCCATGTAGTCGAGAGCGCCCTTGGAGGTCACGGCCTCGATACGGCGGACGTTGGAGCCCGTGGAAGACTCGGAGATGATCTTGAACAGACCGATCTCGGCGGTGTTGGCGGCATGCGTGCCACCGCAGAGCTCGCGGGAGAACGGCTGGTCCTCGGCGCCCACGGAGACAACGCGGACGACGTCGCCGTACTTCTCGCCAAAGAGGGCGACAGCACCGGCGGCCTTGGCCTCGTCGATGCCCATGACGCGGGTCACAACCGGCTTGGAAGCGAAGATCTGCTGGTTGACCAGGTCCTCGACAGCCTTGAGCTGCTCGGAGGACAGGGCCTCGAAGTGCGTGAAGTCAAAGCGCAGGTGCTCGGGCGTCACCAACGAGCCAGCCTGGGAGACATGCTCGCCCAGGACCTGCTTAAGCGCGGCGTCGAGCAGGTGCGTGGCGGTGTGGTTGCGACGCAGGAAGCCACGGCGCTCGGCGTCGAGCGCGGCGGTCACGGTAGCACCGACGGTCAGCGTGCCCTCGGCGACGTGGGCGACGTGGGCATACAGGCCGTTGTGGTTCTTGGTATCGGAAATGGTCAGCGCAACGCCCTCGGCGGAAAGCTCGCCGGCGTCGCCCTGCTGGCCACCCATCTCGGCATAGAACGGGGTGCGGTCGAGCACGACCTCGACGTCCTCGCCGGCGGCAACGGACTCGACGGACTCGCCGTTGCTCACGATGGCGACAACCTTGGCGCCATCGATGACGTCGTTGTCATAGCCGTCGAACTCGGTCGCGGCAACCTTGTCGGAAAGCTCGACCCACACGTCGTTAAAGCTACCCCAGGCATCGCCCTTGGCGTTGGCGCGGGCGCGGGCCTTCTGGTCCTCCATGCAAGCGGTAAAGCCATCCATGTCGACGTCGTGACCGGCGGTGCCGGCGATCTCGACAGTCAGGTCAATGGGGAAACCAAAGGTGTCGTGAAGCTTAAAGGCAACATCGCCCGGAAGGACAGCGCCGTCGGCGAGCGCGGCCAGGGCCTCGTCCAGGTAAACGCGGCCGTTGTCGAGCGTCGTTGAGAAACGCTCCTCCTCGGAGGCGACGATGCCCTTAACGAGCGCGACGTTCTTGAGCAGCTCGGGATAAGCCTCGCCCATCTGAGCGTTGACCTCGTCGATAAACTTAGTCAGGAAGGCGCCCTCGATGCCCAGCAGACGACCGTGGAACACGGCACGACGGAGCAGGCGGCGCAGGACGTACTCGCGGCCCTCGTTACCGGGCAGGATGCCGTCCGAGATCATAAAGTCGACGGCACGGGAGTGGTCGGCGATGATGCGCAGGGAGCGGCTGGCGCCGGAGTAATCGTCGGCGTCATAGGTCTTGCCGCTGATCTCCTCGCCGAGTTTGATGAGGTGCTGCATCAGATCGCCGTCGTAGTTAGCGGTCTTGTGCTGCATGATGGCGGCCATGCGCTCCAGACCCATGCCCGTATCGAGGTTGCGGTGCGGCAGCTCCGGCATGGAGCCGTCCTCCTGGCGGTCGTACTGGGTAAACACGAGGTTCCAGAACTCAAGGAAGCGGTCGCAGTCGCAGCCAGGCTTGCAGTCGGGGCTGCCGCAACCGACCTCCTCGCCCATGTCAAAGTAGATCTCGGAGCACGGACCGCAGGGGCCGGTGGGGCCAGCGGCCCAGAAGTTGTCGTCCTCGCCCAGGCGGGAGATGTGATCCTCGGCAACGCCCAGAGAGCGCCACACGTCGTGGGTCTCGTCGTCCTCGGTAAAGACGGTAAAGTACAGGCGGTCGAGCGGAAGCTTGAACTCCTTGGTGATGAGCTCAAAGGCCCAAGCGCAGGCCTGCTGCTTGGAGACGCCGCCAAAGGAGAAGTCGCCGAGCATCTCAAAGAAGGACAGGTGACGGCCGTCCTCGCCGATGCAGTCGATGTCGTTGGTGCGGACGCACTTCTGGCAAGAGATCGCGCCGATCTCCTTCATGGTCTTCTTGCCCTGGTAGTACTCCTTAAACTGGTTCATGCCGGCGTTGGCAAGCAGCAGCGAAGGATCGTCGGGGACGAGGGACGAAGAAGGATAGAGCTTAAGACCGCGCTCCTCAAAGAAGTTGAGGAACTTGGAGCGGATCTCGGCCGTAGTCATTGACGGGTAGTCAGCACTCATAGAGGGAATCTCCTCGGTTTCACATCGAAACAGTTCAAACGTAACGATATTACCATCCCACCGCGCCTGTGCAAAAAAGAGGGCCGCCAAACAGCGACCCTCCAGCGAAAGTGCACGTTATTTAGGTCTGTCAAATACTTTGAAAAAAAATGATTTCGGTAAAATTCCATATAAGAATCGTCCGGAAGGAGCGATCGATGAATAGCAAACGGTTTGTCGTGAATGCACTGACCTCAGTAGCCCTTTTAGCAATCTTCGCTTACTCGAGCTGGTATGTGAACCAGCCGAGATTTGGCTACGCATTGTACGCAGTAACATCTGGCGATAAAGCGTATTACACCCTAAGCGCAATTGACGCCATCTTTTTCTATGTGGCTGGCCCCTTATCAATCGCTTTGATCGCGTTTATTGTTATTTACAACATCAAGAAACGCTAACAGGGCCTATTTGGAATCCGAATCGTCCATGGAGCCGTCGATGCCGGTTTTGGTGTCGTCGTCAGAGCTTGTGTCGTCGTCCTTGGCAAAGGGGTTCTTAAAGAAACCCGTCGCGTCGGGCTGCAGGCCTGAGAGCTTAATCCAGGGATTATCGAGCTCGGGCTTGGGCATGGCCTGGGCCTCGGGAGCGGTCTCGTTGCCGATGAGTTCGGACTCGTAGATGAACGTATCGTCGCCAAGCGCGTCGTAGGCGGCAACTGGGTTACCCTCGGTATCGCGATACGGAGTGCCCTTAAACACGGCGCCGTCGTATGCCACGAGCTGACGGCCGGTCTCGTTCTCAAAGTAGTAGACGAAGATGCCCTTGAGGGCCGCGCACAGCGGAATGGCGATAACCATGCCGATGGGACCCATGAGTGCCGAACCGATAACGAGAGCCGTCAGGCTCATAACGGGATGCACCTGCACCGAGCTCTGCATGACCTTAGGCGAAATGACATTATCGGTGACGTTTTGAGCCACCATGGTCACGACAAGCGTCCACAACGCCAGCATGGGGCTGAACATAAAGCCGAGCACCGTGGCGATCGCCGCACTCACCCAGGGACCGACAACCGGAACCAGGTGCATAATGCCGGTAAAGATAGCCATGAGTGCTGCATACGGATGGCCGATGATCGTAAAACCAATAAAGGCAAGAAAACCGCCACAGATCGATGTGATGACCATGCCACGCATGTAGCCGCCGACCGAACGCGAAAGGATGGCCACCATAAAGCGGTACGAGGTCTCCTTTTCCTGCCCGATGATGGTGCAGACCTCGTGGTGCATGCGAGGATAATCGCAGGCAAGCCAGTAGGCAAGCACCAGACCCAGGAAGATGACGAACAGCTGCGAGGCCGTGTTGGTAATGAGCGGAAACACACCGCGGCCGAGCTCAGCAGCGATTTGCGAGACGTACTTGGACGCTACGGTAACCAACGAAGAAAGATTGTCGTCCAGATACTCCTTGAGCGGCGTGTTGTTGAGCGTCTTAGCGTGCGAGAGCATCTCGTTGAGATCGCCACCCGCAACACGAAGCTGCTCGGGCAGGCGGCTCAGGACTTCCATGATTTGACCGAGCAAAATAGGCGATAGGATGCAGACGACGCCGACGAGCACGGCAACAACCACAATGAGTGCGATGAGCGAACCGAGGCCACGTCCGACGCCGTGATGCTCGAGCCAGTTGGTGATCGGAGACATCACAAAAGCGATGATGGAACCGACAGCGAGAAACTCGATGACCGGTGCCAGGATGCCCATAAGGTTAAAGATGACGGCAGCGATGACAATGCAGCCGACGACGCCCCAAATGCGCAGCGTCAGAATGCGGGTATCGCGAAGCGTGCGGTCGATTTGTTGGGGGTGCTCACTCATGAACGAATCATCACTCCGTCGGGGTCAATCTTATCTTGAATCTTCTTAAGGGTACGGCGCAGCAGGCGCGAGACCTGCACCTGCGAGATGCCAAGCTTCTTGGCAATCTCGATCTGGGTCATGCCCTTAACGAAGCGCAGCTCGATAACCTCGCGCTCGCGCGGCGAGAAATCGCGGATGGCTTCCTCGATTACCAGGCGGTCATCGGTAAAGTCGAGCTCGTTGTCGTCGTCGGCATAGCGATCGAGAATCGAAGGCGCATCATCGGAATCGGACGCACCGGGGGCCTCGATGGGCACCGAGGTGTAGGCCGAGGACGACTCCATGGCTTCGAGCACCTCGTCGACGGTCACGTCCAGGTATTCGGCGATTTCCTCAACCTTGGGCGAACGCTGCAGCTCGTTGGTGAGCTTATCGGTAGCCTGGTTGACCTTGGCCGAGAGCTCCTGCAGACGACGCGGCACGCGCACACTCCAGCCCTTGTCGCGGAAGTGGCGCTTAATCTCGCCCAAGATGGTGGGCGTGGCAAACGTCGTGAACTCGAGCCCGCGCTCAGGGTCAAAGCGGTCGATAGCCTTGAGCAAGCCCAAGTACCCGACCTGCAAAAGGTCATCGAGCGGCTCGCCGCGGTTCTTGAATTTGTTGGCAAGAAACCTTACCAGGTTCATATGGGACATGACGAGCTGCTCGCGAGCATCCGGATCACCGGTCTCCTTATAACGACGAAACAGCTCGCGGGTTTTCTCCTTGTCCCAAGCGGTCTTGCCGCTCCGGGAACGTTCGGTCATATTAGATATCCGCCTTGAGGTCGAGGGAAAGCGTTAGAGGCGCCGCAGTCTTTTCGTAGGAATCGCACACGCTTGCAAGAATGAGCTCGGCATACACAGCAGCCTGGTCATCCTCGTCGACGGTGGCCTGTTCCCCAAAGGTAAAGGTCATGCCAACGTGAGATTCGTCCACATCGAAATTGATCGTGATGTCGTCGCAGTCGACCGCGGTGCACCCAAAGATGAAGGCTTCCTCGGCAGCCATGCGGATATCCTCGATGCGATCGACGGACATAGAGCACAGGGCGCCGACGTTGGCGGCCGTCATGCGCACCAAGCGCGCGAGACGCGGATCACCGGCAACGCTCAGCGTAATGGGGCAGGTTGCTTCACTACTCATCGCAGGACTCCTCGGAGGTCTCGGCAGGCGTATAGGTGTAATACTGAGCAGGCTTAGCAGCGGGCTTCTGAACATCGTCATCGTCAGCAGCGGCATCGTCATCGCCAATCAGAACGCGCTCAGTAGGCTGCTCGGCCTCGGCGGCGGCAGCGGCGAGCTTGCGATCGGCGTCGGCTGCAGGAGCCTTCACCTTATTGAAGAGCTTCTGCACGGCGCCAGCAGCAGAATCAGTCACGCTCGATACGGCATTGCTGGCCTCGGCCACGCTGCCCGTGACCTCGGAGATGTCGCGAACGACCGCCTCAACCTCAACGAGGTTAGACGTCAGAGCATCAACGGCAGTCTTGCTCGACTTGAGGAGCGGCTCAACCTGTGCCAGCGCGGGGGTGAGCTCATCGACAGCGCCATCGAGCTTTGCCACCACGGGCTGTGCCTCGGCGAGCGTATTATTGAGGTCGCTCACCGTCTTGTCGAGCGAGTCGACGACGGTGCGGGTCTTGCGCAGCGTGAGCGCGAGCTCGACAACAGCCCACACGCCGGCAACGGCGAGCACCAGCAGGGCGATTTGAATGGGACTCATACAAGCCTCCCGAAGGAATCGAAATACAGACGTTTTTCATGGTACCCCAAAGAAGGGCAAAGATACCCAAAGGGAATGCGCGAGGCGCCAATGGCCTACTTGGGAGCGTTGCCGCTACGGTCGCGCTCGCTTTGCTCCACACGCCACTCTTCCCAACCACGGCCGGCAGGCCGCCAAAATGCACCGCGTTCTAAGCCTTCGGGCAAATAGCGCTGGTCGACCCAGCCTTCGGGATAATCGTGCGGATACTTATACACACCGTATTCATCGCTGCCCGGGCGATGGCGATCGCGCAGATAACTCGGCACCTCGCGAAACCCACTAGAGTGGATATCGGCCAGCGCCGCATCGATCGAAGCCTCACACGCGTTGGATTTAGGCGCCAAGCACACATAGAGTGCAGCCTGAGCCAGGTTAATACGGCACTCGGGATAGCCAATGACCTCGGCAGACTTAAACGCGGCATGCGCCACCAAAAGCGCCTGCGGATCGGCGTTGCCAACGTCCTCAGAAGCCTGAATCATAATACGGCGAGCGATAAACTTGGGATCCTCCCCCGCATCAATCATGCGCGCGAGCCAATAGATCGTGGCATCGGGGTCGCTACCGCGCATAGACTTAATAAACGCACTGATAATGTCGTAGTGCATGTCGCCGTTTTTGTCGTACGAAAAGCCACGACGCGGGTTGGCAATCTTTACGTCATCCACGGTGATGGGATAGCGCTCCCCCGCCGCCGGCGCTGGCGTCCCTTCGGTATCGGGACGCGTGACGGCAATCTCGCTCGCCAGCTCGAGCGTCGTCAGGGCCGAGCGTGCATCACCCGCAGCCAGCGTACAAATGGTCTTGACCGTATCCTCATCGGCCGAGAACTTACCGTTCAGGCCCTGTGGTGCCTCGAGCGCACGCTCAATAAGCGTGGCGATATCCTCATCCTTCAGATGTTCAAGCTCCACCACGCGTCCGCGCGACAACAGTGCCGAATTGACCTCGAAGTACGGGTTCTCGGTCGTGGCGCCGATCATAATGACGGTACGGTTCTCAACTGCATGCAGCAGGGCATCCTGCTGCGACTTAGAGAAGCGGTGAATCTCATCGATGAATAGAATGGTGCGGCGGTCGTACGTATTCAGGCGCGTCTTGGCCTCGTCAATCACGCGGCGCAAGTCCTTTACGGTGCCCGTCACGGCGCTGACCTCGACAAACTCGCTCTTGGTATGGTTGGCGATAATGTGGGCCAGCGTCGTCTTACCCGTACCGGCCGGCCCGTACAGAATCACGCTCGAAAGCACGTCGTGCTCGATCGCGGCACGCAACCATGAGCCCTTACCGACGGCCTTTTGCTGGCCCACATACTCGTCGAGCGAATTGGGGCGCATGCGCACCGCAAGCGGCGCGTTCTGAAAGGAACGCTCGCGCGTCGAAGCAGAAAAAAGGTCGTCCATAGCCATCCCGTGCATCAATCAAAAACGTTTTCCACAAACAGTATACCGAATAAATACGAACTACCGTTCGTTAATATAGGTACGATGCGGAAACTTTAGACCCGGGAACAGCTTGCTCGTCAGCTCGCAGAAATAACCGTCCGTCATGCTCGCGATGTAATCCACCACGGCTTGATCCTTGTCGTCCTGCCAGGCATAGGTACGATCGTAGTAGGAAAGCTGCTGCTCAATGCGCGAAATATGGTGCTTAAAGATATAAGAGGACTCGTCGCCACTGTTTAGGTCCCGCAGGCAACGGTCGTAGAGCTTTTCGAACGCCTCGCGCAGCTCCGCCTCGGAATCGCCCTCGATACCGCCCTTGCTATAGATCTTCTCGTAATTCTCCCGCTTGGCACGGCGAATTTCCTCAAACAGGTCCTCGCTCATCTCGATGCGCGGCTTACCATAGCTATGCTCAACGATATCGATGGAAGCGTGCGTGAGGATCCAGCTGTTATAGGCGCCGCCCCGACCATCGTCAAAAGCGTCGGGCGAAAGCAGACCCGCCGCGATCGCATCCTGACGGTCACGACCGACGTAGGCAAGAATATCCGAGATGCGAACGACGCAGCCCTCGAGCGTCATGGGACGCAGGTGCCCAATGGCGCCATAGCCCGTGGCGATGCAGTCCTCGACCGCCTGATCGAACTGGTCAAAGGAGCCCATATCCGACAATTCAAACACGCGCTGCTCGTACTCGCCGTTATGGCATAGCACGCCGTCGAGCGTCTGGAGTGACACGTTGCGGCCGTACAGCGCGTCGAGCACGCGGACCGACTGCACGTTATGGAAAAAATAACGCCCCGTACGCTCATGATAGATATCGTTGAGAAAACGCTCACCGGCATGGCCGAAAGGCGTGTGGCCCAAGTCGTGGCCCAGGCCAATCGCCTCGATCAGATCGCAATTGAGCCCCAGGGCGCGACCGATATCGCGCGCAATGCGGGAGACAAGCTGCACGTGCAAACCGCGGCGTGACAGATCGTCATTGCTACGGAAGCTAAAGACCTGCGTTTTGCCTGCATAACGGGTGTACGCCGGAAGATGAAGTATCTTTTCGGTATCGCGCATAAACTCCGGACGCATAAGCGTGCCTTTGTCGGCGGCGCGATCAATACGACGAATGACCTGATCGTCGTTGCAACGATACGGGTTAACATAGCCCGAAGCACGATCGGTGGCAATGCGCTCGAAAAGTTCGGGCGACAACGCCGAGGGAATACGGTCCATGCGCGCCTTAATGACGGCCGATTCTTGATTAGTTGCCGTGGCATGCTCCTTAAGAAGGATGCGCAATCGGTTACAATGTGCAGCCCACGACCTCGATTATGGCAAAAATCGGCACCAAAAACGGGAGCAATGGCAGGGAGCGCGATTTTGTGATGAGGCAGGAGGAGGCAAGGACCAGGAGCGCGGCGGCAAATGCCACGATGCCACCCATAGGGTCGAGCGTGCAAAGCGCGAAGAGTGCCTTGGCATCTCCCATGCCGATGCCCGGGAGTTGGCGAAAACGACGCCAGAGGGACTCAGTCAGAACGAGGGCAAGATACACGATGACGGCAAGACCTGCGTGGTCAAGCGTTATGTTCAAACCGAGGTCGAGCCAAACGCCCGCAAACGCCGCCACGGCGCACGCGCCAGCAAGCTCATTGGGAAACCGCCGCTCACGGGCATCAACCACCGCACCGGCAAAGACGCAGATCCAAAATGGGATGTAGAACATCGTGCACCTCCATGAGCAGCTGCTCAAAAGCAAAAACCACCACAAAGGCGTCTGTCCCTTTGTGGTGGTTTTGGTTGGGTTTATTTGGCGCCTTGCATGACCTCGTCGAGGGTAACGTTTACGGCATGCTGGGTAGGAACCCAGTCGACCTTCAGGAACAGCGCGGCAACCGTGATGGGGATATAGCTGAACATAAAGATCGGGAAGGTAAACAGGTTGGTCACCAGGCGCCACTTTTGAGCGCAATGAATGTGCTTGTACTCAAAGATGGTCGTGAGCAGCGCCAGGATAAAGAAGGTCTGGTACATCATCACGAACGTCATGATAAGCGAGGCGGCACAAGCCTGCATCTCGACCTCGGTAGCCAAGAAACCATGCGAAAGGCCACCCACGATCAGGAACGTCGCATTGGCGAGCATAGAGATCAGGGACAGCAGCATGCCCGGAGCGATGGTCATAAACATGTCATATGCGGCAAAGCGATGATAGCGGAACGTCGACTTGACCAGATGCTTGCCGTAGGTAAAAAAGACCTGGTAGAAGCCCTTGGTCCAGCGCATGCGCTGTTTCCAGGACGCCTTAAACGTCACCGGCTGCTCGTCAAAGAACTCCGCCGGCGCATAACCGATGCGGATGCCGTGAATGGCGCAGAACGTGGTGAACTGGATGTCCTCGGTCAGTGTATGGAACTGCCAGCCGTGCATGCCCTCGATAACACTGGCGGAGATAAGGTAGCCCGAGCCCGAGACGGCGCAGGACGTCTTGCAGATGTTGCGCGCGTTGTTGAGGAAGCGGGCCTCACGCAAATACCAGGTGGCGTTGGCAGAGGAAATCCACGAACTGCCGAAGTTCTTGGAGTTACGATAGCTCGTGACCACATGAAAGCCCTGGTCAAAGGCATCATTCATCTTGGAGACGTAATCGCGGGAGATAACATTGTCGGCATCGAAGATAAAGTAGCCCTCAAACGTGTCGGGATACTCATTGAGAATGCGATCAAAACCAAAGTCCATGACCCAGCTCTTGCCCTTGCGGGCCAGGTCATTGCGCTCGTAAACAATGGCACCGGCCTCGCGCGCGAGCTGCGCCGTATTATCGGTGCAGGCATCGGCGACCACGAAGACCTCGATAAGCTCGGACGGATAATCCTGGTCCTTGATGGAGCGAACGAGGTTGGCGATCACGGCCTCCTCGTTATGCGCCGCGATAAAGAAGGCATAGCGGTGGAGTTTTTTGGCCTTGGGAGGCGCGACCTCGCCACGAAGAGCGCCAATGACAAAGAAGACCACCTGGTACAGAAAGCAGACCGTGAGTAGCGTAACCACAATCTGGTTAAAGATCACGATGGGCGTGTTAGTTTGTAAAAAGGCGAGCATGCAGGCTCCCGAGAACGCGTTACGTAAACAACCGTATATCTTACCGTAGGCTAACCGAGTTCAAGAAACCACCTAATACTGGTTAGGCCTCGAGCAGACCGAGCTGCGGAACGATTTCGTCGCCGGCGGCAGTGCGGCCGAGCGAGCGCGGGGCTAAGTCGTCGAGGACGGCGGCGAGATCCCACGGCAGCTCGTCGCGGCACTCAATGCGCTCTCCCGTCACGGGATGATCGAACGCCACGCGCCAGGAATGGAGGAATTGCCTGGTCAGACCCTGATCGGCACGCGCATCGCACTTACCGTAGAGCGGATCGCCCACGCAGGCGTGGTTGATATGGCGCATGTGCACGCGAATCTGATGCGTGCGACCGGTAAACAGGTGACACTCAACGAGTGTGTAGCCGTCATCAAAGCGCGTGGAATCAAAGCGCTCAAGGACCTTAAAGGTCGTGATGGCCTGGCGTGCAAAAGGATCATCGGAAACCGCCATCTTGACACGGTCACGTGTAGAACGGGCAATGCCGGTGTTAATGGTGCCCTCATCCATGGCGATATGACCGTGAACGAGCGTAATGTAGCGGCGGTCGAGCGTGCGCGTACGGATAAGATTTTGGAGCGCGCGCTGGGTGTCGTCGTCCTTTGCCGCAAGCATAAGACCCGAGGTATCGCGATCCAAACGATGCACGATACCGGGGCGGTCCTCTCCCTGCACGGTGCCCAGATGGTCGATACCGCAGTGATAGACCAGCGCATTCGCGAGCGTACCGTTCTCATGACCATGCGCAGGATGGCACACCAGGCCGCGCTGCTTGGAGAGCACAATGAGATAGTCGTCCTCGTAGCGGATATCGAGCGGGATGGCCTCGGGAATCACGTCGGTGGGATCGTGCGGCTCGGGCAAATCGACCGAAATACGGTCGCCGGCTCGCACGGCGTACTTTTTGGACAGGCAGGTCTCGCCATTGACTACTACGGCCCCGCCCTCAATCAGATGCGCGCAGGCAGAGCGCGTGGGGCAGCCGTCGTTGGCGCCCAGATAGGCGTCGAGACGTTGGCCAGCGGCATCGTCGGCAACAAGGATATGGATGTCGGCCATTAGCGCTCATTCCTTTCGTGAATCTTGCGGGCACGCTCCCCACGCTGCTTGGCCTTACGTTTGGCCCGGGCCTCGTCACGGGCGTTGAGCTCGGCGGTCGCATCGACCTCACGAGCGGCGGGGCTCAAGAACATGTAGCCGATGAGCGCCAGCACGACACCGACCGTAATACCGATATCGGCAACGTTAAAGACAGGGAAATCAATGAAGGTGGTGGCAATAAAATCGGTCACGAAACCAAAGGCCAAACGATCGATAGCATTGCCGATAGCACCGCCCGCAACCATCGCCATGCCCACAACCTCAAGATGGGCGAGCTGAGGTGCACGAACGAGGTACACGGCAATAGCGATAATGACCGCCAACGCCAGCACGGCAAACGCAATGCCATGCCCCTCGCCCATGCTAAAGGCAGCACCGATATTGCGGACAAACATAAAGTCGATAACACCGGGGATGACGGTCACATGCAAGGCGTCGCCCACGGCACGAACCGCAAGCTTGGTCAGCTGGTCAACAAGCAGCACAACCAGCGCCACCCCACCAGCAACACCCAACCGCCAACGCATAGGCGGCGTCATATCCGCACCACGACCCAAAGAAATCCCCTACCCTCAGATAATCAAATTCCGCTTAACGCAAATAACCATCTTATATTGCCACACGCAGAGCGCACGACACATTCGCTAACGTCAGATAAATAACCAGCATAAAAGAAAGCGGCATTCCGGATAACGGAATGTCGCTTTTCTTCAGCGGAGCAAATGGGCCGAAGGCGCCTAAATTCTCCCTATAACTAAAATGCCGAGTTACCGTGCCTTAAAGGGCATTCGCGCAGCGCTTGCAAATGTGAGCGTGGCCGTTGTACTCGCCGACGGTGGTGCGGTAGTTCCAGCAACGGTCGCAGCACTCGCCCTCGGCTGCATCGATGGCAACAGAAAGCTCCTCGCCCTGGGTAAGCTCAACATCGGAGACGATGTAGAACTCGGCCAGGTCGACGGCCTTGTCGCCGGTCAGCAGCGCATACATTTCGGCAGGAACGACCGCCTTGACGCGGACCTGCTGGCTCTTGGTGAAGGTGCCGGCGGAGCGGGCATCCTCAAGGGCCTTGGTCACGACGCTACGGAGCTCGAGTGAAGCCTCGAGCACGCCCTCAAACTCGTTGGCCTCGTCGACCGTGATGGGCGACTTGTACCAATCGAGCAGCGCGGCGTACTTCTGGTGATCGACGCAGCCGGCGGGCGCATAGGCCATGGCCTCGTCGACCGTATAGGACAAGATCGGCTGCAGGTCGCGCATGAGCATCGAGAAGAGCTCGGCCAGCACGGTCTGGGCGCTGCGACGCTCAAGCGAACCGGGCTTCTCGCAGTACAGACGGTCCTTCAGGGCGTCGAGATACACGTTGGAGAGCTCGGTAACCACAAAGTCGTAAAGCGCACGGTAGGCGCGCGGGAACTCGTAGCTGGCGTAGGCGTCGTCAACCTCGGCCTGGACCTGGGTCAGGCGAGCAACCATGAGCTTGTCGAGCGGCAGCAGGTCGGCAAAGGCGACGCCGTCGGTCTCGGGCACAAACTGACCCTCGAGCTCGGAGAGCAGGAAGCGCAGCGTGTTGCGGAAACGACGGTAGGCATCGGACGTACGAGCGAGAATCTCGTGGTCGATGGAGACGTCGGAGCTGGTATCGACGGAGGCGACCCACAGACGGATGATGTCGGCACCCATCTCGTCACAGACCTTATTGGGGTCGATGACGTTGCCGAGTGACTTAGACATCTTGCGGCCCTGGCCGTCGAGGGTGAAGCCCTGCGAGACGACCGCCTTGTACGGAGCGTGGCCGTTGGCGCCCACCGAGGTGAGCAGTGAGCTCTGGAACCAACCGCGGTGCTGGTCAGAGCCCTCGAGGTAGACGTCAGCCGGGTACTCCAGCTCGGGACGGTACTCGCAGACGGCCTTCCAAGACACGCCGGAGTCCCACCACACGTCAAGGATGTCCTTATCAGCCTTGAGGTGATGGCCACCGCACTTGGGGCAGACGCAGGCCTCGCCCAGATAGCTCTCAGGAGCGTCGGTGAACCAGGCGTCGGAGCCCTTCTCGTGGAAGAGCTTGATGACGGCGTCGAGCGTGGCGTCGTTCATGACCTTCTCGCCGCAGTCGGCGCAGGTGTAGCTGGGGATAGGCACACCCCAGTTGCGCTGACGGCTGATGCACCAGTCGGGACGCTGCTCGACCATGGCGCCAATGCGGTTGGCGGCGTGGGCCGGATACCACTTGACGTTCTCGCGGACCTCTTTGCCAGCCTGCTCGCGCAAGCCGGTCTTGTCCATCGAGACGAACCACTGGTCGGTAGCACGGAAGAGCACCGGGTGCTTGCAGCGCCAGCAGTGCGGATAGCTGTGCGTGATCTTCTTCTCGAGGACCAGGGTGCCGCGCTCGCGCAGGAACTCGATAATGTGAGGGTTGGCCTCGTCGGTATCCATACCGCTGAAGGGGCCACCGGTGCCAAACTCCTCACCGGTGTAGAACTTGCCGTCGTCGTCGACCGGCATGCAGATGTCGGTGATGCCCTCCTTGAGGCAGGCAAAGTAGTCGTCGACGCCGTGGCCGGGCGAGTTGTGGACGATACCGGTACCGTCATCGACACCGACGTAATCGGCCAGCAGCGCCACGCCCTCGACACCGTCAAAGATCGGCTGCTTGTAGTGGATGTGGTGGAAGGTCTCGGCGGGAACCACATAGGGCTTGCCGTCGACCATGACCGGGGTGTACTCCCAGCCAAACTCCTCGCAGCACTTGGGAGCCAGGTCCTCGAGCATGACCTCGGCACGGCCCTCGTGCTCAACGGCGACATAGGCGGCGCCGGGCTTAAGGGAAACGGCCTGGTCGGAGGGGATGGTCCACGGCGTGGTCGTCCAGATGATGAAGTCGACCGGGCCGTCGAAGTCCTCGAGGCCGGCGGGCTTGGAAGTCATCTCAAAGCGCACGAAGATGGACGGGCTCGTCTCGTCGGAGTACTCAATCTCGGCCTCGGCCAGCGCGGTGTGGCAGTGCTTGCACCAGTGAACCGGCTTGTGGCCGCGATAGATCATGCCCTTATCGAACATGGCCTTAAAGACCTCGATGTCGGCGGCATCGTGCTGGTGATAGAGCGTCAGGTAGGGATTGTCCCAGTCGCCGAGCACCCCCAGACGACGGAAGCCGGCCTTCTGCAGTTCGATGTTCTCGACAGCGAACTTGTTGCATAGCTCACGGATCTTAGCCGTGGAGGTCTGGTTGAACTTCTCGGAGCCGAGCTTCTCCTCGACCTTGTGCTCAATCGGCTGACCGTGGCAGTCCCAACCGGGGACATAGGGAACCTCATAGCCCTGCATCATCCAGTAACGGTTGATCATGTCCTTGGAGATCTTGTTCATGGCATGGCCGATGTGGATCGGGCCGTTGGCGTACGGAGGACCGTCGTGCAGCACGAACTTCTTGTGACCCTCGTTCTTCTTCAGAACCTGCTCGTAGACCTTGTTGTCCTGCCAGTCCTTGAGTCGCTTGGGCTCGGACTTGGAAAGACCGGCACGCATGGGAAATCCGGTTTTAGGCAGATTCATCGTCTGCTTGTACTCGTTTGCCACGGTACCCCTTTCTTGTCATGGGCGCGCACGCCCTCTGGGCACCAAAAAAGCGCCCGTCCCTACAAGCTGGGACGAAGCGCCACAAACGGGCTGCACGCCCGCAAAAGCTCTTCGCTTAACCACCCAGCTTAGATGCCCTCGCCCGCGTATTCGCGCGCTCGCATCCGTTACTCGGCTGGTCTGTATCGACGACCATCTCGGCGATGTCTACTAAGACGAACCTGCGCGGCACGTCCGTTGGGACCGCAGCTCCGGGGTGATTTTCATCGGTCGCATGCACGGGTTCTCAGCGCTCCCCGCTCTCTGTAGCATGCGGACGGCCGACTACTCGTCCCCATCAACGCTTATGCGCTGTATGGTAGCACGGTCAACGCCGGCGAAAAACCCTCAACATCGGTTTCATACTTTAGAAATTTCTCGCAGTCGCAGGCCTTCTCTTGGAGCAAAATACCTGAAAGCACTTTATCTAACGAAAGAAGGCTGCTATGCGCACGATTGGAATGAGCGACTACACCGTCGGCGAGGACTGCTTTGACGAGCTGCCCGGCGCACTGGACGAGTACGGAGCGACCAAGGTCGCGATTATCGGTGGTAAACGAGCACTGGCAGCGGCGCTTCCCGGTATCGAAGCGGCGCTGGAGGGCACCGACGTCGAGATTCTGGAGACGCGCGTCTACGGCACCAACAGTACG
>OGZJ01000287.1_pt1 | contig 19453 bp, 16 predicted proteins | sample 1576831 | NCBI WGS metagenome assembly OGZJ01 (sample SAMEA3541518, study PRJEB24748) | human gut metagenome | biome: human gut; feature: human-associated habitat; material: faeces | place: China | collected 2012
ACTCGATACCGCTAACCTCAATGTTAAAGCGATGCAGGCCAGTATTGATACCGCACAGGCGACGCTGAAACAGGCACAATGGCAACTGGCGCAAACGGAAATTCGCGCCCCGGTGAGTGGATGGGTGACTAACCTTACTACCCGCATCGGCGATTACGCTGATACCGGGAAACCGCTGTTTGCCCTTGTCGACAGCCACTCGTTTTACGTCATTGGTTATTTTGAAGAAACCAAGTTGCGCCATATCCGCGAAGGTGCACCAGCACAAATTACCCTCTATAGTGATAACAAAACGTTACAGGGTCACGTTTCCAGTATCGGTCGGGCGATTTATGATCAGAGCGTTGAAAGTGACTCAAGCCTTATTCCGGATGTTAAACCTAACGTCCCCTGGGTTCGACTCGCCCAACGCGTTCCCGTCCGCTTTGCGCTGGATAAAGTCCCAGGCGATGTCACGTTGGTGTCGGGCACCACCTGTAGCATTGCCGTAGGTCAATAATGAACGCATCGTCATGGTCCTTGCGCAATTTGCCCTGGTTCAGGGCCACGCTGGCGCAATGGCGTTATGCGTTACGCAATACCATTGCCATGTGTCTGGCGCTGACGGTTGCCTATTATTTAAATCTGGATGAACCCTATTGGGCGATGACCTCGGCTGCAGTGGTTAGCTTTCCCACCGTTGGCGGTGTTATCAGCAAAAGCCTCGGACGCATCGCTGGCAGTTTGCTCGGAGCCATTGCGGCACTGCTTCTTGCCGGGCATACGCTCAATGAGCCGTGGTTTTTTCTATTGAGCATGTCGGCGTGGCTTGGCTTTTGTACCTGGGCCTGTGCGCACTTCACGAATAACGTCGCGTATGCATTTCAACTGGCGGGCTACACGGCTGCCATCATCGCCTTTCCGATGGTTAATATTACTGAGGCCAGCCAGCTGTGGGATATCGCTCAGGCGCGCGTTTGCGAGGTGATTGTCGGCATTTTGTGCGGCGGCATGATGATGATGATCCTGCCTAGCAGTTCCGATGCTACAGCCCTTTTAACCGCATTGAAAAACATGCACGCCCGACTACTTGAACATGCCAGTTTACTCTGGCAGCCTGAAACAACCGATGCCATTCGTGCAGCACATGAAGGGGTGATTGGGCAGATACTGACCATGAATTTGCTGCGTATCCAGGCTTTCTGGAGCCACTATCGTTTTCGCCAGCAAAACGCGCGCCTTAATGCGCTGCTCCACCAGCAATTACGTATGACCAGTGTCATCCCCAGCCTGCGACGTATGTTGCTCAACTGGCCCTCACCGCCAGGTGCCACACGAGAAATTCTCGAACAGTTGCTGACGGCGCTCGCCAGTTCGCAAACAGATGTTTACACCGTCGCACGTATTATCGCCCCGCTACGCCCGACCAACGTCGCCGACTATCGGCACGTCGCCTTCTGGCAGCGACTACGTTATTTTTGCCGCCTTTATCTGCAAAGTAGTCAGGAATTACATCGTCTGCAAAGCGGTGTAGATGATCATACCAGACTCCCACGGACATCCGGCCTGGCTCGTCATACCGATAACGCCGAAGCTATGTGGAGCGGGCTGCGTACATTTTGTACGTTGATGATGATTGGCGCATGGAGTATTGCTTCGCAATGGGATGCCGGTGCCAATGCATTAACGCTGGCAGCAATTAGCTGCGTACTCTACTCCGCCGTCGCAGCACCGTTTAAGTCGTTGTCACTTCTGATGCGCACGCTGGTGTTACTTTCGCTATTCAGCTTTGTGGTCAAATTTGGTCTGATGGTCCAGATTAGCGATCTGTGGCAATTTTTACTGTTTCTCTTTCCACTGCTGGCGACAATGCAGCTTCTTAAATTGCAGATGCCAAAATTTGCCGCATTGTGGGGGCAACTGATTGTTTTTATGGGTTCTTTTATCGCTGTCACTAATCCCCCGGTGTATGATTTTGCTGATTTTCTTAACGATAATCTGGCAAAAATCGTTGGCGTCGCGTTGGCGTGGTTAGCGTTCGCCATTCTGCGTCCAGGATCGGATGCTCGTAAAAGCCGCCGCCATATTCGCGCGCTGCGCCGGGATTTTGTCGATCAGCTAAGCCGCCATCCAACACTGAGTGAAAGCGAATTTGAATCGCTCACTTATCATCACGTCAGTCAGTTGAGTAACAGCCAGGATGCGCTGGCTCGCCGTTGGTTATTACGCTGGGGTGTAGTGCTGCTGAACTGTTCTCATGTTGTCTGGCAATTGCGCGACTGGGAATCGCGTTCCGATCCGTTATCGCGAGTACGGGATAACTGTATTTCACTGTTGCGGGGAGTGATGAGTGAGCGTGGCGTTCAGCAAAAATCACTGGCGGCCACACTTGAAGAATTACAGCGGATTTGCGACAGCCTTGCCCGTCATCATCAACCTGCCGCCCGTGAGCTGGCGGCAATTGTCTGGCGGCTGTACTGCTCGCTTTCGCAACTTGAGCAAGCACCACCGCAAGGTACGCTGGCCTCTTAATTACTTAATTACACCACAGGCATAGCGTTCACCGCCACCGCCCAGCGGTTTAGGTTGATCGGACATATTATCGCCGCCAACGTGGACCATCAGCGCTTTGTCTTTGATTTCATCCAGTGATTTCAGACGAGGCGCGATGACGGCATCGGTAGCTTTGCCGTCATTATTGACGACCAGTGCAGGCAGATCGCCTAAATGCCCGGCACCTTCTGGCCCTTCATGTTTACCGGTATTTTGTGGATCAAGATGCCCGCCTGCGGATTCCGCGGCGCTGGCTTTGCCATCTTTGGTGGCTGGCTGGCAGCTTCCTTTGGCATGAATATGGAAGCCATGTTCACCGGGGGGTAATGCTTTCAGATCGGGCGAAAACTCCAGACCTTTATCGGTTTCAGTAATGGTGACGCTACCAATTGACTGCCCTACCCCTTGCGACGTGACGAGGTTCATCTCGACTTTTTCACTGGCAGCTTGTGCGCCGGTTGCAACAACCAGCGCCAGAATAGCCAGACTAAAACGTTTCATAGGACCTCCGTTCATTGTGCATTCCTGAATAAGTGTAAACCAGTGACACATTTTTGAACGGCGGCTATTCCTAAAAGTGCTTACGGTACGTCGTACCCCAGTGCCGCTTTACGGATACGAAACCATTGTTGACGGGTCATTTTCAGTGTTTCTGCTTCGACAGCTGCCCGTACGCGCTCAATTTTACCTGAACCGATAATTGGCAGCGGCTGCGATGGTAAACGTAATACCCAGGCGTAAACCACCTGTTCAATCGAGCCCGCGTTTAACTCCTCTGCCACCACAGCCAGTTCATCACGCAGCGGCTGGAAATAATCATCATTAAACAGACGACCACCACCAAGGCAGGACCACGCCATCGGACGAACACGCAGTTGTTGTAGTTGGTCGAGCGTGCCATCCAGCAGTAACGGCTGATGCACCGGGGATATTTCCACCTGATTAGTGGCAAGGGTAAACGGCAGACGTGATTGCAACAGGGCAAATTGCGCAGGCGTAAAGTTCGATACGCCAAAATGACGCACTTTGCCGCTCTGATGCAGATGTTTGAACGCGTCCGCCACTTCATCGGCATCCATTAACGGGTCTGGTCGGTGGATTAACAGCAAATCCAGATGATCGGTCGCGAGATTAATTAGCGACTGTTCGGCGCTCTTAATGATGTGATCGCGGTCAGTGATGTAATGACCAATGACGTTTTCTTCACGCGCGGTCGTCGCGATACCGCATTTACTGACGATTTCCATCCGTTCACGCAGGTGAGGTGCCAGTTTCAGTGCCTCGCCAAACGCCGCTTCGCACTGATAGCCACCATAAATATCAGCATGGTCCACGGTGGTCACGCCGAGATCCAGATGCTCTTCAATAAAACTGACCAGCTGGCGGGCGGACATATTCCAGTCCATCAATCGCCAGTAGCCCATCACAAAACGGGAAAACTCCGGGCCTTGCGGCGCAATAGTAATACGCTGAACCATAATCGCTTCCTCTTATCAGATATGAGAGGAGTATACGCAAGATTAGGTTCAAAAGAGTGATGGTTGCTCCGGTTCGTCTGATGACGCTGGCTTATTTGCGCGTAATTTGCGCATTAATCGCTGCCGACAAAGGCGCAGCACCTCTTGTTTTTCGCCATCGCTCATTTTATTCCAGTTAAAACGCTCATCACGACTACGAAAACAGCCGCGACAAAACCCGCGTTCGTCAGACTGGCAAATTCCCCGGCACGGGCTCTGGACGGGAAAGAACTCTAATTGCTCCGCCACTTCGCCCTCCTCAGATAAGATTATTACCATTATTGAAGCTGTTAATGTCCAAAGTAGCAACTTTGCTTGCACTAGACCGACTGGTCTACTACACTCCAACGCATGAACAAACACACCGAACATGATACTCGCGAACATCTCCTGGCGACGGGCGAGCAACTTTGCCTGCAACGTGGATTCACCGGGATGGGGCTAAGCGAATTACTAAAAACCGCTGAAGTGCCGAAAGGGTCCTTCTATCACTACTTTCGCTCTAAAGAAGCGTTTGGCGTTGCCATGCTTGAGCGTCATTACGCCGCATATCACCAGCGACTGACTGAGTTGCTGCAATCCGGCGAAGGTAACTACCGCGACCGCATACTGGCTTATTACCAGCAAACACTGAACCAGTTTTGCCAACATGGAACCATCAGTGGTTGCCTGACAGTAAAACTCTCTGCCGAAGTGTGCGATCTGTCAGAAGATATGCGCAGCGCGATGGATAAAGGTGCTCGCGGCGTGATCGCCCTGCTCTCTCAGGCGCTGGAAAATGGCCGTGAGAACCATTGTTTAACCTTTTGTGGCGAACCGCTGCAACAGGCACAAGTGCTTTACGCACTGTGGCTTGGCGCGAATCTGCAGGCCAAAATTTCGCGCAGTTTCGAGCCACTGGAAAACGCGCTGGCCCATGTAAAAAACATTATTGCGACGCCTGCCGTTTAGCAGGCATTTTTTATCACCAGACGACCGGGAGCCTTTATGTCATCTGAAAAACTGTATTCCCCACTGAAAGTGGGCGCGATCACGGCGGCAAACCGTATTTTTATGGCACCGCTGACGCGTCTGCGCAGTATTGAACCGGGTGACATTCCTACCCCGTTGATGGCGGAATACTATCGCCAACGTGCCAGTGCCGGTTTGATTATTAGTGAAGCCACGCAAATTTCTGCCCAGGCAAAAGGATATGCAGGTGCGCCTGGCATCCATAGTCCGGAGCAAATTGCCGCATGGAAAAAAATCACCGCTGGCGTTCATGCTGAAAATGGTCATATGGCCGTGCAGCTGTGGCACACCGGACGCATTTCTCACGCCAGCCTGCAACCTGGCGGTCAGGCACCGGTAGCGCCTTCAGCACTTAGCGCGGGAACACGTACTTCTCTGCGCGATGAAAATGGTCAGGCGATCCGTGTTGAAACATCCATGCCGCGTGCGCTTGAACTGGAAGAGATTCCAGGTATCGTCAATGATTTCCGTCAGGCCATTGCTAACGCGCGTGAAGCCGGTTTTGATCTGGTAGAGCTCCACTCTGCTCACGGTTATTTGCTGCATCAGTTCCTTTCTCCTTCTTCAAACCATCGTACCGATCAGTACGGCGGCAGCGTGGAAAATCGCGCACGTTTGGTACTGGAAGTGGTCGATGCCGGGATTGAAGAATGGGGTGCCGATCGCATTGGCATTCGCGTTTCGCCAATCGGTACTTTCCAGAACACAGATAACGGCCCGAATGAAGAAGCCGATGCACTGTATCTGATTGAACAACTGGGTAAACGCGGCATTGCTTATCTGCATATGTCAGAACCAGATTGGGCGGGGGGTGAACCGTATACTGATGCGTTCCGCGAAAAAGTACGCGCCCGTTTCCACGGTCCGATTATCGGCGCAGGTGCATACACAGTAGAAAAAGCTGAAACGCTGATCGGCAAAGGGTTAATTGATGCGGTGGCATTTGGTCGTGACTGGATTGCGAACCCGGATCTGGTCGCCCGCTTGCAGCGCAAAGCTGAGCTTAACCCACAGCGTGCCGAAAGTTTCTACGGTGGCGGCGCGGAAGGCTATACCGATTACCCGACGTTGTAATCCAACATTGCGAGCGGCGTAAAGCCGCCGCTATACTAAAACAACATTTTGAATCTGTTAGCCATTTTGAGGATAAAAAGATGCGTCTTCTTCATACCATGCTGCGCGTTGGCGATTTGCAACGCTCCATCGATTTTTATACCAAAGTGCTGGGCATGAAACTGCTGCGTACCAGCGAAAACCCGGAATACAAATACTCACTGGCGTTTGTTGGCTACGGCCCGGAAACCGAAGAAGCGGTGATTGAACTGACCTACAACTGGGGCGTGGATAAATACGAACTCGGCACTGCTTATGGTCACATCGCGCTTAGCGTAGATAACGCCGCTGAAGCGTGCGAAAAAATCCGTCAAAACGGGGGTAACGTGACCCGTGAAGCGGGTCCGGTAAAAGGCGGTACTACGGTTATCGCGTTTGTGGAAGATCCGGACGGTTACAAAATTGAGTTAATCGAAGAGAAAGACGCCGGTCGCGGTCTGGGCAACTAATCTCCTGCCGGGCGTGAACTCATCGCGCCCGCATCTTTACTGCATCGACAAGTAATATTTGTCATAATGCGCGCTGCAATTTATCCGTATTAAGAGAATCAGATGTCCGATAACGCTCAACTTACCGGTCTGTGCGACCGTTTTCGTGGTTTTTATCCTGTTGTGATCGATGTTGAAACAGCCGGATTTAACGCCAAAACCGATGCGCTGCTTGAGATTGCCGCCATCACCCTGAAAATGGATGAACAAGGCTGGCTGATGCCGGACACCACATTACATTTCCACGTCGAACCATTTGTCGGCGCAAATTTGCAACCAGAAGCCCTCGCCTTCAACGGCATTGACCCGAACGATCCCGATCGCGGCGCGGTCAGCGAATACGAGGCGCTGCACGAAATTTTTAAAGTTGTACGTAAAGGTATTAAAGCGAGCGGCTGTAACCGCGCCATTATGGTGGCGCACAATGCCAATTTTGATCACAGCTTTATGATGGCCGCCGCAGAACGCGCCTCACTGAAACGTAACCCGTTCCACCCTTTCGCCACTTTTGACACTGCTGCACTGGCCGGGCTGGCACTCGGACAAACCGTATTGTCAAAGGCTTGCCAGACCGCTGGCATGGACTTCGACAGCACCCAGGCGCACTCCGCGCTGTACGACACCGAACGCACTGCTGTGCTGTTTTGTGAAATCGTCAACCGCTGGAAACGTCTGGGAGGCTGGCCGCTACCTGCCGCCGAAGAGGTGTAATCGAGTCGATGCCTGATGACATGCAATGATTCAGGCATCTATAGTGAGGCTATTCCACGCATCCTGCATGATATTCACGGGGAATAGCGTTAATGGCAGATAATCCAGACCCTTCATCGCTCCTGCCGGACGTGTTTTCACCGGCGACCCGCGACTGGTTTCTTCGCGCCTTTAAACAGCCGACCGCTGTCCAGCCGCAAACCTGGCATGTGGCGGCGCGAAGCGAACATGCGCTGGTGATTGCACCGACCGGCTCCGGGAAAACGCTGGCAGCATTTCTCTACGCCCTCGATCGGCTCTTCCGCGAAGGCGGCGAAGATACCCGCGAGGCGCATAAGCGTAAAACCTCACGCATCCTCTATATTTCACCGATAAAAGCCCTGGGCACCGACGTTCAGCGCAACTTGCAGATCCCGTTGAAGGGTATTGCCGATGAACGGCGGCGGCGCGGCGAAACGGAAGTCAATCTTCGCGTAGGGATCCGTACTGGCGATACGCCTGCACAGGAACGCAGCAAACTCACCCGTAATCCGCCGGATATTCTGATCACCACACCCGAATCACTCTATCTGATGCTGACCTCCCGCGCGCGCGAAACGCTACGCGGCGTCGAAACGGTAATTATTGATGAAGTCCACGCGGTAGCGGGCAGTAAACGTGGTGCGCATCTGGCGTTAAGTCTGGAGCGGCTCGATGCGCTGCTCCACACCTCAGCACAGCGAATTGGCCTTTCTGCCACTGTGCGCTCAGCCAGCGATGTGGCAGCATTTCTTGGTGGCGATCGCCCGGTTACGGTAGTCAACCCGCCCGCAATGCGCCATCCGCAGATACGAATTGTCGTACCGGTCGCCAATATGGATGATGTCTCATCGGTCGCCAGCGGCACCGGCGAAGACAGCCATGCCGGCCGGGAAGGCTCCATCTGGCCATATATTGAAACGGGTATCCTTGATGAAGTGTTGCGCCATCGCTCGACCATTGTCTTTACTAATTCACGCGGGCTGGCGGAAAAACTGACGGCACGATTAAATGAGCTTTACGCCGCACGCTTACAGCGTTCCCCGTCTATCGCCGTTGATGCGGCCCATTTCGAGTCGACCTCCGGCGCAACCTCTAACCGTGTACAAAGTAGCGACGTTTTTATTGCCCGCTCACACCACGGCTCCGTCTCTAAAGAACAACGAGCAATCACCGAACAGGCGCTGAAATCGGGTGAATTACGCTGCGTGGTCGCAACCTCCAGTCTTGAACTGGGGATTGATATGGGCGCGGTGGATCTGGTGATTCAGGTGGCAACGCCGCTTTCTGTTGCCAGTGGGTTACAACGCATTGGTCGCGCCGGACATCAGGTTGGCGGTGTATCTAAAGGGCTGTTTTTCCCCCGTACCCGGCGTGATTTAGTCGATTCCGCAGTCATTGTAGAGTGTATGTTCGCAGGCAGGCTGGAAAACCTGACACCACCGCATAATCCTCTCGACGTCCTTGCGCAGCAAACCGTTGCCGCCGCGGCGATGGATGCATTACAGGTAGACGAATGGTACTCCCGCGTACGCCGTGCCGCACCGTGGAAAGATCTGCCAAGACGTGTTTTTGACGCCACGCTGGATATGCTTTCCGGGCGCTATCCCTCTGGCGATTTTTCTGCTTTTCGCCCCAAACTGGTCTGGAACAGGGAGACCGGGATATTGACCGCCCGACCTGGCGCTCAATTGTTGGCGGTTACCAGCGGCGGCACCATTCCGGATCGTGGCATGTATAGCGTGTTATTACCCGAAGGTGAAGAAAAGGCCGGTTCGCGGCGGGTGGGTGAACTGGATGAGGAGATGGTATATGAGTCGCGGGTGAACGACATTATCACTCTCGGCGCTACCTCATGGCGGTTCCAGCAAATCACCCGCGATCAGGTGATTGTGACTCCTGCTCCGGGTCGTTCTGCCCGGCTCCCCTTCTGGCGTGGTGAAGGTAACGGACGTCCGGCTGAATTAGGCGAGATGATCGGCGATTTTCTTCATTTGCTGGCGGATGGCGCGTTCTTTTCCGGGACTATTCCCCCGTGGCTGGCAGAAGAAAATACGATCGCCAATATTCAGGGGTTGATTGAGGAGCAGCGCAACGCGACGGGCATCGTTCCGGGGAGTCGCCATCTGGTCCTCGAACGGTGCCGTGATGAAATTGGTGACTGGCGTATTATTTTGCACTCTCCCTATGGAAGACGGGTGCATGAACCCTGGGCGCTGGCGATTGCCGGGCGAATACATGCGCTATGGGGCGCTGACGCGTCGGTGGTCGCCAGTGATGACGGCATTGTTGCACGTATTCCTGACACCGATGGTAAATTGCCCGATGCCGCGATTTTTTTGTTTGAACCAGAAAAGTTGCTGCAAATTGTCCGCGAGGCGGTAGGCAGCTCGGCACTTTTCGCCGCCCGTTTTCGCGAATGCGCCGCGCGGGCATTATTAATGCCGGGGCGCACTCCGGGCCATCGCACCCCGCTTTGGCAACAACGGCTGCGCGCCAGTCAGTTGCTGGAAATCGCTCAGGGATATCCGGATTTTCCGGTCATTCTCGAAACCCTACGCGAATGTCTGCAAGATGTTTATGATCTTCCCGCACTGGAACGTTTGATGCGTCGCCTGAACGGTGGCGAAATTCAAATATCCGATGTAACGACCACTACGCCCTCGCCTTTCGCCACAAGTTTATTGTTCGGCTATGTCGCGGAATTTATGTACCAGAGCGACGCCCCGCTGGCAGAGCGCCGGGCATCCGTACTGTCGCTGGACAGCGAGTTACTGCGCAATCTACTCGGACAGGTCGATCCGGGGGAATTACTCGACCCGCAGGTCATTCGCCAGGTGGAAGAAGAGTTGCAACGACTGGCTCCTGGCAGAAGAGCGAAAGGTGAAGAAGGATTGTTCGACCTGCTGCGCGAACTGGGGCCAATGACCGTTGAAGACCTGGCGCAACGGCATACAGGCAGCAGTGAAGAGGTTGCGTCGTATCTGGAAAATCTTCTTGCAGTAAAACGAATCTTCCCAGCGATGATTAGCGGACAGGAGCGTCTTGCCTGTATGGATGATGCCGCCAGGCTGCGTGATGCCCTCGGCGTACGACTACCAGAGTCATTGCCAGAGATTTATTTACATAGAGTCAGTTACCCGCTTCGCGACCTCTTTCTGCGCTATCTCCGGGCTCATGCTCTGGTCACGGCTGAACAACTGGCTCATGAGTTTAGTCTCGGTATTGCCATTGTCGAAGAGCAGCTTCAGCAACTGCGTGAACAGGGTCTGGTGATGAATCTGCAACAAGACATCTGGGTGAGCGATGAAGTATTTCGTCGTCTGCGTTTGCGCTCGCTGCAAGCCGCCAGAGAAGCGACGCGTCCCATTGCAGCCACGACCTATGCGCGATTGCTGCTGGAACGTCAGGGCGTATTACCCGCCACCGATGGTAGCCCGGCGCTCTTTGCCTCAACATCGCCAGGCGTTTATGAGGGCGTAGATGGCGTGATGCGGGTGATCGAACAGCTTGCCGGAGTCGGTTTACCCGCCTCACTCTGGGAAAGCCAGATCCTGCCTGCCCGCGTACGCGACTATTCGTCAGAAATGCTCGATGAATTACTGGCAACCGGTGCGGTTATCTGGTCGGGGCAAAAAAAACTGGGTGAAGATGACGGCCTGGTGGCACTGCATCTACAGGAATATGCTGCAGAATCGTTCACTCCCGCCGAAGCGGATCAGGCGAATCGTTCGGCGCTGCAACAAGCGATAGTCGCTGTTCTGGCTGACGGAGGAGCTTGGTTTGCACAACAAATCAGCCAACGGATACGCGACAAAATCGGCGAATCGGTTGATCTCTCTGCCCTGCAAGTGGCGTTATGGGCGCTGGTCTGGCAAGGCGTCATCACCAGCGACATTTGGGCACCGTTACGCGCCCTCACCCGCAGCAGTTCCAACGCACGCACCTCAACTCGCCGCAGTCACCGGGCTCGTCGTGGACGTCCTGTCTATGCGCAACCCGTCTCGCCGCGGGTATCTTACAACACACCAAATCTGGCTGGACGCTGGTCGTTATTGCAGGTGGAGCCACTAAACGATACCGAAAGGATGCTGGCGCTGGCGGAAAATATGCTCGACCGCTACGGCATCATCAGTCGTCAGGCGGTGATAGCCGAAAATATCCCTGGCGGGTTTCCATCGATGCAAACGCTTTGTCGAAGTATGGAAGACTCCGGGCGAATTATGCGAGGTCGTTTTGTAGAAGGTCTGGGTGGCGCGCAATTCGCTGAACGTCTGACTATTGACCGATTGCGCGATCTGGCGACACAAGCCACGCAAACGCGCCACTATACACCAGTGGCGCTCTCTGCCAACGATCCGGCTAATGTGTGGGGAAATCTTCTGCCCTGGCCTGCACATCCGGCAACGCTGGTTCCAACGCGTCGGGCGGGTGCGCTGGTGGTCGTTTCTGGCGGCAAATTGTTACTCTATCTGGCGCAAGGTGGCAAAAAAATGCTGGTCTGGCAGGAAAAAGAGGAATTACTCGCCCCAGAGGTTTTCCACGCGCTGACTACCGCACTGCGTCGCGAACCACGGCTGCGCTTTACGCTAACAGAAGTGAATGATCTACCGGTCCGGCAAACGCCGATGTTTACGCTGCTGCGTGAGGCGGGATTTTCAAGTTCGCCACAAGGGCTGGATTGGGGATAGAGAAAGGACTGACGGATGCCCGTTCGCATCCGTCAGTATTGCAGGACGGATTATTCCGCGTCCGGCTCTTCAGACTTGTATTTAGCGGCAGTTTCTTTGATCAGCTGCTGCAGTTCGCCACGCTGATACATTTCGATCACGATATCACAACCGCCGACCAGCTCGCCGTCAACCCACAGTTGCGGGAAGGTCGGCCAGTTAGCATATTTCGGCAGTTCCGCACGAATGTCCGGATTCTGCAGAATATCAACATAGGCAAAACGTTCGCCACATGCGGCAAGCGCCTGGACTGCCTGGGCAGAGAAACCGCAGCTCGGCAGTTTCGGTGAACCTTTCATGTACAGCAGGATCGGGTTTTCAGCAATCTGGCGTTGGATTTTTTCGATAGTGGTGCTCATTGTCTTGCTTCCTCAAACTTCTTTACGGCAGTAATCTGACATTGTAGCGGGTCAGTGCGGCATCGGAAAATAACATTTTCATCACGCTTTTGCTATTTTATCCCTTTGCTCTATTTGTTGCATTTCAAATATTCGTTTCTTCTCTGATGCCGGCAAACTGGCGTATTTATAACCATTTTTAGCTTTCACTGCTGCATTTTTTTGCGCTCGCCAACGAAACGTATTTTTTAACAATAAAAGCTATTAACTTTCTCTTCTTCTATGCATTAGAATCATCAAGTTTTGTAAATCAGACGCAGGCATGATAGACCTGCCTTAACAGAGGGACGCTCAGTGGCGCGGATAAACCGTATTTCGATCACGCTCTGTGCTTTACTTTTTACCACCCTGCCTTTAACGCCTATGGCCCATGCTTCAAAGCAAGCCAGGGAGAGTTCTGCTACCACTCATATCACCAAAAAAGCAGATAAAAAGAAAAGCACGGCAACCACCAAAAAGACCCAGAAAACAGCGAAAAAAGCCGCCAGTAAAAGTACGACCAAAAGCAAAACCGCTTCTTCCGTTAAAAAATCTTCCATTACCGCTTCTAAAAACGCCAAAACTCGCAGCAAACACGCCGTCAATAAAACGGCCTCAGCCAGCTTTACCGAAAAGTGTACCAAACGTAAGGGCTATAAATCGCATTGTGTGAAAGTCAAAAATGCCGCGTCAGGAACTCTTGCCGACGCGCACAAAGCGAAGGTGCAAAAAGCTACGAAAGTGGCAATGAATAAACTGATGCAGCAAATTGGTAAGCCATATCGTTGGGGTGGCAGCTCACCGCGTACCGGTTTTGATTGCAGCGGCCTGGTTTATTACGCTTATAAAGATTTGGTGAAAATTCGTATTCCGCGTACGGCGAATGAAATGTATCACCTGCGTGATGCAGCGCCAATCGAACGTAGTGAACTGAAAAACGGCGACCTGGTCTTTTTCCGTACTCAGGGACGCGGCACAGCCGATCATGTCGGCGTGTATGTCGGCAACGGCAAATTTATTCAGTCACCGCGCACAGGTCAGGAAATTCAAATCACTTCTCTCAGTGAAGACTACTGGCAGCGCCACTATGTTGGCGCTCGTCGGGTAATGACCCCAAAAACACTTCGCTAAAACTTTACCCTGTTGTTACGGCAACAGGGTAAGTTCATCTTTTGTCTCACCTTTTAATTTGCTACCCTATCCATACGCACAATAAGGCTATTGTACGTATGCAAATTAATAATAAAGGAGAGTAGCAATGTCATTCGAATTACCTGCACTACCATATGCTAAAGATGCTCTGGCACCGCACATTTCTGCGGAAACCATCGAGTATCACTACGGCAAGCACCATCAGACTTATGTCACTAACCTGAACAACCTGATTAAAGGTACCGCGTTTGAAGGTAAATCACTGGAAGAGATTATTCGCAGCTCTGAAGGTGGCGTATTCAACAACGCAGCTCAGGTCTGGAACCATACTTTCTACTGGAACTGCCTGGCACCGAACGCCGGTGGCGAACCGACTGGAAAAGTCGCTGAAGCTATCGCCGCATCTTTTGGCAGCTTTGCCGATTTCAAAGCGCAGTTTACTGATGCAGCGATCAAAAACTTTGGTTCTGGCTGGACCTGGCTGGTGAAAAACAGCGATGGCAAACTGGCTATCGTTTCAACCTCTAACGCGGGTACTCCGCTGACCACCGATGCGACTCCGCTGCTGACCGTTGATGTCTGGGAACACGCTTATTACATCGACTATCGCAATGCACGTCCTGGCTATCTGGAGCACTTCTGGGCGCTGGTGAACTGGGAATTCGTAGCGAAAAATCTCGCTGCATAATAACTGATGGCAAATGCAGCATTGCCTGAAGCGCTACGCTTATCAGGCCTACGCGGATCATCGATGTAGGTCGGATAAGGCACTCGCCGCATCCGACAAGCGCTGCATGATACGACGCCTAACGCGTCTTTTCATGTCAACGCGGATGAGTCGTTAACACCGCATCCGGCAAGATAAATCGCACGTTGTCAGCAACTGTAACGCAGAAGGTTATCCTTCTGCGTTTTTGTTTAATTAGCTGTTAGCAACGCAAACTGTTTCAGGTTGTTTTCTGGCTGACATAAACACCAGCAATAATGCCAGTCCCGCGACAATCGCTCCCATCACCGGCACAAAGCTGTATCCCAGCCCAGCGGAAATTACCGCACCACCAGCAGCTGCTCCCAGCGCATTTCCAAGATTAAAGGCACCAATATTGACTGATGAAGACAGACCCGGCGCTTCACTGGCGACACGCATCACGCGCATCTGTAACGGCGGTACGACCGCAAAGGTTGCTGCGCCCCACACCACCATGCTAATAGCTGCGCCGAACTCATTGCGGGCCAGGAACGGGATTGCCAGCATAATCACCATCAGCAGCAACAAAAAGCCTTTCAACGTGCCGTTAACTGAACGATCTGCCAGTTTGCCGCCGAGATAGTTACCGATAGAGAATCCGACACCAATCAGCACCAGCATTGCCGTGACGAACACCGGTGTTGCGTGGGTAATACTTTGCAGTACCGGAGAGATATAGGTGTAGAGAGTAAACATTGCACCAGCTCCCAGTACCGTCGTCAGCAATGCAGACAGCACCTGCGGACGCATTAATACCGCCAGCTCTTTTTTCACTTCAGGTCGTGCCCCTGCACCACCTTTAGGTAATGAGAAGAACAGACTTACCATTGAAATCACTCCCAGCCCCGCCGTTGCCAGAAATGACATCCGCCAGCCGATGGTTTCACCCAACCAGGTCGCCGCCGGCACGCCACCGATATTTGCCAGGGTTAACCCCATAAACATAGTGGCAACTGCGCTGGCCTGTTTATGTTTTGGCACCACGCTTGCGGCCACGACTGAACCCAAACCAAAAAATGCTCCGTGATTCAGGCTGGTCAAAATGCGTGAAAGCATCAGGGTCATATAATCCGGCGCGATGGCGGAAAGAACGTTGCCTAGCGTGAAAATTGCCATCAGGAAAATCAACGCACTGCGGCGGGCACGATGAGAAAGTAGAAGCGTCATCAGCGGCGCGCCCACCATTACGCCAACTGCATAGGCACTGATTAACATTCCGGCAGCGGGAATCGAGACATACACACCGCGCGCAATGACGGGCAACAAGCCCATTGGCGAGAACTCCGTTGTCCCGATACCAAACGCGCCAATCGCCAGCGCCAGCAACGGATAGTTAATTTTCATGCCTTATCTCCACCTCTTCGCGTCATTACGCGATATTCATTAAAGTGGCGAAAGCATGACAGCAATCACAAAAAAATGAAAATAACAAAAAGAGAAAACACTTTTGCCATTTTGCTAACAAACAGGAAGGAGATGCGAGGGAGAACGCGCTCCCTCGAGAGGAAATCAGTGCAGCGCGGCAGTCAAACCCACGGCTACGATCAAACCGAGGACGATAATCGTTGTTACCAGTGAAAATTTAAGGTCGGTGCTCATCAAGTTTTCTCCTTTTTTATTACCACACAAAAAGTGATATTACGCATTTTTACACACTGTGATGAAAAAATCTCCCGTCATTTATAATGATAAGTGTTTTTACCACTTCCCCTTTTCGTCAAGATCGGCCAAAATTCCACGCTTACACTATTTGCGTACTGGCCATTGACCCCTTCCTGACGCTCCGTGTCGTTTTTCCGGCGTACCGCAACACTTTTGTTGTGCGTAAGGTGTGTAAAGGCAAACGTTTACCTTGCGATTTTGCAGGAGCTGAAGTTAGGGTCTGGAGTGAAATGGAATGGCAACAATAAAAGATGTAGCGAAACGAGCAAACGTTTCCACTACAACTGTGTCACACGTGATCAACAAAACACGTTTCGTCGCTGAAGAAACGCGCAACGCCGTGTGGGCAGCGATTAAAGAATTACACTACTCCCCTAGCGCGGTGGCGCGTAGCCTGAAGGTTAACCACACCAAGTCTATCGGTTTGCTGGCGACCAGCAGCGAAGCGGCCTATTTTGCCGAGATCATTGAAGCGGTTGAAAAAAATTGCTTCCAGAAAGGTTACACCCTGATTCTGGGTAATGCGTGGAACAATCTTGAGAAACAGCGGGCTTATCTGTCGATGATGGCGCAAAAACGCGTCGATGGTCTGCTGGTGATGTGTTCTGAGTACCCAGAGCCGTTGCTGGCGATGCTGGAAGAGTATCGCCATATCCCAATGGTGGTGATGGACTGGGGTGAAGCAAAAGCTGACTTCACCGATGCGGTCATTGATAACGCGTTTGAAGGCGGCTACATGGCCGGGCGTTATCTGATTGAACGCGGTCACCGCGAAATCGGCGTTATCCCCGGCCCGCTGGAACGTAACACTGGCGCAGGCCGCCTTGCCGGTTTTATGAAGGCGATGGAAGAAGCAATGATCAAGGTGCCGGAAAGCTGGATTGTGCAGGGTGATTTTGAACCTGAATCCGGTTATCGCGCCATGCAGCAAATCCTGTCGCAGCCGCATCGCCCTACTGCCGTCTTCTGTGGTGGCGATATCATGGCAATGGGCGCACTTTGTGCTGCTGATGAAATGGGCCTGCGCGTCCCGCAGGATGTTTCGCTGATCGGTTATGATAACGTGCGCAACGCCCGCTATTTTACGCCGGCGCTGACCACGATCCATCAGCCAAAAGACTCGCTGGGTGAAACAGCGTTCAACATGCTGTTGGATCGTATCGTCAACAAACGTGAAGAACCGCAGTCCATTGAAGTGCATCCGCGCTTGATTGAACGCCGCTCCGTGGCTGACGGCCCGTTCCGCGACTATCGTCGTTAATCACCCGTTGCGGGAGTCTCTTCCGGCTCCCGCAGCCACTCCTTATTCAGCGTCTCACTATCGCCGAGATACTCAAGCAACCAGGTTAACGCAGGCGACATATCATTTTGCTGCCATGTCAGACAACATGCCGAATCCGGAAAGGGGTTTTCCAGTTCTAATGCTACCCACTTCCCCTCATTAAGCCACGGTTTGGCGAAATGTGTTGGCACCATCCCTATGCATAATCCTGCCGAGATACAGGTTGCCGATGATTCCCAGTCAGGCACGACAAGTCTTTTTTGGTTATCCAGCAACCAGGTAATACGCTTAGGTAGCGTTCGCGAGGTGTCTTCGCGCACCAACGACGGCCAGTTGCGCAACGTATCATCGCTGAATGGGCCATCCATCAACGCCAGCGGGTGGTGGCTGGCAACAACGCAACTCCAGCTTAGCATCCCCATATCCCGGAAGGCATAACGACCGCCTACCGGAATCGCGCGTGTTGCGCCAATCGCCAGTTCCACGCGCCCGTCGGAAAGCGCATCCCAGACACCGTTGAACACTTCCTGAAAGACAAGAAGTTCGACATCATCAAAATGGCGATAAAAATCAACGATCATCTGCCGTGTACGTTCTGGCCTGACAATATTATCCACTGCGATAGCTAACTGACCGCGCCAGCCGTTCGCTATCTGCTGACATTGCTGGCGGGTGATCTGCATTTTTTTGACAACAGAGCGCCCTTCTTTGAGAAACCACGCTCCAGCAGCGGTCAGCTCCACATCACGGTGCCGTCGTTCAAAGAGCGGCACCGCCAGCCACTCTTCCAGCTGACGCACGGTATAGCTGACCGCAGAAGGAACGCGATGCAGCTCCTGTGCCGCAGCGCTAAAACTACCATTACGCGCTACCGCATCAACAACTTCGAGTGAATATTCTGACCACATAGTCTGCCTACAAAATTTTTGAAACCAGTCATCAAATATTACCGTTTCACAACACTAATTTCACTCCCTACACTTTGCGGCGGTGTTTAATTGAGAGATTTAGAGAATATACATGCAACCTGGGAAAAGATTTTTAGTCTGGCTGGCGGGTTTGAGCGTACTCGGTTTTCTGGCAACCGATATGTATCTGCCTGCTTTCGCCGCCATACAGGCCGACCTGCAAACGCCTGCGTCTGCTGTCAGTGCCAGCCTTAGTCTGTTCCTTGCCGGTTTTGCCGCAGCCCAGCTTCTGTGGGGGCCACTCTCCGACCGTTATGGTCGTAAACCGGTGTTATTAATCGGCCTGACAATTTTTACGTTAGGTAGTCTGGGGATGCTGTGGGTAGAAAACGCCGCTACGCTGCTGGTATTGCGTTTTGTACAGGCTGTGGGGGTCTGCGCCGCGGCGGTTATCTGGCAAGCGTTAGTGACGGATTATTATCCTTCACAGAAAGTCAACCGTATTTTTGCGACCATCATGCCGCTGGTGGGTCTGTCTCCGGCACTTGCTCCCCTGTTAGGAAGCTGGCTGCTGGTCCATTTTTCCTGGCAGGCGATTTTCGCCACCCTGTTTGCCATTACCGTGGTGCTGATTCTGCCTATTTTCTGGCTCAAACCCACGACGAAGGCCCGTAACAATAGTCAGGATGGTCTGACCTTTACCGACCTGCTACGTTCTAAAACCTATCGCGGCAACGTGCTGATATATGCGGCCTGTTCAGCCAGTTTTTTTGCATGGCTGACCGGTTCACCGTTCATCCTTAGTGAAATGGGCTACAGCCCGGCAGTTATTGGTTTAAGTTATGTCCCGCAAACTATCGCGTTTCTGATTGGTGGTTATGGCTGTCGCGCCGCACTGCAGAAATGGCAAGGCAAGCAGTTATTACCGTGGTTGCTGGTGCTGTTTGCTGTCAGCGTCATTGCGACCTGGGCTGCAGGCTTCATTAGCCATGTGTCGCTGGTCGAAATCCTGATCCCATTCTGTGTGATGGCGATTGCCAATGGCGCGATCTACCCTATTGTTGTCGCCCAGGCGCTGCGTCCCTTCCCACACGCAACTGGTCGCGCCGCAGCTTTGCAGAACACTCTACAACTGGGTCTGTGCTTCCTCGCAAGTCTGGTAGTTTCCTGGCTGATCAGTATCAGCACGCCATTGCTCACCACC
>OGZJ01000288.1_pt1 | contig 19279 bp, 27 predicted proteins | sample 1576831 | NCBI WGS metagenome assembly OGZJ01 (sample SAMEA3541518, study PRJEB24748) | human gut metagenome | biome: human gut; feature: human-associated habitat; material: faeces | place: China | collected 2012
CACAGCTTCCAGAAGATATACGAATTGTGTCTTCTGCGCAGGTGGCGGATGATTTTCACCCAAGATATTGTGATACAAGGAAAACATATGAATATCATATTCAAAATGGAAAGATTCCTCTGCCAACAGAGAGGCTTTATTCTCATCTTGTCATCTTTCCATTAGATGTAGAAGCGATGCAGGAAGCCGGACAATATCTTGTTGGAACACATGATTTTAAAAGTTTTTGCGCTTCAAAAACACAGGCACAGACAACGGTAAGAACTGTGACAGGAATAGAAGTGGAAACTCATTCACTTTCAGAAGGAGAATATCCATCTCAGAAAGTAATAATCCGCGTAACAGGAGAAGGTTTTCTCTATAATATGGTCCGCATTATCAGTGGAACACTAATTAAAGTAGGATTAGGAGTCTATCCACCAGAGCATGTAAAAGAGATACTTGCAGCCTGCGATCGTTCAAAAGCAGGAGAAACCGTTCCGGCAAAAGGGCTTTTTTTGAAAAAGATTGAATATTTGTAAATTACAGGACGTAAAAAATTAAAAAACCCCATATTTTGTGGCAAAAATATTGTTGACACACTGAAAAGAGTGTTATATAATATGAAATTGTGGTATGCATATAAAATGTAATCTCAAAAGCCCCGAGATGCATTTTGTCATATACCTGCGATAGCAGGATTGATATGATGGAGGGTCCGGACAGCCAGGAAGTCATATCTGAACCGTTGATTTTTTTTAGAATAAACAGGAGGAGAACTACTCATGAAAAGTTTTATGGCTAGCCCATCTACCATCACTAGAGACTGGTATGTAGTTGATGCTACAGGACATACATTAGGACGTCTTGCATCTGAAGTTGCAAGTGTTTTAAGAGGAAAGAACAAACCTCAGTTTACACCACACGTTGACACAGGTGATTATGTAATCGTTGTTAACGCTGACAAGATCAAAGTTACAGGAAAGAAAATGGATCAGAAGATCTACTATCACCACAGCGATTATGTTGGTGGAATGAAAGAAACAACATTAAGAGAAAAATTAAACAAGAAACCAGAAGAAGTTATCGAACTTGCCGTAAAAGGTATGCTTCCTAAAGGACCTCTTGGAAGACAGATGTATACAAAGCTTTTCGTATACGCTGGACCTGATCACAAACATGCTGCACAGCAGCCTAAGGAATTAGCAATCTAGTATTAATTTAAGGAGGAAAAGTAAGTGGCTACTACAAGATATTACGGAACTGGTAGAAGAAAACACAGTGTTGCCAGAGTATATTTAGTACCAGGTAATGGTAATATTACAATAAATAAGAGATCACTTGATGAATATTTCGGTCTTGAAACACTTAAGGTTGTAGTTAAGCAGCCATTAGTTCTTACAGAGACAGCTGACAAGTATGATGTAATCGTTAACGTACACGGTGGCGGATACACAGGTCAGGCTGGTGCTATCAGACACGGTATCTCAAGAGCTCTTCTTCAGGTTGATTCAGAAGAATACCGTCCATCACTTAAGAAGGCTGGTTTCTTAACAAGAGATCCAAGAATGAAGGAAAGAAAGAAGTACGGTTTAAAGGCAGCTCGTCGTGCTCCACAGTTCTCAAAGAGATAATATCCTTTTCTTGGAAAGCCTTATTTTACAAGGGTTTCAAAGAATTGCATCTTGAAAATGATGTTTATTTGATGTTTAACAGGTAGATTTTTAATGAATCTACCTGTTTTTTTATTACAAAGACGAAAGAATGTTTATAAAATATGAGTTGTAATTTTACTGCATTTGCGATTTAAAAGCATAGGATATAAATACACACATTAATAGCTAAAATCGCAAATACAGCAAGATTATCATTGTTTCCAAGCTATATATTACATAACAGCAGGATATTCCTTTTCTTCGCTTATTGAAGATATATAGTTGCTGATACCTACACTATTGATTCCAAGAACCTTTTCTGTTTTACCTAGTGCAAATGCTATAAGGTTGTTATTACCTTTGTCAATAGTTTTTTCTAAATCATCAAAAAATTCTGTTGGACTTATAAATGTCTCATTTCCATTTATATCTCTTTCATATGTGGAAAACATATTCTCGTCAAACTGATATGTCTGTATACCCATTTCTGACAGCTTTGTGCGTAAATATAACAATACAGATTCATTTCCTCGGTATTCCTCAATAATGTTCTCTATCATTGTAGGATTCAGTGCTTTTGCTCTGTGCATAGTGCTAATATAATCAATGGCGGCACTATAATTCTGTGATAAGTCAAAAGGCTTTCCAACAAACTGTCTAATCTCTGTTATAGATTCTTTTATCTTGGACTTTGCAGAAAGTACATTTTTATTCAGTTCTTTCTTGCAATATGCAATCTGCTCATTCTTAAATTCAGATGTCCTTGTTTTATCAGCTAGTATCTTATCTACTGCCTGCTTATAATCTGCCTTGTACTTGTTAATCAAACTCATACAATCTCCGATAGTTCCTAATGTCATTGTCAATTCCTCTCGTTCCTTTTTTGTCATAATAAATAATCTCCTTTCTGCATTAATTCATAATAATTAAAAATTCTGCTATTGCTACAATAATCACAGCTATAGTTGCAATCTGCCATATTCTAGCCTTTTTCTTCTCTACTCTTAAAATGTCTGTTGCTAAATTCTTCATATAATCACTTCCTTTCTTGGAATTTAAAAATATTTAATAAAGTTTACTATACTTGTTTACTTTGTTCGTCCAACATCTGCTCAAGATTCTCAATTCTGCTTATAATGTCTGCTTGCTCTCGATTCTTTAGTGATAAATCAAGAAGCGTTTGGGAAGCTCTAACCTTGATTCCTGCTGATACTTCGCTATCATCAAGAATTTTGATAAGTGTATCCAGTGCCTTAAAATTAGCGTCCTCTAGCTTATTTGAAATAACTTGAAATTGTGTTGTTCTTGCATTTTGTAGTTTCGTTCTAAAATCAGGCTTTCTTAATCGGCTATAAACTGATTGCTCTGAAAGTCCAACTGATTCACTGGCTTGTTTTATTGTGGGGCAAGATAAAAGAGCTGAAATTAAAGCATTATCCGTCACTCTCATTTTCTGTCTCACTTCCTTCCGATTCCGGTATATCATCAATGATGATAACATCTGCCTTAATAGTATTAATATCAACTTGTTTTCCGTCTAAATAATGCTTTCCGTTCTTGTAATCAAGAAATACAACCTTTGCGGTTTTTCCGTCTGCAATCTTCTTGATTGCCTTTAGTCTATTTTCATAATTCTTCATCATATCAACTCCTATCTGCTATATAACCATAAGATAATAGTTATATATAATATAATTATTATTACATTACACTTTGTAAATCCTTGCAAACCCTATTAAATACAAGGGTTGCAAACTGTTTAGCACTAAAATTTTGTGACAAATTCTAAAGATATTCGCTCATATTACCTATTTCTCGAATAACGCTCGCCTGTTCTTTGATGTAGTTATAAGGGATAAATCCTTTATTGCTATATAACTTGGCTACACATTTTTTTGCTCGTCTGTTCTCGTTGTGTGTTATCTTTTCACACAATGACCTTGAACCTTTCCCGACAGATAAAAAATGAATATGCCAATCTACTTCGTGAGGTATTGCAAACTTATAAAGCAAGTTATCCTCATCACGAACAAAAACCTTTTTATATCCCCCCTTTTCTGTTTTTACAGTGATTTTCTTACACATATCACCTTTATTGTGACTAAGGCACATTACAATAGCAGTTTCGTTATAATGCTTATTGTGTTGATAATATGCAGTTCTTCTTATACGATTGAACTGCAATAGTAATTCGTTATAGTCAGTTTTTCTTTCAAATTCAATGCTATAACTTGGTACAGTTTTTGATATATCTTGCATATCTAACCTCCGTTATCGGTTAAATACAAGTCTGGCTTTTGTATTTGTACCATTAAATATTTCCTTATAAATTTCTTTTGCTTCTTTCTTGGTAAAATTGATTAGCTCAAGTGAAGGCTTTCCGTTTTTCTCCTCTGGAACAATAATTCCATTGCCTGCTATTGCATACTTAATAGCATCACTAATGGAACAATCAACACCTGCAATATAAATTTTTTTCATTTTCTATGTCCTTTCTAAGCTGTAATTTGCAACTGTTCGATGAACTTGGGATAGTTTATTAAAACTCTGTTTCCTGCCATAATGTGCGGAACTTCTCCAGCTTTAACCATTAGTCTAATGGTGTGTTCAGAAAGAATCCCAGTTTTAGCAACTTCTCGGATTGTCATAAATGTTTTTTTCTGCATTTGAAAAAATCTCCTTTCTTTTAATTTTTATTTACAAATACATTATAATGCGATACAATACTAGAAGTAAATACACAAGATTAAACGTAAAAGCCTGATGACACGCTACAGTGTATTTGAAAACGGGAAAGGAGAATAGAATGAAGTATAATATGATTGATGTAGGACAAAGAATTAAAGAAGAAAGGTTGAAAAATGGCTATAAAAGGCAGGACGATTTATGTGATAAATTGCACATAGGCAGGAATACTTTATCAGCTTGGGAAAATGGAAAGGCTAATATTGAATTAGGTGATTTAATAAAACTATGTGAGTTGTTTAATTGTGAGGTCGGTTATTTGCTGTGTGAATATGATACTCCGTATCGTGTACAGTCTGATATTTCAGAACAAACACAGCTATCTACAAAAGCAATAGAAAATATTATGAAATCAAGAGATAACCATAAAAAATTGTTTGGAAATGGTAAAAATAGTCTTGATGAACTTCTCTCTAGTGATGATTTTATAGCAATGCTTGAAAGTGTAGAAGCGTACAGAATGTTAAAGAGCAGAAATGTTGATAAAAATATGATTGATGCTAAAGCGTTTGCGTTATATAAGGATTTTATAAATATCATTGATAATATGTGAGAAAGGAAAAATAGTATATGGCTACGATAAGCAAAAGAAAGGGTGCATATCAAATTATTGTATCTCTTGGATATGATGAAGCAGGAAAACAGATAAGAAAGACTACAACTTATCGAATCCCAGAGGGAACAACTCCAAAGAAAGCAGAAAAACTTGTCAAAGAATATGCTATGGAGTTTGAAAAGAAATGTAAGGGAATGATAGATTTAGACGAAAATATGAAGTATTCTGAATTGTCAGAGTTATATTTTAAAAACTATGCCCCTAACAAATTAAAAGAGGTTACAGCATATAATTATAAAAAGCAATCAGAACTTCACATATTGCCATATTTGGGAAGTATGAAACTTAAAGTTATAACTCCTACTACAATAACAAATATGTTTGCGAAAATGGAAGTACAGCCATCAACTTGCAAGAAAATATATACAATTCTTCAAAGTGTATTTAGCTATGCTTTAGAAAGTAGATTGATAAAAGAAAGTCCGTGTTGTGCAGGTGTAATTCTTCCAAAACAAAAATATAATGCGGAACAAAGAAAACCATTTCTTTCTGATAGTCAAGCTAAAGAACTATTAAATATGTTAGATGAAGCAGGATATTCAGAGTTTGCAGTTATCATTAAAACATTGTTATATACAGGAATGAGGGCAGGAGAGTGTCTTGCATTGCAATGGAATGATTTTGATTTTAACAATGGACTTATACATATAAGACATAATCTTGCCGATGTAGGAGGTAAACATTGGCTTGATACTCCCAAAACTAAAAATTCAATTCGTACAATTGGAATGAGTGATACTTTGAAAGAGATATTATTAAATCATAGGAAAATGCAGATGGAAAAAATTAAGAATGTTGGAAAGTCTTATAAATATCCTAATATGGTATTTACTTCAACTACTGGTGATTATAAGGATAGAAGTAGATTAAATTTACAATTTAAGAGATTTATAAAAGATACAGAGTTTTCAAATATATCGCTTCATAAACTTCGTCACGCAAATGCAACACTATTAATAAATGCAGGAGTAGATTTAAAACTTGTATCAGAAAATTTGGGACACAGTGATGTTTCAGTGACAGCTAATATATATTCAGAAGTATTAGAGAGTAGCAAGAAGAAAATGGCGGATTTAGTAGCATTGAATTTAAAATGATGTTTGTTTGATGTTTAATGATGTTTATTAATGTTGAAAATTACAAAAAGATATGTTACTTTAAAATGGCTGAAAGCCTTGATATATAAGACTTTAGAGGACGATAGAAAATGATAAAAAATGATGTGATTAGTACTCAAAGAGATAATCTTTCGGAAACGAGAATATCAAGAAAAGCCCATTTTACAAGGGTTACAGAAGTTGTGGAATGTTGTCAGATGTGCTGGAATTTACATCGAATGCAACACATATGCAACAAATATATTGATATGTATAGGACATTTTTCGGTAGTGATACTGGGAAATGTCCTTTTTTGTGCATTTCTACAAGCGGTGCATTTGCTGGTGAATATTGGATGGGAGTGCTTGCACTCACAGACACATATTCGACGGCAAATATAGCGCGCCAGCGCGACATGAGCAAAATCACGAAGTGATTTGCGAATGGCACCGATTGTTTCCTAAATTTCATTAATCGCATTTACAAGCTCCTTTATATCAAAGTGGGTATACACTTTCTCTGTGAGTGTCATTGCACCTGAGTGACCCACAATCTTTTTGATAATCGTCTGGTTAATACCGGCTTCTGCTAACATTGAGATACATGTGTGTCTGCAGCAGTGTGGTGTACGATTAATATTAAGTTGTTCCATAAGTGGCTTGAAATAGCTAAAGCAAGAGCTGGCAAGCGTGAAGGACAAAGCAAATGAAGCAGTAGAATTGCTTGATAAGATTAATGCTTTTGTATCATCATTCAGATTATTTGCACCGAAAATAGAAGAATATGCTAATCATGTTGAAGCAGATAAGATCATAGAAGCAGTAAACTCATATAGGGGAATTATGTATGAGATAGGAAAACTGCTGTAGACATTCAAGGGACTGATAAAAGAAAGATTATGCTGGTTTCCAAGGCTTATGCGATGGAAAACTTATAAGGGTGAAGTCGCTCCGATATTCATAGAGGAAAGCAATGGATATTCATATTCGGTGTATGGATATATGAATGTGGAGACTAGGGAATACTACAGTAAAGAGTCAATTCAGTGGGAGATTAAGGCTAGTAATAGGACGGGGACAGTTGAACAGATGGATGCAAATGTCGAGGCTATGGCTAGAGATTTGAGGGAGATATTGAGGATTGGAGCGGAGCAGAAGAGGTTGTGGGAGGTGTATAACAAATAGGATTGCCGATTGTGGGAAGTATAGTAATTGGTGAAAGGTTGTATACTCGCAAGAGAAAATTCTACCTCTTAAAGAAAAAGTGGTAATTTTAGAGATTATGGTATAAGAATTAATAATATTAAGAATGATAAGCAGCTATTTACATGTCGATGAAATATATATGATTATCGATTGTTAGGTAAATATAAGTTGAAAAATATACCGATATCGTGATATTATATAAATAGAGAGTAATATAAAATGGAGAGATTTGTATGAGTGTAGAATATAGCAAATTATGGGGTATATTAAAAAATAAAAATATGAAGAAAATTGAATTGCAAAGGGCTGCGAAGATAAGTGGCAATATATTAGCGAGATTAGGTAATAATGAGTATGTTTCTATGGAAACAATAGAAAAGATATGTAGAACCTTAGATTGTTCTGCTGATGATATTTTGCAATTTAAATAGCGAGGGTTCTCTATGAGAAAAATGATATTAAGTTTTAGCTACGAATGGTATGCACAGTTAAAATCAGGGGAGAAAATATATGAGCATAGGAAAAGATTTTGTAAAGAACCGGTGGAAGCTTATATATATATTGGATTGCCATATAGACAATTGGTTGCGGTTGTTGAATTAGGAAAACCTGAAAATATCGAAGATTGGCTTGAAAAATATGGCTATGATGAAGCTGCAGTTGAAAGGATTAAAGATTATCTTACTAGAAATAAGGTTGCTATGCCGATATTTTCTTTTCAAGAAATAGAACCAATTGATATGCGTAAGATGGAGAAAGATATTTCTGGCTTTAGAGTGCCTATATCATATATGTTTCTAGATGATAAACCTGAGTTATTGAAATATATTGATTTAAGGACTAAATACAAAAATAAGCGAATAGAACATGATTTTACACATATATCATCTAAAGATATATGTGTATGCTGAAAGGATGATAAAATGATTGATAAAGTATATGTTCCACCAATAAAGATACAGGGAATAAAAACAAAAATTGTTCCTCTTATTTCAGAAGTTGCATGGGTAGATGATAGTGTTACGTGGATTGAGCCTTTTATGGGGTCTGGTGTTGTTGGATTAAATTTAGCACCTAAGCATGCGGTTTTTGCGGATACAAATCCGCATACTATAGCATTATATAATGCTATAAAGAGTGGAGAAATTACATCATATGGTGTTAGAGAATTTTTGGAGAAGGAGGGAAAGAAATTAGAAGAAAAAGACGAAAAGCATTATTATTATATTAGAGATAGATTTAATGAAGAGCATAATCCACTAGATTTTTTGTTCTTGAATAGAAGTTGTTTCAATGGGATGATTCGATTTAATCGAAATTATCAATTCAATGTTCCATATGGACATAAACCGAATAGATTTGCAAAGGCATATATTACAAAGATAGTGAATCAAGTTAAACGATTGGAAAATATATTTCCAGATGTTGATTGGAAATTTAAGTGCCAATCTTTTGAGCAGACAATAAGTGAAGCTGATACTCAATCGTTTATTTATTGTGATCCACCATATATTGGAAGACATGTTGATTATTATGATAGTTGGGATGAGAATCATGAGGTTAGATTACATGATGCGTTAGTAGATTCCGGAGCTCATTTTATGTTATCTACATGGGACAAAAACAAGTATAGAAAAAATGAGTATATTGATATTGTTTGGAAAGAATGTTGGAAAGTAAATCAAGAACATTTTTATCATGTTGGGGCAAAGGAATCTAATAGGAATTCGATGTTGGAAGCACTTTTAATGAATTATAATCCCCAAAATGTTCCAGCAATGAAAAAAAATGAGGAATCATATATACAGATGTCGTTCTTGGACGAAGTGGCAAATGCTTAGTAATATACGAGGAGGAATGAAATGGAATTAGACTTTATAAGGTTATTTAACAAGAAGTTAGAAGAAAAAGATATTGATTGGGAAGTCAGTGCATTAGCATCTCCAGACGGAAAGCTGTTTTCGCTTGGAAGTGATTCAAAACTTATTGGACGAATTTTCGAGTTAATTTCTTATAATATTTTACAAGAAATAGCAGATGAAAACGGGCTGATTTTATATCCATCTCCACAGCAAACAGTATACCCAGATTTTACATTAATGAGAAGTGAAGAGGATACAGAAAAAATTGCTGTTGATATAAAGACTACATATAGAAAGTTTTTGAAGAATGGACAGCCATCGGGATATGTGTTTACATTAGGTTCTTTTGCATCATATATGCGAGATGGAAAGAAAAATATTTCATTTCCATATGACCAATATGCAAAGCATTATGTAATTGGTTTTGTATATACTAGAAATGATAATGCTTCAGAAGGCCAAATGTTTGATATTAAGGATTTGCGTAAGTTGCCGGTGCCATACAAAGATGTAGAGGTATTTGTACAAGAGAAATATAAAATATCAGGTGATAAACCAGGAAGTGGAAATACAGAAAATATTGGTTCTTTTAAAACGAATAGAATGGAATATTTAGTAAAGGGAGAAGGTCCATTTTCCGATTTGGGAATTGACATATACGAAGATTATTGGGCTGGATATAAGAAGTACAGAGGAGAATTGACATATACTTCGTTAGATGGATATTTTGATGTTCAAGAAGAGCAAGGAAATGACATTGCTGGATTAAAAAGGGTTTATGAATATTGGAAAAAGACGCACAAATAATTATTTTATATAGATATACTGATGGTTAAATAGTGTATGCTATTAATTCAATACTAATCTAGTATCAGCATTATACAGCAAAATGTATTATAGTAATATTTAATTTGTTTAGTTATGAACTAATAAAAAAGAGAGAGAGTCAAGCTCAATCAAAATTCGAAGATGCTGATATGAAAAAGATAATGCATGAATAATTAGGAGGTGAAGAATATGAATGTTAGCGAACAGTGTCCAGTATGTGGAAGGAGAGGAATAATAAAGCAAGTATGCTATGATCCCAGCTCTGTTTTTTATGAGTGTCCAGTTTGTGGACGATATGAATACTCAATGGAGAATAGTACATATGAAGAATTAGATTATAATGAATTAGCACCATTTTTGTTTTATGAAGGGTTTAGAAATAAGCAAGGGAGAGTGGAACACAGGTATTATTCTACAAAATCAAGAGAAAGTTGTGATACATATACAGCAGAATTTAGAAATGGTAATAACATTGCAGGAATGCCAGTCCATATGGATCAGGATATTATTTCATTGTGGTTTCCAAAAAGTTTTTCTCAAAAAGTTGATATGATTTTGCTTAAATTAAATGAATTGACAGAATTTGTTGGACAGGAAATTAAACTGGATATTCCATCACTTCTAAGTTGTATGTTTGTTAGAAGGTTTAAATCAGATAATAGAGAAACTGTGGATGATAAAGAATTAGTAAAGCAAGCACTTTATATGACATCTTATTTGTTTGAAATAGGATATGTTAAGGGAATAAATTGTATAAATGGTGATGTTTCAAGAACGGATAGTTATTATGGAGAGATTTCTATTACCCCTAAGGGCTATGATAGGATAGATCAATTACAACAAAGAGATAATGATGGAAAAGATGCATTAGTAGCAATGAGATTTGGAAGTGAAACTCTAAAATTAAGAGAAGCAATACGAGAAGGGATTTATGATGCGGGATATCATGCGATATTTATCGATGAAGTTGAACATAATGGCTTTATAACGCCAGAGTTATTAAGTAGAATTAATAAGAGTAGATTTGTTGTTGTTGACTTAACACATAGAAATAATGGGGCGTATTTTGAAGAAGGATATGCAATGGGATTAGGAAAAACAGTAATTCAGTTATGCAAAAAGGGCGTTGAATTACATTTTGATATTGCACAGATTAACACAATTATGTGGGAAGATGAAAAAGATATTCCTGTGCGATTGAAGAATAGAATAGAGGCAACTATAAAATAAACTTTAGTAAATTTGTTAACGATATGAGATAAATATTGATATGATTTAAATTTACTAACTTATGGGGTGAGTGTTGAAGAACTGGAGGTGTAAAAAGAATTGGAAGAAATATTAGATACATTATTGGTCTCATGTGTACCAGCTATCATAACAGGGATTATTTCTTATTTGACGGCAAATAAGAAAGCTAAAGCAGAAATTGCAACATTACAAGAAAGCAATAAGCATGAGATAGAAAAGCTAATGAAGCAACATGAAGTTGATATTGAATCATTAAAAGAAAAACATCAGCTTGAAACTGAAAAATGTGAGCAGGAGTATAAACATAAAATTGAAATAATGCAGATTGAACATAAAAATGCTCTTGAAAGCAACGAAAAACAGCAAAGTGATGCGGCAATGTTTAGTGTGATGACTGATATAATTAAAGAACCACAAAAATTACAAGGATTACTGGAACTTGCCAATAATCCTGCATTCAAAAAATAAATGATTATAGAGTAATTTAATAGGGATTCCGGTTTGTATCCATAGCATCAGCCCAAGCCTGCAACTCACAATCAAGAGCAAGTGCAGCATACATTAGAGGATTATCAATCGCAAGGTTATCAATAAGCCTTTGAGAGTTAGGTGTAGTATGGAGATTCTTTTCTGCTTCAGCACATGAGACAAACAGAAGTACATTGTCGTCAAAAGTAATGTCAATTCCGTTCTTGTATTGGTTGTAGTAAGCAAGATGTATTTTCATAGTATTAGTCCCTTTCGTTGTCAAAGTGATTGAGCAGTTCTGGGAATCTGTGGGTAGTGCTACGCATACAACAGATATGTAACACTACCAGACACAAATCCCCAATCTAAGGGCTTTTCACGCATTATGTAAGACATTGCTAGTTGTATTGTATATTATGTCTATACTTAAGCGGTGAAACAAGGAATTCTTTTTTAAATGAATAACTAAAGTAGCTGGTACTTTTAAATCCGCATTCATATGCAATTTGATCTATTGGTTTGTCAGTATTTGACAGTAAAACTATAGCATGTTCTAATCTTACCTTGGATAAATATCTTGAAAAAGCTTCTCCTGTATTTTGTTTGAATAGCCTTGAAAAATGAGAGCTGGAAAAGTTAAATGTTTTACAAATATTATCCATATTTATGTCATTCATATAATTAGAGTCTATATATCTCATAATATCATTAATATTTTTGTTTATTTTCTTGCCATGGCTGCCGTTTATATCATGAGATAACTCATGCTCAATAATAAATATAATTAAGTATGTAAGCAATGCCTTTAATTTAGAATCTGAGTATAGTGAATTAATATTATATTCAGTCAGCATCTTTTCAAAAATATTCTGGACAACTTGCTGGTCATCTTGATTCAGAATGTGATATTTTTCAGTGTAGAATCTGTTAAATGCAACAGCAGATATTTCTGACTTTATATAATCAGCTATATCAAATGAATATTTAATAAGTATGCTGTTATGCGTTTCATTGCTGGTATAAAAGGTCTGGTGCTGTAATCCAAGAGGTATTGTTCCAACATATCCTCTGAGAATATCCCACTCCCCATCAGTTGAGTATACATGATGACTGCCAGATATCTGAAAACCAATCTCATAATGTTTTATACATGCACTCATTGATGGCATATGAAAATTAATATCTTTTCCGTTATAAACGATACTTCTGTTTATTTCAAAATTATTACCATCTTTTATAGGTCTTGGCATGCATTTTACTTCCTTCCAATGATATTAAATATAAAAATAGCATAATATCTAAAATTCTATTTGTAAAGTGATATTTTTTTAAAAGAAAGCGACAAATTAATAATGTATAATATATGTAACTAAGCAGTTGTTTTTTTGAGGAGAGATTAGTAATGAATGATGAGAGAATGCCAATTAACATTTATAAACTTGATGCTGGTTATAGTGATAAGGGAATGAATAGTAATGAACTTATTAAAGATTATAAACGGAATATACATAAATGGTATTTTATAGCTGCTTCCGACATTGTGTTTGCCTTGATTATAGCATTTGTTAATTTTAAAGTTCCTGACACGGTAATGATGAGCCTGATTATTTATATTGTAGTATTGGCACTGCTTATAGTAAGTATTGTCAGGATTCATGGATATCGTTTACAGTGTAGAAGTATACAAAGGGAATTTAACAGATGAAAAAATATAAGCTGAGTACGAGGATAAGTGTCTATATAGCTGTGATTTTATCGCTTGCTATGATTGGGGTGACCATAAGAAGCCTGATTGTTAAAAGAAATGTTCATTCAGTAAGTGTTACATTATATGGAATTGTATTTGTATCATTACTGGTTGTGTCAGCAGTTTCATTGATTGTGTACATATACAAGAGTAAGATTGGAATATATGTAAGTATTGCCTGTCTGGTTATTATATTTGCATATGGAATTATAATGAAAGATTCACCATTACAACTCATAATTATATTTCTACCAGTTATTTACGCTATGTTTTCAACTAGAGAGTAATTGGAATAATTTAACATTCTTCGATTGGACTTCCAGCGGTTCTCACACCACTAAGAAGTCCAATAGTCTTCCATTAGAAAGTCAAGCAGCAGTAGAAAATGATTATAAACAAGAACCGCCTCTCAATGTTGAGTGGACATCTGATGAAGAAGCAAAATTTAAATGGATATCATCTGAGATTCTAAGCCTTAATAAGGAAGGGGCAAAAGTGAGGGCCAAAGCTCAAATTGATTTTATAAAATATCATTGTGAAACAGAATGTACAGTAAGGTGGAATGAAAACCTATCAGAGACTAAAATTAAAAATGCTAGTATTACGGCGGTGTAAGCATTTGTTGCGGATGGTTGATATATTAGAGTTAATATAATACTTGCGGATTTAGAAGTCGACACATTTAATAACATTGGCATTGAGATGGAATAATATTCTTTCTTCAATAGAGTAATGAGTAGTTCAGGGAATGTGTGGGTAGTCCACAGTATATAACACGTATGCAACACTGCTACCAACAAATCCCTTATTTCAGGGCTTTTCTCGTTCTCAAAACGCTCTCAAAGAGATAATATTTCAACAATACAGTGCGTCTTACGACGTTTCAGAAAAGTGTATTACACCTCAGGACTTTTTGTCCTGGGGTGTTTTTTGTAAGAACTGTGGTACAATAAATAAAAAAGATTTTACATATAAAATATTATTGTCATCAGATTATCAGCAGGTAAATAAATGCCGGAAATTTCTTTATTTTATGGAATTCGAGTTACAATGTATTATGATGATCATAATACGCCGTATTTTCATGCAGAGTATAATTGAAATAAGGCAATTATTGAAATTGATACAGCTAGATGCATCAAGGGAACTTTGCCATCAAGACAGTTAAAGTTGATTTTAGCGTGGTGTGTGTGTTACATCAAGATGAGTTGATGCAGAATTGGGAATTGTCAAAAGATGGAAAGCCGTTAAATAGAATTAATCCACTTGTATAGGAGATGTTTGTCTATGTTTCCGAAGGTAGTTCAGGTAGTACCTATGAAAGACTACACAGTATATGTGTATTTTGAAGATGGAAAAATCGTATGTTATGATATGAAAAATATGTTGGATAAAGAAGTTTTTAGACCATTGAAGGATATTTCGGCATTTACTGATACATGTACAGTTATGAATGATACATTAGCATGGGATATAGGTGGAAATAGAGATGCTTGTAAGTGTATTGATATTGATCCGGATACATTATATGAACTTCCCTATTGTAAAGAGAAAATAGCTTAGTGATAAATCTACATGTTATTGAAATGTTTTATTGTGCTGTATATTTAAGAAGAGTAACAATTGTAAGATTAATAGAGTAATGAGTAGTTTTAGAAATCTGTCGGTTGTTATGGCAAAATATAAAAAAATGCCAGTCCCTAAGTTCAACCTTAGGGACTGGCATTTCTTAATTATTCAATTACAACTCATATCTTGGCAAGAACTACATTAACAACTGCAGTCCCAGATGCTAAGTACACTACCAATCAGTCCAATTCATATATTCCTGTACGGATTATCCTTCAATAGCAATCCTCTTAGCACTTTCAATTTCCTCAGCAGCTTTCTTTGGTACAGAGAGTCTTAAAATACCACTTTCATATTTAGCCTTTATGTCGTCCTGAGTAATTGCATTACCAACGTAGAAGCTTCTGCTCATAGAGCCGGCATAACGTTCCTTTCTGATATACTTGCCTTCCTTGTCCTGCTCGTCCTTATCAAGACCCTTAGCGGCACTGATTGAAAGGTATCCATTATCAAGCTGTATATTGATTTCGTCTTTCTTAAAGCCAGGTAAATCAATATCAACTTCATAGCCGGAATCGGTTTCTCTGACATCAGTCTTCATTTCGTGGCTGGCGTGTTTACCATACAAAGCTTTTTCAACTTCAGGAAATCCGAAGTTCATCCAATCATCATTAAATAAATTCTCTCCAAAAATACTAGGCATTAACATAAGTCATCGCTCCTTTTTTAATAAACTATTTGTTCGGCTGAACCTTTCGTTCATTCGGATCGGATATATAAATAACCAATCCCCAGGATTACATATTCATCTGAACTATTACCTTGTTTCTTTGGAACATCTGGAATGGTGTTATCTTAATTACTATTTCTTAACTCCCTTTCCTTTGTTCTGGTTATGTTATATACCTAATTATTAGCACTGTCAATAGGCGAGTGCTAATAATTTATAAATAGTTTATAATTATTTCAATTCCTGCTATTTTCAAAAGTACTGAAAAGACAGTACAGGATAAGCTTGTCAACAGGTAAAATGATTGACAAATACTGTTATAAATACTAAAACATATATAATATATTAGTACGTTAATTAAATTTCTATTATGATTTGTCAAATTCGTGTGAAGTAATCTAAAGGAAATTGGATTGTGATTTCGATTTTACATTTATTATTAGATTCTAATCGGTATATTAAGAACGTAAATTTATACAAAAGGGGTATATTAATATGAACAAAAGAATAACAAGGAAATTGTGCATTGTTGGCTTGATATCTTCTATTGTCTTATCTGGATGTGGTAATGCAGGTATAACAGGTGGCAACAGAGAGGAGTTATCAGGTGGTACAGATAAAGTTGTCTCTTTAAAGGTGTGGACAGAAAAGGATGGTCTGGATGTCATGAACAAAATGCTAGACAGCTTTAAGGAACAATATAAAGATGAAGCAGAGTTTGATATAACAGTTGAAATCCAGGCAGATTCACAGGTTCGTGATGTTATGCTTACAGATGTACACAATGGTGCAGATGTGTTTTCATTTCCAGATGATCAGATTATATCATTAACGGCTGGCGGAGTTCTGACAGAGGTACCCAATGCAGATGAAATAGCAGCAGCTAATGTAAAGGAGTCAGTCGAAGCAGCGACTCTGAATGATACATTATACGGCTATCCTATGACAGCAGATAATGGATATTTTATGTATTATAATAAAGAATATTTTTCAGAAGACGATGTTAAGTCATTAGATAAAATGTTGTCAATTGCAGCAGCTAACAATAAAAAAGTTGCTATGGAGTTTGATTCAGGATGGTATCTTTATACATTTTTCGGAAATACAGGACTTAGTCTTTCTATTAAACCAGATGGTATAACTAATGAATGTAATTGGAATTCGCAGACAGGTGACATAACCGGAGCAGCTATAAAGCAGGCACTTGATAGTATAGCAGCTAATCCAGGGTTTGTAAGTATGCCTAACGGAGATATAGCTGAACAGATTAAAAGTGGTGATGTTATAGCAGGAATAAGTGGTGTATGGGATGTTATGAATGTAAAGGAAGCCTGGGGAGAGAATTATGGTGCCTGTAAGCTGCCAACATATACAGTTGCAGGAAAGGAAGTTCAGATGTCTTCGTTTACAGGCTATAAGATGATGGGAGTGAACTCTTATTCAAAGAATAAAGAATGGGCATGCAGGCTTGCTGACTGGCTGACTAATCAGCAGAATCAGGAGCTTAGGTTTAAAGAGAAAAATCAGGGACCATCTAACAGTAAGGCAGCAGAATCAGATGAAATCAAAAAAGTGGCTGCAATACAGGCAATCATTGCACAGTCCCAGTATGGAACATTGCAAAGAGTAGGAAACAGCTACTGGGATGCCTGTAAGAAGTTTGCTAATACCGTACTTAGTGGTAATAACGGTGGTTTATCAGATCAGGAAGTTATGGATACATTAGTTAATGAAATTACAGCTTCTGCTGTTAAGTAGCAGTAAGATGATCAAAGTTGATTTACTGTATGTGAAAAAGATTGGAGAACAAGCATGAATAATAAAAAAAGGGCGAGCCTGAAGACACTGATATTATTGCCGGTATTTATACTAGGTGCTTTAACAATAATATGTAATGTTATGGCTATAAACAATATAAGAACTGTTAACTCTAATGCCGCTGATATAACAGATAATTGTATGATGAGTGTTTCAGATCTTGGTGAAATAAAGAATGATATACAGGTTATTCATACACTTGGATTATCACATATTATTGCAACAGATCTTAATACTATGATATCAGTGGTAGGTGAGATTAATGATAATCAGGAAGAATTAGAGAAAAAGCTGGACGAATATAAGAAATATGTCCAGAATGATGATATGGATACATATAATTCATTAGTAAGTAATTATAATACTATGAAATATGAACTTGGAAACATTATGGCATACAGTGCTTTAGGCAAGAATGAGGAAGCATATGCTATTGCTAACGGAGTCGTAAGTGATAGCAGCACAGCAATCCAGAAGGATATTGAGGTTCTAAGCACACATGCCAATGATACAGCTTCTGAGGCAAGGGAAAGGCTTACCAGTGTGTATGTAAGTTCACTTGTCAGCAATGGTATAGTTATTATTATAAGCGTTATATTGATTATTGTAGCAATATATTGTGTTATGAAGTATGTTATCAAACCAATTATCGCAACCAATAAAGATATCAGGGATATTATTGATGGAATCGATAATGGAGAAGGAGATCTGACAAAGCGTGTAAGAGTTATTTCTAATGATGAGATAGCAGATCTTGGCAACGGTATCAATCTTTTTATGGATAAGCTGCAGGAAATACTAAAGCTGATTATAGAGAATACTAACTATATGGAAAATGTTGTTGCTGAGGTTGATGGCAGTGTTGTCAAATCCAATGACAGTGCTTCTGATTTATCTGCTATGACAGAGGAATTATCTGCAACTATGCAGGATGTAGGGCTTTCTGTTAATACTATTAATGATAATGCTGATAATATACTAAAAGATGTCGAGATTATAGCGACAAAGTCAGATGATATTAATCAGTTCTCAAAGGAAATGAAGGCAAATGCAGAAAAAATAGAGAGTGATGCAAGATATAATATGGTTCAGACAGGTGAAAAGGTTGGGAATATATTAGATGTTCTTAATAAGGCAATAGAAGATAGTAAGAGCGTTGACCAGGTAAATAACCTTACGAATGATATTCTTAATATATCAAGCCAGACGAATCTGTTAGCACTCAATGCTTCAATAGAAGCTGCCAGAGCAGGTGAAGCGGGTAAGGGCTTTGCAGTAGTGGCAGATGAGATTCGTCAGTTAGCAGATTCAAGCCGTGAAACTGCCAACAAGATACAAAGTATTAACTCGGTTGTTGTTGCTGCTGTTAATAATCTATCAGATAATGCTAATAATCTGGTTTCGTATCTTCAGCAGACTATTCTTCCTGAATTTCAGACATTTGTTGATGGCGGCGTGAAATATAAAGAAAATGCTTCATATATAGAGAATGCAATGGATGAATTCGTTGAGAAAACAGATGTCCTGAAGAAAAATATGGATGAAATAGCTCATTCCATCAATACGATAACAACAGTAGTTGATGATGGTGCTGCTGGAGTTAATAATGCGGCTATAAGCACACAGGATCTTGTTGAGGATATAGTCAATATCAGCAATAAAATGATAGAAAACAAGGGTATTGCCCAGAATCTTAAGAATAGTACTA
>OGZJ01000301.1_pt1 | contig 18770 bp, 16 predicted proteins | sample 1576831 | NCBI WGS metagenome assembly OGZJ01 (sample SAMEA3541518, study PRJEB24748) | human gut metagenome | biome: human gut; feature: human-associated habitat; material: faeces | place: China | collected 2012
TGGGGCTTGTCGCCTACACGATGACACACCATACGCGTCAGAGTGCCATGGGCCTTCCGGAGATCTGCACACGTGGAATCGAAGGGAAAATGGTACATACAACGGAATACACGATGAGCGAGATCATCGCCTCGATCTATGACTGCATGGAGCAGACCGGAAAGAAGCGGGGTATCCTCTTTCTCGATGAAATTAACTGCGTCTCCGAGACCCTCGCTCCGGTAATGCTGCAGCTTTTGCATACTTTATCCATTTTCTTTACTGCTCCACGTTCATATGAACAGTCATCCGGTCTTTCACCAACTCTTATTATTGCAAGATGTGGAAGTTCCCCATCTATATTCTTAATATCTTCTATAAGCTGCTCATTAATAGAATTAGCAACTGGCAGTCCTTTTAATATTTCCATTAGATAATACCTCCATTATTCTGACTGTATATATTGTTATCCTGGTATTTTTATATAACTACAATGCCAATATCTTTGTGATTATTATGGATGTACACAATCCATAACCCTGTCATATACTTTATCAGCAAGTTCATTGCCTGTAATTACAAGCTCGTCAGCTTTAGTATTCATATCTTCTGCAACATCAATATTTTTCATAAGCTTTGTATTGATATACACATTTAATGAAGCTCCGTTAAGAGCCGCCTTGCACATCTGTACACCAACACCTGCATCACTGATTGCAAGTCTGCTTCCAATAACCGATATTCTGTCAATAAGCTTTATTGCCTCAACTATAAGCTCCATCATAGAAAGAGGAGCTTCACTTGCAATAAGCAAAGCATTTTCCATAACCTTATTACGGTGCTCTAACTGTTCTTCTGTATCCTTAGGAAGTCCGTAAGCTTCTGATAACGGCTTAAATGCCTTGGCATCCTTATCCATACACTCGTACAATCTGTTAGTAATGTCGCCCGCTTTAACAATAAGTTCTTCTATTTCTTCCTGATATTCTGCATATTTTTTCTTTCCTGTTGTCAAAGAAAGCACCATATTGCCCAATGCCATTCCTACTGCTGCCACATATCCGCAGGCTCCCCCTCCTCCAGGAACCGGCTCTTTAGAAGCTAGAACATTTAAAAAATCCTTCATATCCATATACTTTTTCCTCACTTCCTTAAATATCTGCTAAATTTCTATTGTACCTGTAAATACTGTTGTTGCAGGACCTTCCATATACACATTTCCTGACTCTATATCCCAGCTTATATTAAGATCGCCACCAAGAAGATGAAGTGTTGCATCAATATCGCACATGCCATTAAGCACTGTCGCCACAAGGCTTGCACAGGCACCAGTACCACATGCAAGGGTTTCCCCTGAACCTCTCTCCCATACTCTCATATTAAGATTTTTTCTATCAACTACCTGAATGAATTCAGTATTAACTCTTTCTGGAAATGCCATATGGCTTTCAAAATGAGGTCCGATTTGTTCAATTGCAAACTTCTTTATATCAATATCTTTATCAAGATACACTATTCCGTGTGGATTACCCATTGATACGCCTGTTATCTCATATATACCGCCATTAACTTCTATCTTTTCTGCTACAACGGCGTTGGTTACTTCACTAAGTGCCTTTACTGCAACTTTGCTAAGTCCTGTATCCTTGGCGTTAGAAAGTATATCCTTGTATACAGCTTTATAATCCTTTAATGCACTTATATCCATCGGAATATCTGCGGCTTCAAGAACCGGACATCCCATATTAACCTTTGCTGTTGCGACCTTTCCGTCTGTACCTATATTTAATTCGAGTATCTTTATACCAGCAAGTGTATCAATCTTTACTGTTGTCTTATCTGTAAGACCATTATCATATACATACTTTCCGACACAACGTATACCATTGCCGCACATCTTTCCCTGTGAGCCGTCAGCATTGTACATTTCCATAAAGAAATCAGCCTTATCTGATGACTTTATAAGGATAAGTCCGTCCGAGCCTATTCCTGTATGTCTGTCACTTACCTTAATTGCAACCTCACTTGGATTATCTAATTCTTCTTTAGTGCAGTCAACATATACATAATCATTGCCTGCTCCGTGCATTTTTGTAAATACCATATATCCTCCAATCACCTTACTATAAAATTATATATCAGTATCTTTCAATAATAATACCAATCTGTTACATCTATATCTTTCTTTAATACCCATCTTTAGTGTTACGCATCCGTAAATATACTCATAACCATAGTCGCCGATTCTACCATAGTATTACCGCTGTCCATACTGCATTTTTGTATATAACGGAATGCTTCCTGCTCAGTCATATTATTCTTTTCCATAAGCATATGCTTCGCAGTATCTATTATCTTTTGTTCCTCCGGGCTTCTCTGCCTTGGCGTGGTTCTCGCTTTTCTTCTGCGGCGAATCTGTGATTGCTGCATAATCTCAATTGTAGATAATAAATCATTAACTTTAATCGGCATGGCAACGCATACAACATTGCTGTCGTGACATTCCTCCCACAAATTCTGCGAGGCGACAAGCAGTATTTCAAAACTCTTTGGCTTGTATTCGTATAGTTCTGAATACAACATATTATCAGACAACTTATAACCACATATTATAATTCCGTCTGACAGATTATCAGCCTGATTGATAGCCTGAGCACCGCTTGTACATGGAACTGCCACATCATAACCTCTCCTTACTAAAAGACTGCGAACCGCCTTGGCCTCCTCTATTTTCGGAAACGCAACTATTAATGTAGACATATTCTAACCTCTTATCACAGTCAGTTTTTAAAATTTGTAAAGGTATTCATCAAGTTCCCACTGGGTAACCTGTGTCTTGTAATCGTTCCATTCTCTTAACTTGGCCTCTGTGTACTTAGATGTAATATGTTCTCCTAATACATCACATATGAACTTATCCTCATTAAGATATCTGACAGCATCATAAAGACTTTCAGGAAGCACCTCTATAGCCGCATGCTTTCTTTCTTCATCTGTCATCTCAAATATATTACAGTCAACACTTGCTGGAACCTCAAGTTTATTCTTAATTCCATCAAGACCAGCCGCAAGGCAGGTTGCAAGTACAAGATATGGATTAGCTGATGGGTCTGGATTTCTTAATTCAACTCTTGTACACTGTCCTCTTGAAGCCGGAATTCTTATAAGCGGACTTCTGTTAGTTACTGACCACGCAATATATACAGGAGCTTCATAACCCGGAACTAATCTCTTATAAGAATTGACTAATGGATTAGTAAGTGCCGCCATACCCTTTGCGTGCTTCATAAGTCCTGCTATAAAATGATATGCATCCTCTGACAAACCAAGTGTGTCATTCTCATCAGCAAATATATTCTTTCCATCCTTCGCAAGTGACATATTAACGTGCATACCTGAGCCATTAATTCCATACTTTGGCTTTGGCATAAATGTTGCATAAAGTCCGTGTCTTTTAGCTATAGTCTTTACTGTAAGCTTAAATGTCATTATATTATCGGCTGTCTTTAACGCCTCATCATATTTAAAATCAATCTCGTGCTGTGCTGGTGCAACCTCATGATGTGAAGCTTCTATTTCAAAGCCCATATCTTCAAGTGTAAGCACCATATCTCGTCTTACATTTTCACCTAAATCTGTTGGACCTAAATCAAAATATCCAGCTTTCTCGTGTGAAAGTGTTGTTGGCAGTCCGTTATCATCTGTGTGGAACAGGAAGAATTCACATTCAGGTCCTACCTCGAATACATATCCCATATCCTCAGCTTCTTTAATTACTTTCTTAAGAATCCAGCGTGGATCACCTTCAAATGGCTTACCATCAGGTGTATACACATCGCATATAAGCCTTGCAACTTTGCCCTGCTGTGGTCTCCATGGGAATATCTCAAATGTATCATAGTCTGGATAAAGATACATATCCGACTCTTCAATTCTTACAAATCCTTCTACTGAAGAACCATCAAACATACATTTGTTATCAAGTGCTTTTCCTAACTGGCTTGATGTAATAGCTACATTTTTCAAAACTCCGAACATATCAGTAAACTGAAGTCTGATAAATTCAACATCTTCTTCCTCAACCATTCTGAATATGTCCTGCTTGGTATACTTTCCCATATCACTCTGTTCCTTTCCTGATTAAATGATAAGCATAAGCGTTATTATAATATTCACCAGTGCACATTTTACGCACCCTCAACTAATACGCCAATACAGATAATATACTACATTTACCTTTATCTTGTATACATTGTTTTGTCAAAAACTAATAATGTAAACCGTCATATTAACTTTGACTTTAACATATAATATTCCAACAATAAGTGCCTGTATCATACAGAAATGAGGATTACAATGAAGATCAGCCATTACAAATTATCAGTATTACTTTCCATAATACTTCTTAGTCTTGCTACTTTTTTTTACATATACACGACAATATTCACACAACACGGTGCATATGCCAATAGTTCGGCTGTTATTAATGGAATTGGCGGAGGTAATATAACTGGTGATTGTCAGGCAGGAAAAAAAGCACTGCCAATATACTGCGTGCAGACTGACAAGAAACAGATTTCGATATCTTTTGATGCTGCGTGGGGTGCTGACGATACTATCCAGATACTGGACGTTTTAGATAAACATAATGTAAAGACTACATTTTTTATGACGGGAGGCTGGGTATCAACTTATCCTGATATGGTTAAAGAGATATACAGCCGCGGCCACGACCTTGGAAATCACAGCGAGAACCACAAACAGATGAGTAAGCTTGATACTGCCTCACAGAAAGAGGAAATTATGTCTGTACACCAGAAAATAGAAGAACTCACAGGATACAACTGTTTCCTGTTCCGCCCTCCTTATGGTGATTATAATTCTGAACTAATTAATACTATATATGGCTGTAACCACTATCCTGTACAATGGGACGTTGACTCTCTTGACTGGAAGGACTACGGCGTTGAAAACATTATAAAAACCGTCACCACGCACAAAGCACTTGGCAACGGCTCTATAATTCTTATGCACAACGGTGCTAAATTCACGGCTGATGCACTCGATACCGTCCTTACTAATCTTGAACAGCAAGGGTATGAGATTGTTCCTATATCACAGCTTATCTTAAAAGATAACTTCCATATGGATAGTACCGGACGACAATTAAATGATTAAAAGTTACATAAACCTCATCTTATAACCACCGCTGAACACTTTCCCAACTGCAAGCTTATTGCCCCACTCCCTGTCTGTAAGCCTGCAGTTAAAATCTACTGCATCAGCACGTCCATACCAAGGCTCTATGCACACAAAAGGTACTCCTTTTCCTGCTGATGACCACAATCCAAATACCGGTGTATCAAATATAACCTCAACAACCGGTTTGCAATCTTTACAAAGGCTTACACATTTTATGTCGCTGTTCTCAATAATATAAGCATCTTTATCAAAGAAATTCTCTGTCAATGTCACATTTTTATTAGTGATTGGCATATAGTGGATATCTGGCTGTACAAGTCCATCCTTTGATAACAAATGATATTGTATTCCATTCTCTTTGGTTTCGAATCTTACCTGTGCTCCAATGGCATTTTCACCACACACAAAAGCCGGATGTCCACCAATGCTGAAATACATCTCTTTATTATCCTTATTCACAACTTCCCATATAGTTATGACATTATTATCTGCCAGTCTGTGTGTTATCTTTAACTCAAAGTCAAAAGGATATACAGCTTTAGTGTTCTCATCAGACTCCAGTTTCATAACCACGGCACTATTATCCTTCATAACAAGACTAAACTCCATATCTCTTGCAAAACCATGCTGTGTCATATGATATTCTTTTCCCTCGTATATTGAAGTATCGTTCTTATACCTTCCAACCAGCGGGAATAATACTGGAGTATGTCTTTTCCATATGTCTGGCTGTCCAGACCATATATACTGCTTATTATCGCTCTTTCTAATAACTGATACTATCTCACATCCCTTACTATCTACAATCACCTCAAAATTATCATTACTAAGTGTATACTGCATATATTTCCTCTCTCTTATGTTTATTTGCAGTTACCTGCCTTATTATCTGTCGTTATTCATCCTCCAGTCTATGCATCTTTGGAGATATTCAACATATTCTGGATTTTTGCACATACCCTTTCCCGGATTATCTGAAATCTTAGCAACGTCCATTCCATTACATTTAGTAGTCTTCATTACTATATTAAGTGCCGGAACATCTGTATCATTACTTATATATGTTCCTATTCCAAATGCAACCTTAGCTTTTGCATTAAAGTATCTGTAAAGCTTGTCAGCCCTGTCAAAGTCAAGGCTGTCACTGAATAATAATGTCTTATTAGCAGCATCTATCCCAAGACTCTCATAATGCTTAATCATCTTATCTCCCCATTCGTATGGGTCGCCGCTGTCATGTCTTACACCTCCAAAAAGTGTTGCATAAGTAAGCTGGAAATCCTTTAAGAAGCAGTCTGTTGTTATCGCATCTGTAAGTGCAATACCATTAAGAATTCCATATTCCCTTACCCAGGCATCAAGTGCATACCAGTTAGAATATGCCGGATTGTGCTTATGGTTGCCCTGTCCTGTACACATTATCCACTCGTGTGCCATTGTTCCAACAGGTGTAAGATTATATTTCTTGGCAAGATATACATTACTTGTTCCTACGAACAAAGAATTACCATTATAGTCAGCCTCTGCAAGTGTCTTAACCGCAAGTTCCTGTGCCTCTGATGATAATCTTCTTCTAAGTCCGAATTCACTAAAGCTTCCAAGCCTGTATACATTCTTTCCTTGTGCTTCATCAGCCTCATCGGCCTCAAGTGCCGCAACCTTGGCACTTAATCTTTCCTTAAAGCTCTTAAGAAGTTCATCATAATTATATGCCATTCTGAAATACACTTCATTGACAATCGCAAGTGTTGGTATCTCATATAATGAAGTATTAAGCCACGTTCCAAAAGTTTCTATGCTAAGTCCACATTCTGCATCAGTTGTAATCTTAAAATCAGCATATCTTGCCTGCCATAATCTTAAGAAATCAACATAACTTCCTTTCATCCACTTAACATTTTCAAGATAATCAAGCTCGTCCTCTGTAAATCTTAAAGTACAGAAATGCTTTATCTGCTCTCTGATTTCTTCTACCATCTCTTCTGTAAAATGTACATCTTTATTCCTGCACTTAAATGTCCAGGTTGTCTTATAATCAGAGAACTGGTGGTAAATTGCCTGTCCCATACTGAACTTGTACATATCTGTTTCCAAAAGACTTACTATAATTGGATTTAATTTCATAAATAATCCTCCGTTCCTGTGCTGCTACACTTACTCCTGACTGTCATTACTGTATACATATAACTCTGATAATTTATTGCCTGTTATTGATACACCTTTTTTATTAACGGCCTTTATTTTATCATTTATACTTCTTTTAAAACTTGTCTTATACAACTGCTTTCCAAGTATAATCTCGTACACTCTCTGCAAATCTGGAAGTGTGAATTCTTTATGCATAAGATTAAATGCAACATCACTATATTGTGTCTTATTCCTTAATCTCATAAGTCCCTCCAGGATAATCTGGGCGTGGTCAAATGCTAACGCCTCATAACTTATAAGTTCCGGAATGTAACTCTTCACGCTGATACAGCCATTTTTAAATGTCTTTTCCTTAAGCGAATATTTAATCGTAATATTTTTCTCTTTATTAGCAAATGTCAATATCTCATCATTAAATGTTATATCAAACCATAATGCTTCACTCGCATCATCTCCAGCCTGCGGCTTAATTCCATCAATTGGAATAAGTGTCATATACGCTATATCTATAACCCTCATTCTTGGATCTCTGTCCGGCTGGCTCATTGTATAGAGCTGTTCCATATATATATCTTTAAGTCCTGTTTCTTCTTCAAGCTCTCTGCACGCTGCCGTATACGCTGATTCTGTTATATTTACAAAACCTCCCGGAAGTGCATAACAATCTATATATGGATGATTATTACGCTTTATAAGAAGTACTTTAAGACATTTTAAATCCCTGCTCATGCCAAAAAGAAGCATATCAACCGTAACACTAGGTCTTTCATAGTGTCCCGGATTATATTGTTCAAGAAACTCCTTTTCTGTAAGCCCATCTTTATTTCTTCTTTCAGCTCTTGGTATATACTCATTATTATTGCTAATTTCACTCATAAAACCTATACCTCTTATTAAAAGTAGCTTTTTGATACTTTTATATATACTACTTTTGTACTAATATGTCCAGTATTTTTTACTAATCAGCCGCGTTCCTGTCTTATCCCACTCCGATTTTTTATTCATTATCTACATAACCATTCCCTGCAATAACATAAAAATAAAGCTGTCACACTAAACTCAATCTATACATTATGCGGCTGTAAGCATACTGCCTTCTGCCTGCATATTATACAAATCACCATTTAGTGTAACAGCCCAATTACCATTTAATTATAGCTTTCTTATAATTGTATCATTCTTTAATTATAATTGTTAAACATTAATATCCCAACGACTTTAAAGTACTATAATCACTAAGCTGCATATAATACTTAACATTATTATAAGTATCCTCATCATAATAGCTTACTGATAATATAACCTTATCAGTATCAAAGGTCTTATCAAATGGATTGTCAAGTGCTTTTCTTATTTCACTGATAAGAGTCATATCTGATATATTACTGCTGTCCATATAATAATAATCGCCGTCTTTTATTGAATATATATACAATGTAAAATCATCATCATTGTCCGATTTATTCAATCGTTTACTTTCAAAGTTATCAAGATACTTTTTAAGCTTATTACTTGTCTCTGATATATTCTGTGATGCTACTTTATTAACTGCATTATAATAAGCATTTAAAGTCTTAGGAAGCTTATCACCTAATAATATCTGTGCTGTATAAGGTATTCCATTTCTTGTAAACGAAATGTATATATATGGCATACCACCCCTGTATCTTGATGAAATATCATTAATACAGCTATAATACTGTGTAAATGGAATACTGTTAATTTCATTAATGAAAGTTTCATACACTTCCTTGGCAGCTTCCTGTGTAATTATGTTATCCATAAATGTAAGCTTGGCATCTTCAAATGCAGGAAGATTCTTATATTCCTTACTTATATCCTGCATATTCTCGAACTTGGAAGCAAGCTTAACAACCTCTGACTGCTTAATGAATACTTTTCTGTATCTTCCAAATATGCCGTCTTTAATATATACATTATATTTTACATATTCTTCATTTTTTCTTCCATTATTGTAATAGCCTGCGCTGATATCCTGTATGTTCTGTAAATTATCTTCAATGCTGTCTGCTACAAGCTTTATAACTTCTTCATCTGTTATCTTAAGCCTGCCTACTATATCCTCGAAATAATCATTTTCATTTGAATACCTGTAGGACATATTGTCGTTTGCAATTGACATCTTTACATACTTTACCTTTGAAGTATCTGGAACATACGAAAGCATTTGCCCAATTCCTGCATTAACAATCACTCCAAATACTGCCGCAATAACATATGCCAGAATAATTGAAGGTATTGCCTTTATTATTCTGTGAAGCTTCTTGCTTGATATGACTTCATATATTATTACAACAAATGCAGCCACCACAAATGTAACCACTATATATTCAAGAAAATATCCTCTGTAACCACCACGCTTTTCCCTTATATAAAGCATAACTCCAAGAACACTTATAACAAAACCGATTGCAGTTCTTATTGCAAACTGTAACTTCCAGCCGAGTGCCGGCTTACCTGCTGTCTCACTCTTTCTCTTAGTAAACAGCACACAGCCAAGAACAATATAAATAACTGCAAGAACCAGTGTGTATATATTAGAAGCGATCGACAAAAGCATCTGTGAAACACTTGACGATGTAATATATAAGGGTTCAAATGCACCAAATACCTGTGCTGTAAGCATATTATAAGAATTATCAAGTATCCACACAGGACATTCCATAGTCGCTGTAGCAACTGAAGCTGTAACTGTACTTGCGATAAGCAGTATAATAAATCTTGGTAGAAATACTATAAGTCCTGACACACATATATTGCTGAATATATTACCTGTTATTGAACAAGCTAGTGCAATTGCCGCACTGCAAAGAAGTGCACATATAAATTCTGCAACATATATATGAATTGTTACACTGTAATCAACTATAAAATAGTTCCTAAAAATGTGGTAGCCTATAAAGCTTGCCACAAAAGCTGTCAACATTGATACTGCCTGCCAGAATGTAACTGCAGCGAACTTACTTATAAATAATGCCTTTCTTTTGTATGGAAGTGAATGGTAAAAATCACTTGTACTTCTTTTATTAAGAAATGACCACGCATACAGGGCAAGTATCGGTGTTATAACCAATACAACAATCATCAGCACTCCTTGTGATGATATCGGTGATATTAATGATGTATAAGACGATGACATATCAATAACTTCTGCGCCACTCTCTGCCGCAGCATTAGCGGCATTTATCATTTTTTTAATATTAAGTCCTTCTATGATAATTGGAAATCCTGATACAAATGCCACAACTGCTAAAGATATAAATCCAATCACCTTTAACTGTATTACTGTCTGCCAGAACAGCTTTAAACTAAATACATTTTTATTATTAGTATTGTCCATCAAGTTCCACCTCCAATGCTGTATCAAATTCATAACCTAATGCTTCCATTTCATAAGTAAATACCTCTTCTAATGTAAGCGGAAGCACATCAAGAACAAGCGGATTTAACTTACTAAGCTTCTCAACAGTTGTATCCCTGTCGCCATTAATAATCATATTGGCAACAGAACCTTCCTGTCTGTATCTTATTATGTTAAATTCATCAAAAGTACTTCTTGAGAATTCATCCCTGAACGCAATCTGAATTTTAAACTGTGATGTCTTTAATTCAAGCACGTCACTGTCAAGTACAAGACCTCCTCTGTGCAGTAATGCAAGATGGTCACATATATCCTCAAGCTCCCTTAATGAATGTGAAGTCACAATAACAGTTGCATTATATTCAATAACATCATTGCATATAAGCTTTTTAACAAGATTTCTCATAACAGGGTCAAGCCCGTCAAATGTCTCATCAAAGAACATATACATTGCCCTTGTAGACAATGCCAGTATAATAGCCGCCTGTCTTTTCATTCCTTTAGAAAAATTACCTATTGGCTTTGCTGGATTTAACTCGAAAAGCTCTGTAAGCTTATTAAATCTTTCCCAATCGAACTTTTCATATATTGATGCATACAGCTTTGCCATTTTATTCATATTCGTACCTGGCAAAAAGAATAATTCATCTGCCACAAGAACTACATTTTCCTTAATCTTAGGATTTTCATATATTGGGGCATCATCTATATATGCCTCACCCTTTTCCGGCTTATATATACCTGCAAGAACTCTTAAAAATGTTGACTTTCCTGCACCATTAGAGCCGACCATTCCGTATATACAGCCGTCACTGATGTTACAAGTAATATTATCAAGTGCAACAAAGTCTTCAAAATTCTTGCTGACTTCCTTAACCTTAATCATCACAAGCCCTCCCTTATTTATTCTATTTCTTCATATACCTTATTAACATTTTCAATAATCTCATCTTTAGAAATACCTGCTAATGCAAGCTCCCTTACAATCTGGTTTAACTTAGGAAGCTTCTCCCTTACATTAACTCCCAAAGCTTCAAGTGCGTCAGGCGATATAAATGACCCTTTACCCGGAACTGTGACTATCATCTGTCTTCTGTCCAGCTCTGAATACGCTTTCTGAATTGTATTAGGATTAGTTGATAGTTTAACTGACAGACTTCTTACAGATGGCATTTTATCTCCCTCTTTAAGAATTCCAGTCATTATCTGCTCCTCAACCTGATTTATAATCTGTTCATATACAGGCACTCGCGACATGACATCTATAACGAACATCGTATTACCAATCCTTTCTAATGTTTAATTCATATTGATTATAATTTATCTATAATTGTTATTAACTATCATAAGTCTCATAGATCTTATAATTACTACCAGTATTCTATACCAGTTATCCATTGCAATGTATTAACTGTACTATATTAATTAGTACAGTTGTTATGATTAATATATTATATACCTTGAATTTTGTCAATATGAAATTAATTAGTATATTTGCATAACATCTTCCTCTTTGATTAACACTTAAATTATGCTACAATAATTCTAATTATGACGTGTCACAGGTAAATATGCTTTTCTTCGCTAAGAAACCGCTGTTTATGCCCCTGACACTCACATTATTAACAATTATTAATACAGGAGGATTATCTAATGAGCGAAGCATGTTCACATAACTGTTCAAGCTGCGGTTCTGACTGTAGCGAAAGAACAGCACCACAGAACTCAAGAAATGATAATAATAAAAATGTAAAGAAAGTTATAGCTGTTGTCAGTGGTAAGGGCGGTGTCGGAAAGTCACTTGTAACTTCACTTCTTGCAGTTAAAGCACGCCAGTCTGGTCTTAAAACTGCCATTCTTGATGCTGATATAACAGGACCATCTATCCCTAAATCTTTTGGTCTTTCAGGCAAGGCAACCTGCAATGAAGAAGGTACAATAATATACCCACCTGAAACCCGCACAGGTATCAAGACTATGTCGCTTAACTATCTTCTTGATAATGAAACCGACCCTGTTATATGGAGAGGTCCTGTTATCGCCAGTGCTGTTAAGCAGTTCTGGGAAGAAGTAGCATGGGAAGATACAGACTGTATGTTCATCGACTGCCCACCGGGAACTGGCGATGTTCCACTTACTGTATTCCAGACACTCCCGGTTGACGGAATTGTTGTTGTAACATCACCTCAGGATCTTGTATCTATGATTGTTGAAAAGGCTGTTAATATGGCTAAGATGATGGATATTCCTGTTATCGGAATTGTAGAGAATATGTCATATTTCAAATGTCCTGACTGTGGCAATATCCACTACATTTACGGAAAAAGCAATATTGATAAGGTTGCCGAAGATATGGGCATTAAAAATGTTGCTAAAATGCCTATAGACCCACACGTTGCTGAATATATCGATGCAGGACGTGCTGAGGAGCTTGATGCCTCTGCACTTGATACTATATTCAAAGATATTTAAGGATTATATTATGAAAAGGATAATAATGTTTAAAGGTGGAGTTGAAACACTTGAGTTCTTCTCTGTTGAAATAGCTGAATATTTAGAAAGCAAGGGATACGAAATATTCTGGTACAACCTGCTTTTATCAAAGAACAGCTTTAATGAGCTTATGCACTATTATAATAATCACTGCAATGAACAGCTCTATGCAATTACCTTTAACTTTGAGGGACTTGAGGGCGAAGAAGGGTTATATAACAATGATGGCTGGAACTTCTGGGACTATTCTGGTGTTACAGTTATTAATATCGTTGTTGACCACCCTTTATATTACAATCAGTTTCTTAAAGCTCTGCCTGAACATTATCGTCAGGTCAATATTGACCATATGCATATTGATTATATGAAACGCTTCTTTCCCGATGTTGATGTATATTTTATCCCATCTGCCGGAACCGAGCTCAATAAACACAGAAAGCTTATTAAAGATTATGATTACCTGCCAATGTGCCAACGTCCAATCGATGTAATATTTACAGGCAATTACACTCCTAAGCATATTCTAAGAAAACAGCTTAATAATATGGAACAGGATTATATTGATTTCTATGAAAGTGCCTTAGAACGCCTTATTATGTCACCAGACCTTACTATTGATGAGCTCTCAGAAATGTGTCTTAAAGAAGAATTTCCAGAAATAACTGATGAACAGCTCGCCAACTGTATGCCGCCAATGATGTATGTTGACCTTTCTGTAAGATTTCACTACAGACAGCTTGTTATCCGTATGCTTGCAGACTCTGGAATAAAGCTTAATACATATGGTTCCGGCTATAATTATATAGAATGTAACCACCCTGAGAATATCATTATGCACGGCGGTGTTAATTCCCAGAAATGCCTTGATATGATAAGCCAGTCCAAAATATCACTTAATGTAATGCCCTGGTTTAAAAATGGCATTCACGACCGTATATTTAACAGCTGTCTTAATGGTGCTGTCAGCCTCTCTGACTCATCTATATATATTGATGAATTATTCACTGACAGACAGAATATAATATTGTATGACCTTAATATGTTAAGGGATTATGAGCTTTCCGGGTATGACCTTAATATCACCAAGCCTCTTACAGACTATATTAAAGAATTATTAGCAGACGACAATAAGCTTCAGGCTATTGCTGATAACGCTTACAGCCTGTGCCATAACAGACACGACTGGAAAAACAGAGCCTCCATTATAGAGGCCCTGTTAAGATAAGTTGACTATTTTTTTATTATATGTTAAAGTAGTATTCGCTTGCGGATGTGGCGGAACTGGCAGACGCGCTAGATTTAGGTTCTAGTATCGTACGATGTGCAGGTTCGATTCCTGTCATCCGCATTTTTTATTTTAAAATATTTATATTTTGATTATATCTTTAATTCTAATTATATTTTAGTATCCTTTGATTATCTTATGTATTACAAGATACTCTGCCACAAGCGTTACTGGTGCAAGTATTATACACCACAGCGATAACACGATACATTCCTTCATACAGATTTTCTCTATTACTTCCCTGTCTGCACCTGTATTCCTCATAACACGTATTATATCTTTATACTGTTTCATTCTCGTTACAAGAATAACCAGAGATACTGCTATATACACGAATACTGCTGCCGCCAGAGATACTCCATATAATATGTAATTGACTATTGCTTCCCTTCTGGCATCATCTTTATCATCTGAATACACATAATATGAAAATCCTGCTGGTCCAAGATATGATTGCAGATTATTGCCTGTAGAAAGATTTACCGAATCTAAGCTGTACTTTACATTAATCTGGTTGTATTTCATTGCAAGTGTAATTGTTTCTGGTAATTCTTCCATACCAAGCAGATTTCTAAGCAATTCATTCTGGCGGTCTACGGCCCGTTGTCCAAGCTTATTAGAAGCTACCATCGTATATTTGGCATACTCAGGTATATACTCTTTTAATCTTTCCTTTATTTCATCATTAACATAGACTACATTAGCAGCCCTTGTCACTGCCGCCGGTGCAAAAAGAGTATCATATTCATATTCATTTAAAATAGTATTTCCAACGATACCTTCAGCAACTGACCTGCTGACCTGAATATTTTCATCTATATTCATTATTTCCCTGCACCTTTTATCAAGCTCTTCTGTGGTTATATCAGAAGTAAGATAATCCTCATTAAATGACTTGTAATTATCATTAACCGTTATCATTCCATTATTATACATATATTCATATAAATTTTCGTAATATTCACCACCATAAGAACTGTCATAAGATGTAGAACCTTTTGGAAAGCTGCAATAATTCATAAGATTTATCTTCGTATCTTTGCCAATTGTACTATCATACCCTCCATGTATATTGGGTTCTTCAAATACAATTACCGCATCGCCATTACAGAAATCTTCATAACTAAAATCGCAATCCTTAGCATAATCTATCAGTATATTATAGATTTCATAAGATGGCTCAACATACTCAGCCGCATACAGATAATTATTATTTACTGACTTAGCCTCCTGTATATTCCAGCCTTCCCAGGTCCACATCCTTGACGTTTCAAAACAGGAATACTGCACATCTTTTATTCCGGATATTCCCTTTATATAATCTATTATGTGCTCATCTATTCCCTGATACATATAGGCATCTGCATACTTTTCAATAACCACATTGCCATATGTATAAATTATTCCACTGTCATTGTTCTGTGGTATATTTTTTGACCTCTGAAAATATTCTTCTTTTGTTACATTATCAACTTTGCCATTCTGCTCAGCTATTAATAAATAACTGCTGTCTTTACTGAATTTCTCCTTCATCTCATTGGTCCATATTGCAACAGGGTTATATATATAATTAATATTATAATAGCCTTTTTTATCAACCTTTTTAAAAGCTATTATATCTGAACTCTTTGTGATATTATTATAGTTTTTATATGTTACAGATATGTTCATAGCACATACAACTATTATTACTAGCATTAATATGCCAAATACCCTTGTAAGTATATTCTGGACTGCTCCGTGCGACTGCATAAGCCTTTTATGCGTGTAACATATATAATTATCCTTATTGATTGACTTACTGCGTATCCTTGGTTTCTTATACTTTCTAACCCTGTAAGACTGTCCCCTGCTTCTTTTACTCCATTGAATTATATTGATGACACAGCACATAATTACAGCTATTATAAATGTCAGAAATGTATTAACATACACACTATTATCTATTGAGTAGAACTCAAAACCACATTTGTGTTCAATAAAGATACATACCGCTTTCCCTGCAACTATTGAAAAAATCAGACATAACAGCAATGAACTTATCAATATAACAGCATTTTCAATTATAATTATAAATGCCATCTGTACATTGCCTGCACCTATGTTCTTAACAATACTGCGTGTCCTGCTTCTTGCTTTATTATACGATATAAGCTGATATATTATTGCTGCTATGGCAAGTATCATAACAACTATGTACATATATTTATATACATAATTATCCTTCCACGGCTTATAATCATATACACTGCTGTTATATGTAATATATATAGGACTTACCTTCTGCTCAATTCCATTGTATATATCCCTATAATCCTCTTTGATGTAATCATTAATAGGATAAATAAATATACCGCCGCCATATCTGTTAATGGCTTTTCCCTCACTCTCAGTTACAATGATACCTGGAAGCTTATCACCGCCCTGCCACACATCTGTGTAACTGTTAAGTATTCCAACAAGCTTATATGTCTTAGTTAATTTATCAGAAGTTCCATTCAGATATGTATCAATAACTATATCCTGTCCAATATCACTGCCCTGTTCAAGCTTTATAAGTGTACTCCACTCAACTGCAATCTCATTATCCTTTGCTGGCATTCTTCCTTTATTAAGCTTTATATTACCTATCTCAATAAATCTGTCTGACAACGTGCCAATACTTATATCAGTCTTTCCCACCGAATTATATACATAATTATTAACCTGTGCCAGACCGGCAGTTCCAAGATACGGATGATTTTTCAAATCATTATTTTCAGCCTTGACTGAGCCCTCATACATTACATACCAGCTTCCAAAACGGCTCTTAGCTGACTGTATCTGCCATTTATACATATTGCTCTGGAATATAAGTGTTCCAGCTACAAATGTAAAGGCTATAAATATCACAATCGAAGTTCTTAATACTTCTTTCCACCTTTTACGCAGTCCTTTGAGGCAGTATTCCAGCAATTCTATGTTCATACGTTCACCTCCGATGATACATTTCCATCTACAATACTCAATACCCTGTCTGCATATCCAGCCATCTGCTTATCGTGTGTTACCATAATAATCGTCTGGCGGTATTTACTTGCCGCTAATGCAAGCATTGCAGCTACATTTTCTGAACTTCCTGCATCAAGATTACCAGTTGGTTCATCAGCATATACAACAGCCGGATGATTAATCAATGCCCTTGCTATTGCCACCCTCTGCTGCTCACCCCCTGACATCTCATACGGATATTTCTCATAACAATATTCTATCTGCAACGAACTCATCAATTCCCTTACTTCGTCCCCGTCAATGTCTTTATTGTCAAGAATTAATGGCAGGACTATATTCTCATACGCTGTATATTCTGGTATAAGGCTGTAATCCTGATATATATATCCGATATTCTCACGTCTGAACTTTGATAACTGCCTGTCCTTAAGTTCAGCTATATTAATGCCATCTATACATACATTACCCTCATCTGGCTTATCAAGCGTTCCTAATATTCTTAAAAGTGTCGATTTACCCGAACCACTCTTTCCTACTATCGCAGTAAATTCACCTTTCTTAATATTAATGTCGCATTTTTTCAATGCGTGTACCTCAACCGTTCCAGTATGATAGGTTCTGCATATACCCTCTGCTTTCAATATGTATTCCATCTTCACACCTCCTTATCTTTTGTTATCAGGCTTGTCCGCTGTACTTCATCACTACTTAATGTACTGCTGCCTGTCTGATTACTAACTGTTGTACATTTATTATTTATTGCTATGACTGTATTATATATTGCACGACTTACATACAACTTACAATTTGCCCTTAAATTTATATAATGGCAATATTATTGAGTTACTCTCTGTTGTATTTCTGTATAATTACAGTCACATGATGGATGGTATTTTTGTGTTGAGGGGCAGAAATGCTCCTTTATTTTTTTATGTCTATAGATATAGCTATGTTGTAGATGTTATACTATTAAACAAAAAAGGAGTGGAGGAATATGTCAAAAGTTAAGTTACTAGGTTACAGATCATTGATGATAATAGCTATTGTATTAACCTGCATAAACATAGTATTTAATGTCATGGACTTATTGAGATGATGCTCAAAAGTCTAGAAAATGCCTCATATATACAACAAATGCAATAAAAGGGGAGGGTCTGCAGTTAATTAGCTTATAGGGGTAATATGTATCTATTATATATATGTCTGTAAAGGGGGATATCCAGAACAGACTCTAAATGTGTCTGTAAATAGTAACTAGACCCTAGTATTTTTAATACTTCCCCTATTGTC
>OGZJ01000319.1_pt1 | contig 18368 bp, 19 predicted proteins | sample 1576831 | NCBI WGS metagenome assembly OGZJ01 (sample SAMEA3541518, study PRJEB24748) | human gut metagenome | biome: human gut; feature: human-associated habitat; material: faeces | place: China | collected 2012
CCTTTGAAATGGATTGAAGGAGCTGGACATAATTCTAATACAGATAAACCGGAATTGATAAACAGTTTAATAGAAGAATTTGCCGCAGGTATTTAATAACAGACAACTCTCACATTATGTAATCGCAAATCGGAATTTTGTGGAGGCACATCAATGGAAACAATTTACGAAAAGTATATGGCACTTCCCATAGATAAGGGATCTTTATGTTTAGAATATGGAGATATTGCAGACCCGTATTTTTGCTATCCCGTCAACGCAAATCCAATCGGATTTGAAGGATGTATTCTGTATTGCTTTTTGCCGGAATATGGAGAAATGGTATTTGCCTGCAATCCAGAAAGTTGTGTAGACCAAAATGTATATCCATTAGCGGCAAATTTTGAAGATTTTATCCGTTTAATCTTGGCTTGTGGTACTGCTAACCCATTGGAGCAAATCGTTTGGATGGATAAAAATAAATTTGAAGAACACATGGCAAACGAAGAAAAAATACTGACCGATGAGCAGAGGACAGCGGTACAACAGCTACAGCGGGCATTAAGTTTGTTACCAATAGAAAATCCGTTTGAATATGTCAAATCCATTCAAAAAGATTTTGATGGTAGTAAAATACAATACAGTGATGAATACTATGAAGTTACCGGCATAGAGAACCCTAAAGGAACTAACACCCAAGATAAGCATTTAGTTGAATTTGAACCTGTCGTTTTTGAATTTAACCGCAAACAAGATAGCGACTAACAACTTCCGGTTTTTGAAACTGAGAAATCGGAAGTTGTTAAAGGAGCGTGATTAAGTGAACATAATTGACAAACTCTTGGAAACCCCGTGCTATATAATGGATTTCCTCCCTAAACAAGTACCCATGAATTGTGGTGGACAGTTTTTTGAAGTAGAAACTTACCTACTCAACCACTATGATTGCTGTGGGTTAAGAGATAGATTTGTTGGCGTTATTTTGAAAGTGATGTGTTATTATCCTTTATCTATTCATGGGGGCAAATGGATTGAACAGCCAACCCCCGAACAAGTAATAAAAATCATTGATACTACACTGGAAAGCCATTCTGGTGATGTAAATATATTATTTACAAGTAAAGATGTGCTTCTCCAGTTTGGATGGGATTGCTTAAATATAAGCATTTATAATCCAGATGAAGAAATGTGTATGTTGTTTGAGAAAATTGCAGCTTCAGAAGGATTGTTCTGGTGGAAATCAGAGTAACAACTTCAAGTTTGCCAACTTTCCCTTTGAGAAAGAAGTGCTGAAAAAAGCCGGGAAAAAGGATATAATCACCATCAGTATAGAGGAGGAATAGACCATGGAAGAGAGAAAACTGACCTGTATTGGCTGCCCCATGGGATGTCAGCTTCAGGTCATAATAAAGGATGGGATAGTGGAAAAAGTTACGGGAAATACCTGTAAAAGAGGAGCAGATTATGGAAAGAAAGAGGTGACCGATCCAACCAGGATCGTGACCAGCACGGTACGTGTCCAGGGAGGAACACTTCCGGTGGTATCCGTAAAAACCCGGGGCGATATACCAAAGAGTTCTGTGATGGATTGCGTTTTGGCAGAGTCCTATGTAAAATAATCGGACAAGGATGAAAAGAAAAAGGAGTTTCTTATGGGAACAAATGAAAAAAATATGACCACTGGATCACCTGGAAAACTGATCATTACTTTTGCCATACCACTGATGCTTGGAAATATCTTACAGCAGTTTTATACGATGGCAGATACCATGATCGTCGGACAGGTGGTAGGGGTTGAAGCACTGGCGGCAGTAGGCGCCGGAGACTGGCTGGTATGGCTGGTGTTCGGTATCATGACAGGTATCACACAGGGTTTTTCTATTCTGGTAGCTCAGTTTTATGGAGCAAGGGAAAAAGAAAATCTGAAATGCGCGGTGGCGAAAAGCTATATCATGACAGCACTGCTTTCTGTGATTGTACTTGCGGTAAGTGAAGGGGCAGTTTATCATGTTCTTTTGTTTTTACAGACACCGGATAATGTCATTGACCTGACAATGCTATATCTTCGGCTGATCTTTGCCGGAATTCCGATCATAGCGGCTTATAATATATTTGCAGCGATTCTTCGAGCACTGGGTAACAGCAGATCTCCACTGATAGCAATGACCGTAGCAGCGTTGATCAATGTGGGACTGGACCTGTTATTTGTGGCAGTTTTTGGCTGGGGTGTAGCCGGAGCAGCAGTGGCGACAGTCATCGCACAGGGAGTTTCAGCCCTGTACTGTCTGATGGTGTTACGGAAAATTCCGGATATCCGACTGGAAAAACAGGACTTCTATAGACAGCCGGCAATGAGTCTGCGGCTTTTGAAAGTGGCGACTCCTCTTGCAATCCAGAATGTGATCATCTCTGTAGGGGGGCTTACAGTACAGTATGTAGTCAATGGATTTGGATTCCTGTTTGTGGCTGGATTTACAGCATCAAACAAATTATATGGAGTTTTAGAGATGGCTGCCGTTTCATACGGATATGCAATTACAACCTATGTAGGCCAGAATCTTGGTGCAAAGAAATATCAGAGAATCCGGAAAGGTGTGCATAGCGGAACTTATATGGCATTGCTTACTTCTGTTGTGATCTCAGGTGTGATGGTGTTATTCGGACGCAATATATTGTCACTGTTTGTATCCGGCGAACCGGAACAGATCCGACAGGTGTTAGACATTGCATATAAATATTTGTTTATTATGGCAATTTTTCTATGGGTACTGTATCTGCTGTATGTATATCGTTCGGCGATTCAGGGTCTGGGTAATACCCTGATTCCCCTCGCCAGTGGCATTGCAGAATTTGTGATGCGTGTCAGTGTTGCATTATTGTTACCAAAACTGATCGGTGAAGACGGAATTTTTTATGCGGAAATTTGTGCCTGGACCAGCGCAGCTGTTTTATTATTTATAAGTTATATGATTATTATACGAAAATACAAAGATTCATCGGATTCATCGGAACTCCCGGCAAAAGGCTTATAAAGATGCGCTGGCAGTGGTAAAATATATTTCATAGGATGAATGCGAAGAAAAACTTCTTGCAAATCAGCAGGTAATTAAGACGCCGATTGTCAGAAATGGTAGGAAGAATGGGCTGTGTTTTCTCAACTATCGAAGATAATCATATTCATCATATTAACAATATGATGGAGCTGGGGGGTGCGGAAATCTCAGGAATTAAACTTCATGCGGCAATTGATGTGTTGATCAGAAGAAATCATATTCATCATAACACCATGGGTATTTGGCTTGACTGGGAAGCGCAGGGAGCTCGAATTACACAAAATCTGTTACATGATAATGATGTTCCGGAAGGTTCTATTAAGTTAGAAGGCGGTATGGAAAGCCAGGATATCTTTATCGAAGTAGGTCATGGACCGACTTTGATTGATAATAATATTTTGTTGTCTAGATATGGTCTCCGTCTTGCAACAGAAGGTGTGGCGGTTGTACATAATCTTATTCTTGGTTCCACCACAGTGGTTGGAGCCGGAACAGATTGGGAAGTGGATGGAAGAAGTCAGCGTCGTTACACACCATATCACATCAGACATAGGACAGAAGTTGCTGGGATGATGACCATTCTTCATGGTGATAATAGATTCTATAACAATATATTTGTACAGTATTATCCGGTTGATAATAATGAATCAAAGGAATCTCCGTATTATCAGGTTGTAGGCAATCATGTGTGGGATGAATACCCGACATATGATGAATGGATTGCTAGATTTGATATGGATGTAGAGAAACCGGATATGGATAAGCTGGCGGTGCCGCATTTTGATCATCTGCCAATCTGGGCAAATGGTAATGCATACCTTATGGGTGCTAAAGCATGGAAAAAAGAAACAGATAAGTTTGTAGATGCCGATACGGAAGTTACAGTAGAGCTTGTGGAAAAAGATGGATTCTATGAGCTGGAAACAAATATCTACGAAATACTCGGAGATTATTCTAATGGTATTATAACAAGTGACATTTTGGGTAAAGCTTTTGAGCCGGAACAGCGTTTTGAGGAAAGAGACGAATCGGATATTATCTTTAATGTGGATTTTTATGGAAATCACAGAGGAGTATCTACTATTCCAGGACCTTTGGCGAAGTAATGACTATAAAGATTTGAAAAAATTAGAGTCCTATATTGATTATTAAAAATGAAGTACCCGCTTTCATTAGCAAAATAATAGTCTAATGAAAGAGGGTATATTTGTGATTAAAAGAATTTATAAGGATTTTATCATTGCATTTTTAAATTCTCGCGGTGAAATACCTTTTACTTTTTTGAAGGAGCGGTTAAAGGAAGAAACACTGTTAAATCCACATTCAAAAGCAATATCGATATATTTCTTGTTTTCAGTCATAAACATGGATTTTGCCAATCGGATTCTTTCTTTAGAGAATTTCAAAGGGATGATATAAATAAAGTTGCAGATATATGGTTGGATACAAATATAAAGGCACATAATTTTATCCCCGCCGAATACTGGAAAAGCAATTTCAGATCAGTAAAAGAAGCGTTGTTACTAGCAGAGGTTTATGTGTATGAGTATGATACAGAAATACAGGGTTTTATAGGGTTAAATGATGAATATGTTGAGGGCATTTTTGTTTCTGGTGAAATGCAATCGCAGGGTATAGGTAAAATTCTGCTGAATTATGCAAAGGATAAAAGGAATAAGTTGCACTTGAACGTATACCAAAAGAACGCACGGGCAATATCTTTTTATAAGAGAGAAGGATTTGAGATTCAGCATAGTGGCTTAGATGAGGCTACCGGAGAAAAAGATTATGTAATGACATGGCAATACAAATAGAAATTCCAGCTTGTAGAATTAAGAAAATCGAAATTTTACGAAGTATTGTAGTAATATATATTTGTGGAACGGGAGGTGTATTCATGAAGAACATTGATATACATGGTATGACCAATATGGAACTTATTCGTGGAGGAATCGCCGAATGGTACTGGGCAACGGACTATATTCACGGCGATCTCTATGAGGCAGAAGAACTATTCCGACAGGGACACCTTGTGCGGAGCAACCGTTTGTATCTTATCCATTACCCAGACGGCATGATTTATGAGCCTGTGCATTCTGCAGACGGACAATATCTTGGCACACCAGTGTATGATGGCAGTTCTGTTGTGCTACTGGTAGTGAGCTTTACAGAGAGTGTTATCCGCATCATGAGGTTCTTGCATCAACAAGTGGAAGTACAGGAAGTAGCGCGGCTACCGTTATCTGCAGTGAAGGACTGCTACAATCTGATGCTTCATACATCACCGTTATCGCTGACTCGACAGCCAAATGACGGTACATTCGAGATTATCTGGCCAGGACATGTACGATTCGCAATCAATGATAGAGAAGCGCTTAATTTCCGTGATGGAGACAAACTTTACTTCAATGTTTGGTATGAAGACCCAGACTATCGTGAAGAAACGGTGGTGCGTTCTCTGCATGACGGCACGATTCTGGAAAGGTTTCCGGGGGATATTCGTATTATGCCGAACGGGGAAAGATGGCTTATAAAATAGTTTTTGACGAAAAATTATTGTCATGTCTAAAAATTAGTATTTGCAGAATTGATAGAGAAGAAACATATAAAACAATAAATATGGTCAAAAAATCATCGACATCCGACCTACAGCACGTTATAATATAGTTAATCTAATAAGAAAACCAAGTGATCATTGTTACGAAGCTGAATCGTAATGGTGGCCAACTGAGTGAACTCGATGGAACGGAATGGTTATATCCTCCGGGTGCTCCGAGCACCGGACGAGCACCGAAAGGTGCTTTACAGAGATGAAAACAGGTTTTCTTATTTTGACAGGGAGTAACAGAATAGTTAGGAAAACCAAGGATTTCCTTGACTTAGGTTGACTAATCATTGTATGTATTTACAGTGGTATCTCGAGCTCCTAAGACTCTATTGTAGGTTCGATTCCTATAGGAGACGCTCATTTTTAGCGGTAATGAAGATAGTTTCATTGCCGCTTTTTTCATGCAGAATTGTAATTTCAGTGACAAATTTGTCAGCGAAACAAGGCTGAAAATACTGATTTTGTCAGCGGGGATGGATGCTTGTCACCAATTCACACTTTCCTAGCCGTCACCCAGAGGGATTAACTACAGTGTAGGATGAGTTTTAGGGTGTAAAATTAGGAAAAGCAGTGAAACAAAACACTATATTCTTGTCTGTGATATCAGGCCTGTCGGAAGAGTCCGTTCAGATTAGATAAATACAATCTATTCTGGACGGGCTTTTTTGCGTTCAGAGAAAGGAAGTTGCCTATGGAAGAAAAGAAGGAATTGCTGGATCAGGATGAAAGAGTTGTAGAGATTGAGCTGGAAAGACTTCGGGGATTTGTAAACCATGCTTTTGATTCCATATAGGTATTGAATAAGAGGTACTGATATGAATATACAGATATTTGGAAAAAAGAAATGCAATTGCATATGGCGCATACATAATAATCTCCATTCCGCCGCCAAGCGGCGGCACAAATAGTAACGAAAGTGTTTTACGCCTTTAAGCTTTCGTGCTACAATTAACTCAATTATTAAGGCATCCCGGCATCAATATCAGATGCACCCACCCGTTTTACTGTTGATGTGCAGGTGCGCCTCTTTTCTTAGGTGGGAATACCATTAAATAGGTTCACTATGTGAGCCTTCTTTTTGTGTCTAATCCACGTTTTTTGCTTGATTTACTTTCTTTCACACTAAAACCTCCAGAATAAGTAGTGTTAATAATTCCATCTACCTATTCGGAGGTGCATTAGCGTCATAATTCCGGTTGCGGAAGAGACTGGAAAATGTTATTCTTATCATAGGCAGTGGAGCCTTCTTAGTTCAGTTGTTTCGTGTGGTAACTTAACAATAACGGATTATGAAAAGTAATTCCACTGCTTTTTTAATAAAAATAAAACTGCGCCATAGCCTTGGCAGGCCATCGCGCAGCGATTTTGTTCAATCTGTATTTTTTTCTCTCTTATTATATATCACTGATTTTAGATTTCTTTTATGAATCTTTTAGGAACACTTCATTCTTTTTGTTTATCCTTCAGAGGTCGAGTAGACGCACCCCTTACGGTCGTGCGCCCCTCACAGAATCCGGACTTGCGGCTTTCCCGCATCCGGCTCTTCATATGGCTGATCTTTTGTCAAATCTCTGTGTATTCAACACTTTTCTCCTCAAAAGTTGTTTTCTTGCTTTTCCAATCTCTGAGTATTGCGCAAGTTACTTTCTTGGTTATTGCCATATGTGGCTCCCTTCCCTCCTGTGGCATTACCCACATTCATCAGTAATATGAAGCCATCCGACTGCCTAGACTTCCTTTGCTTTTCTTCTTTTGGTTGAATAAGCATACTCCATTTCTTTTCTCTAAAATAGAGAAAGTGTAGGCTCTCTCCAGTTGACGTACAATCCTTGTATAGCATGAATAGTTCCTTCCGACACCGCAGAGTTGTGTGAAATCTCACCGTATCGATAAACCCACATATTGCCTTCCCCTCAGACAACAGAGTCGGCACTCTGGAAATACTTGGGATTTCGGTGCTCAATAGCTATCCCTACTACCTTGCTGTCTACGCTTAGCACGTTACATTACTGCAACGCACCCAAGACTCGCTTCAAATGCTGTGGTTAACAGCTTATTTGGCAGGATTTCCACCTGTCGGATTGCACACCCTTTGCTGGACGCACTGTCTGACACCAATGCCCCTTCCATAGTATCGCTAGCATATAGAGCCATCTGGAGCATATATTATATTGCCAGTATATTGTTTCATCTGTTCTTTGTTAAAATAGATTTTTATATAATGGCGTTGCTTGTCATAAGATATCTGGAAAATTTCTTTATTTATGAGTGCAAGATCCAATAAATCTGATAAATCATCCATAAATAAATCCGACAAGTTTTTATCCCTCAATTCAATCTGACAGATAATATCGTTATTAAAAAACAGGCTTAACCCGATAAAATCTTCTTTTGTTATTTCTAAAAGATATCTATCAAATACATATGTTTGAATGCAATCTGTTTTTATCTTTAATATTGCCATAGTTTTTCCTCACATTTCTTATAACAAAAAATCCATCTGATGTAAATCGTTATTGCATATAAGATATGGCACTTTCAAAAGAAAATGCCATATCCAGCTGTCATCCAGCTAATGCAATAAACTTATTCTTTACCCAAATGGATTATTTTACAGTAACTTTTTTAACGTTTGACCACTGACTGAATACTTTCTTGCCGTCTTCAGAAGTTCTGTTGAATGCGTGGAGACCTGCATAGTAGGTTCCTTTTTTCACATTCTTGAATGTTGCTGTTACAACATTGCCTTTGATGTTCTTCTTAACGAGCGTTCCGTATTCTACCGGACGTGTTTCTCCGTTAACTTTCTTTGTAGATGTTCCAAGAACTACATCATATCCGTCAGCATTGGATGCTTTTGTATATGTTACAGTTACAGTAGAACCGCTTACTTTAACGCTTGTGATCACTGGCTGGGATGGTGTAATTGCGCTTACAGAGAATGGATAAGCATTGGACCATTCACCGAATACTTTCTTACCGTTCTCATCACGTGTCCAAGCATGGCAGTATGCATAGTACTGTCCCTGACCTACATATTCAAATGTAGTGTTAGTTTTAACCTGGTTTTTGTTTACGGAAGTGTAATCTTTATTTGTAATGCAGTCACGGTCTGTAGAGATTACATAGTCATAACCTGAAGCACCTTCAACTTCACCGGAAAGGATTACAGTTGCTTTGTTGCCAACAACTTTGACATTGCTAATCATTGGTGTACCAACTTTAGTCTTGTCACTGTTGAGTGTAATTGTCTTAGAACCTGTGTAATATTTGCTGTCTTTTGCTGGTGTAACTGTTACTGTTCCATCAGTATTTTCTGTAACAACATATTTCTCAGATGGAACTTTAACATTTCCATTCATAACTACAACAGAAATTGAGCCACTAGCATTTTTAGCTGCTGTAACATCACAGTCAGAAAGATCCTTCTTGTCGATGCCCCAATTAACATTGCTGGTTGATCCACTATATCCGTTGATTCCTTCAACATGTACAGTGTATTTCTTAGTTGTTGTTGGTTCTGTATAAGCACCTGCACCAACTAATTTGTAATCTTTGCCTTCTTCTAATGTAAGACTATCTCTACCATAAGATACTTTGACAACTGGTTTTACAGCCATTCCTTCTGCATAAGTTCCATTAGAAACAGATACATTCTGATCACTTAATACAATAGGAGTAATTGTAAACTGTTTGTAAACAATAGCATTTACTTTCTGACCATTTTCATCTTCAAAAGTCTGTGTGTTATCACCAGCATAGTTACCTTTGCCAACTACTGCAATATATGCTTTATTGTTAGCATTTCCTGTTACATTGTGGAAGTATTTGATTTCAAAATCTTTACCTTCTTCTAACTTAACAGTTTTGTGTGTGACTGGATCAGTATAAGAATAATTGAATGTTGCAGAAGCAAATGTATGAGCCTTTCCATCATAAATAAATGACTGATTAGCTACATTAACTTCTTTTCCGTTTTCATCATATACTTTAAATGCATTTGCTAATTCGCTTGCATAAGTAATTGTTTTACCAATGATTTTGAAAGAGACTTCTTTACTTCCTGTGAAGTTCTTGTTGCTTGCCTTAGGCGCTAATGTTAATGTACCGGTACCAACTTCTTTATTAGCATCTTTTGAATCAGGATAGCTAATTGTGAACTGGCTAGCATCAATCGTTACAGTACCTAATTTAATCTGAGCAACTGCAGGGCGAATCTGATGTCCTGTATACTTCTGATCATCTACGCTTACTACTAAAGAAGAAACATCTGCTGGAGTAATTGTAAATGTAGTGGTAGTAGTAGATGTATTATCATAATCACCTTTACCAGCAATTGTTACAGTTGCAGTACCAACATTTGTGCCATTTGCAATGGATTTGATCTCATAATCTACATCTTTTTCAAGTTCTTTTGTACCATCTTTTACAATTAATTCTGGAATGATTGCTTCGCCAGTGTAGGTATAGGATGTTTTTTCTGTAGATACAGTCCAGTCGCTTGCCTGAGGTTTGCTGATTTTTGAATAACGATATACAGCACTTGGCTGCGTTGTATTAGTTCCCCAGAAATTTTTATTGGTAATTGTAATCTTAGTGCATACATAATTGCCAATAATATTTTTACCGTTCTCTGTTGTGTTGGTAGTATTTGTTGTATAGAAATATTCTACTTTATAATCTGTATCTTTAGTAAGAGTAAATTCTTTAGCAGGAGTTGCTGTGTTTTTACCTACAACAGTAATCTGTGGAGCATAAGATTCAGCTTTTTTAGTGTCATCTTCTACATATACTACTTTTTCAGCAGCCTTGATGTCTTTATCTGCAACAGAAGCCGGTTTAATTGTAAATGGAACTTTTAAAGTACTTCCAGCATAATCACCGATACCTTTTACTACTAAATATGCCTGACCTGCATTTGTATTATTCTCATATGTAAAGTTAGGGTCATAAGAAACATTTGGTAACAGTTCATATTTGTTGTTATATTTATCTGTTGCCATTAATTTTCCTAATTTTGTAGTATCTTTGGTGATTGCTGCCCCTGTGTAATCTTCGGCAAGTTTTGCATAATTTGTGTCAACACCGTTTACTTTTACTGTTCCAACAAATGTTGCATTTACATCTTCTAATTTCTGATTATAAACAGTAAATGTTGCTGTAGCTGTTCCTTCATAATTAACACAGGTATCTTTTGCTTTTACTGTAGCTGTGTATGTGCCTACAGAACCTGTATTACTCTGAACAGATGTTACTTCAAATGCAGCTGGATTTAAATATGCATATTCTTTTCCATCTTTGTCCAGAATTTTTTCTACATGTAACTGAGAAGGAGTAATCTGTCCATTTTGAGTTTTTAAGTCATTTAATACAACAGTGCAGTTACTTAAATCAACTTTTTTGATTGTAAAATCAACATTAGTAATGGAAATATCCGTTCCATTAGTATAGTTTGTTTCACTATTATTTAAAGTTACTGTAAGTGTATAATCTCCTGCTTCTGCTACTGGTGATTTTGATGCAGTGATAGACTTAATAACTTTTTTGCTATCTAATACGGCACCACTTTTTTTGTCTGTGATAACAAGGTCTGCCGCTTTAGGTGTCTGATCTTTTCCATTGTAAACTACGCTTGGATTAGCTAATTTAACAGTGATATCTCCAGCTGTATAAGCAACTTTTCCAATACCTAATTTGTTTCCAGAAGTAGTGTTACCTACATTGGAAACAACAATTTCACCAGTATAATATTCTGTATCTCTTGGCTGAATGCGCAGTGTAATGTCGCTGTTTGTATTGACAAGACCTTTTGTACCTTCAACTGTTACGTTGAAATCACCATTAGCATATGTAAGAGCATCTGAAGACGCTGGTACGCTAAGACTAGTGATCCAGTCATTGGCATCATTATGTTCTTTTCCATCATAGCTTACGGATTTCGTCACAATAGTTGGTGTATAATTAGAGATATCATTTTTTGAAACAGTCACAACATTAGATGCAAATGAAAAGACCATTGGATCAACGCCATCCGGATAAACAGCAGATGCATCACGAGAAACAACTAACTGTAATGACTTTCCACAGTCTAATTTTGTTGGAGTATACATAGGAATTGTTGCTAATGTAACGCCAGTTCCTTCACTTACCACTTTATTATCAACTTTCCACTGATAATCAACAGCACCATCTGTGCCTGAAATACCAGATAAGGTTAATTTTTCGATTTCTGTCGCCTGTCCCCAACCATTTTCTTTTAATGTAAAACTTACTTTTGCTTCAGAAGCCTGTGCAGCAACAGCATCAGTAGTATCTTCTACAACCGGAGCATCAGCAGTCTCATCAGAGAAAGTTTCCGCAGCCGGAGCTTCAGTAGCTACAGCTACATCGTCAGATCCATCGCTGAACTCAGCAGCCCATACCGGCACATTAGAAGTAGCAAGCATTGCAACAACAAGTGACATACTTAATGTCTTTTTTGCCATGCCCTTCTTTGTGTTTTTAATCTTTGTCATGATTATAGTTCCCCTTTGGGTGGTGTACAGGTTCATAAGTGGAAAAATATTTCCTGTTTAATGGTGATGATACGGATAGATTGTTCTTGTATTGAGATTTATAAATGGTGTTTTATTCCATAATATTTTGATTTTATACAGTTATATACAAGCATAGTAGCTCTAACCAAAGATATTCGGCAAAACTGGCAGTGGGGATATATCGGACAAGTGTTGGTTCCCGATGTTTGTCGAAAAGTTATTCTGACAAATAAACAATTGTTCTGATAAAATATAAGTACAAAATATATGTCAGGAGGTGACACCGATCGTACGCCAAACTAATCTGGCGCAGACGATAGATCTTTCTGCAAGTCGTGCAAGGTATGACGAATGCGCTAAGAAATTATTAACTTATAAGGCAATTGTTGCCTGGATTCTCAAATCCTGTACGAAAGAGTTTTCTCAATACAGTGTCAGTTTTATTTGTGATAATTGTCTGAGGGATGATATCGAAGTTTCCAGTCGTGCGGTACATCAGGATCAGCCTGACCGCGATGAAATGCTGAATGGAAATGAACAGATAAGCAGTCTCAACTCCGAGGCTAATTCGATCAAAGATCAGACGGTGTATTATGATATCCGATTTAAAGCATTATGAAAAGCACCAGGAAGATTTTGGCATTGCCATGATAGAAGAATTTGAAAGCGAGGTGCAAGATATGTGTAATCTGGGAAAAGCGCTTGTGGAACAAGGAATCGAACAGGGAATTGAACAGGGCATTGAACAGAAAAATCTGGATCTTGCCAAAATGATGCTCAAAGATAAAGAACCCATTGACAAGATTGTGAAATATACAGGGTTTGCTACAGATAAACTAGAAGAAATGGCCAGATCCATGGGATGCTGCCAGCTGGAAACTTAACGTAAGAATCTGGCAGATATGCTTGAGATTCCTGAAAAAGTCCGTCCAATGGTGTCGGATTATAAAATGAATCTGCTTCAGCTGAGGGCAAGTGAGACCTGTGATTTTCAAGATCCAGAAGTTAGATACAAAAAGCCGCATACACCGGTACAATCTGGTAGTGTTCTTTACTTTTGAAGTCTTCTGTGGAGAGAAGATACATCTGTTTAAGCTGCTCCAGAGGACATGAAGAGTCTGTCTGGTGTCTGATATTGTATAACCGCATAAGATTCCTGCATTTCTGATGCGGGGTAATGCGGTAGTCTACAGCTATAAAGTGATTATTTTTGGACAGTAAAAATGGAACTTCTGCCTGGTTGCCGCTGGACCAGTAGGAGAGTGTGTAACCGTTCTGGATAAACTGCTGTGCGAGGAAGGTTTCTGTGCAGGCAGTGTTTGCAATGCTTTCTTCGCCAGTGAGAAGCTGATAAGCAGGGATTTTGAGCATGCGTGTGCAGAGTCCTGTGTCTATAGGATACAGATGCAGATTAATTTGTTGTCTGGCAGTATTTTCGCCATCCCGATTATCATGGCATGGCAGCACAAGTCCGTTTTGGATGAGCCACTGCAATGGTTCCTGGTAGGTTTTGGCGGTGGCGCCTTTGGTGATGCGTGTATATTGAAATTTACGGCTGGTTCTTCCGAGCTGCGATGGGATGGACAGCCAGCTGTTGCGGCAGTATCGTGTAGTTCCTTTGGGAGCGAGCGTACTAATATCATTGAGAAACAGATCGAGAAGCTTTTGCTGGGTATCAGGTACCATCAGAAGCTTCTTTTCTTTTTTGTATTCCATAATGGCAGCAGGCATTCCGCCGATGATCTGGTAGAGACGAAATTGCGAGAGGGCTTTTTGGTGAAGGTCTTTTCCCATAGGTGTAAAACTGGTGAAATGGGCACGGATCTCACGGGTGAGAGCAAACTCGGCATTTGCCCAGAGAAATTCTTCGAAATCCAGAGGATAAAGTGTGAGGATATCGAAGTCGTGGTGTGAGTAGAAGTCAGAGTTTCCCACACTTCTGGTAACAGTGGCGATGTGATATTGTGGAAAGTCTGCGGCGATTGCAGAGAGGAGTGTGGAAATCTTAAGGGTGCATTGGATGTTGTCGAGGATCAGCAAAGAGGAGGAAGGCCGCAGGGGTTTGTCTGCGTAGGTTTCCAGAAAGAGAAGCGCTTCCTGTGGGTCATGGGGAGTTGAGAGGTAGCTGGCAGCAGGCTGGTCTGTTTCGAGATTGATGTAGAGAGTGTTGTCGTATTGTTTGGAGGCAAAGTCCATAAGCAGCCAGGTTTTTCCTGTCTGGCGGAGCCCCTGCAGAATTAAAGGTTTTCGTGCTGGGGATTTTTTCCAGTGAATCAAAGAGTCGGTACATTTTCTTCTCATAAAAAACCTCCTTTTTTACTGAAATTGCGGAGCGGTTATTCGCTATACTAGCGAATAATCCAAAGATAAGGATTCTAACTCGCAGGGATATAGGGATGATTCTTATTTTATATAGTTATGTTTGAATTATAAATGGAAATCCAATAAAAATCTACACATAAATGTCGAAAAATGTCGATTTACACACTTTTGAATATTTGTTATCGTAATTGTATTGACAATATAACGGCTATGATAATGTAAAGGAGGATTTCTATGAAGAGAATTAACGCAATTTATGCAAGACAGTCAGTGGACAGAGCGGATAGTATTTCTATTGAGAGCCAGATTGAGTTCTGCAAGTATGAATTAAAGGGCGGTGCTTTTAAAGAATACAAGGATAAGGGATATAGCGGGAAGAATACAGTCAGGCCTCAGCTGCAGCAGCTTTTGACGGATATCCGACGTGGGGAAGTGGAGAAGGTGATCGTTTATAAGCTGGACAGAATCAGTCGTTCTATTCTTGATTTTTCAAATATGATGGAGCTGTTTCAGCAGTATCAGGTAGAATTTGTCTCTTCGACAGAGAAGTTTGACACTTCCACACCGATGGGGCGTGCAATGTTGAATATCTGTATTGTGTTTGCACAGCTTGAGCGAGAAACGATACAGAAGCGTGTCAGTGATGCTTATTATTCCAGAAGTCAGAAGGGGTTTCGCATGGGTGGAAAGCCTCCTTATGGATATCGCCTTGAGGAGATCATGATGGAGGGAATCCATACGAAGAAGCTGGTGGAGGAGCCACAGGAGGCGGCAATCGTGCGGGAAATCTTTGAGATGTATGAGAAACCTTATACTTCTTATGGGGATATTACCAGATATTATGCGGAAAAAGGGGTGCAGTTTTATGGGAAAGAGCTGATACGCCCAATGCTCGCGCAGCTTCTGAGGAATCCTGTCTATGTTCGCGCGGATATGGATGTATATCGCTTTTTTAAGAGCCATGGTACAAATATTGTGAGCAGACAGGAGCAGTTTGACGGGATTCATGGATGTTATCTGTACCAAGGAAGGGACGCAGCGGCAGATAAGCAGCAGAATCTAAAAGGGCATATGCTTGTGGTTGCTCCGCATGAGGGACTGGTATCATCGGAACAATGGCTGAATTGCAGGATCAAACTTTTTGGAAATAAGACGATTCAGGCAAACAGAAAGGCTGTGAATACCTGGCTTGCCGGGAAGGTAAAATGTGGCCATTGTGGTTATGCTCTTATGAGTATAAAAATACAGTCCGGTAAACAGTACTTAAGATGTACGAAACGGTTAAATAATAAGGCTTGTCCGGGATGTGGCAAAATTTATACAGAAGAAGTGGAGAATTATGTATATGGAGAAATGGTGCGCAAGCTGCGTGATGCGCAGACTCCGGTGGGATACACGAAGCTTAATGAAAACCCGCAGGTGAAGCAGATCTATCGGGAAATTGAAGAGATTGAGGAGGAGATCTCTGTGCTTGTAGATTCCCTGATCGGCGCGGGAGAAACCCTTACGAATTATATTAATCAAAGAGTAGAACAGCTTGATCAGGCGCGTCAGTTAAAGGTAGAGGAGATGAAAACTCTTGCAGAGAATCATGCGACACCTGAACAGATGGAAAAAGTAGTGTCCAATATAAGTCTCTGGGATGATATTGGATTTGATGAAAAACGATTTACAGTTGATAAGATGATTACATTGTTAAAGGTACTTCCGGGTTCAATTCAGATACAATGGAAGTTCTGATAAATGGAATTGGGGAATATCTTTTAGGGATATTGCAGTAGCTGAGGGATGGAATGACTTATTTATGGAGTGGAATGATCCTGATAGGAATCATATATGGAGCTCTGACCGGAAACTTTAAGGCGGTGACAGAGGCGGCTGTGTCTTCGGGAAAGGATGCGGTGACTTTATGCATTTCTATGGCCGGAATCGTAGCGATGTGGTCGGGACTGATGAAGATTGCACAGGAATCCGGGATGGTGGAGAAGCTTTCCGGGAAAATGCGTCCGGTAATAAGGTTTTTGTTTCCGAGGCTGCCACTGGAATCGGATGCCTGTAAATATATTTCGCTGAATTTCTTATCAAATATCCTTGGACTTGGCTGGGCAGCTACGCCTGCGGGACTGAAGGCAATGGAGTGTCTTGCTGATCTGGAAGATGAGAGGATTCGTTCGCGTGTAGCCAGCAAAGAGATGTGTACATTTCTTATCATAAATATTTCGTCATTGCAGCTGATTCCTGTAAATATGATCGCGTATCGTGCACAGTATGGAAGCATAAACCCGGCGGCGGTGGTGGGACCGGGAATTGTGGCTACTGCGGTAAGTACTGCGACAGCGGTGATTTTCTGCCGGATTATGAACCGCAGAGGGAGGGGGAGATGAAGCTTCTTTCTTTTCTGTCGGATATGATGATTCCGGTTTTTATGCTCTATATTATTCTGTGGGGCTTATTTGCGAAAAGGGATGTTTATAATGATTTTCTGGATGGAGCGAAAGACGGGTTAAAAACGGTAGCAGGCATCTGTCCGGCACTGATAGGTTTGCTGACAGGAGTTGGGATTCTCAGAGGTTCGGGATTTTTGGACTTTGTGGGAAATGTGTTGGGAAAGTTAACGTCAGGTTTTGGAATTCCTTCAGAAATTTTGCCACTGACTATTGTGAGGATGTTTTCTTCCAGTGCAGCGCTTGGGTTGTTGCTGGATATTTTTAAACAGTATGGGACAGATTCGAGAGCTGGGTTTATGGGAGCGGTGATCCTAAGTTCGACGGAGAGTCTGTTTTACTGTATGAGTGTGTATTTCGCAGCTGTGAAGATTGAAAAGACAAGATATACGCTGCCGGGAGCGCTTCTGGCGACATTGACCGGGACGGTAACGGCAATCGTATTGACTGGAATGTATATTTGAATGAAAAAAGCCTTATCATACATAAATTGAATGATAAGGCTTTTAGAATTTGCAAATATCTGGCTGAATCAATTCTGGGTAAGAGGTTTATTCTTTACTAGCATCTCATGAATAATATTCTGCGTGTATTCTCCGATATGTTTTTTATCTTCTTTGCTCAGCTCATCCGGGTAGATTGGCTTGCCGTATTCTACCACAACTTTTGCAGGTTTTATTTTCGGAAAGTGGGCTTCGAAGATATCGGCAGAATTGCTGATTGCGATCGGAATGACCGGGCATTTTGTTTTTGTAGCGATCTTGAAGCTTCCTTCATGGAATGGGAGCATATCGAGCTCGTCCTGGTTTCTGTTTCTGGTCCCTTCCGGGAAGATACAGATGGAAATTCCGGATTTTACTTTATCGATCGCTGTCAGGATGGTTTTCAGACCTTGTTTGATATCTTTTCTGTCAAGGAAAAGGCAGTGAAGGTAATGCATCCATGTAGACAGGAGCGGGATTTTCTCCATTTCTTTTTTGGCAATGTAGCCTGTGCGGATCGGGCAGCGGGAATAGGTAAGAAGAATGTCGAAGTAGCTTCTGTGGTTGCCGATGTAGAGCACTGGCGTATCTTTTGGCACATTTTCTTCTCCGATCACTGTGACTTTGGCACCGGTAATCCAGAGGATGAAGCGAAATACTGCCTGGATGATCCGGAGAGAGCTGACATCTTTTGTCATAGGAGAAAATTTTCCTATAATCCATTCGACCAGAAGAATAGGAATGGACAGAATCAGGTACCCGATCACCACGATACAGACGAGAATAAATCGTATCATTATTTAATTCCTTTCCGGGCATAAAAATGCTCATGTAATGTGACTGTATGTAATCATTCAGCAATCTGCTATCCTGTAAGATTGTTCAGGAAATTAACCAAATCAAGTAAGTCCCCTGCTTCAATTGCGAAGAGCAATAAGCAGTGG
>OGZJ01000327.1_pt1 | contig 18192 bp, 8 predicted proteins | sample 1576831 | NCBI WGS metagenome assembly OGZJ01 (sample SAMEA3541518, study PRJEB24748) | human gut metagenome | biome: human gut; feature: human-associated habitat; material: faeces | place: China | collected 2012
CCACGACGTGCTGGCGGGATTCCATCCAGACGGAACTGTCCAAGGGATTTGTTGTCTTTCGCAAACTGACGCTCACCCTGTACAACGTTGATATCTACTGCTGTCTGGTTGTCTGCTGCTGTTGAGAAAATCTGGCTCTTTCTTGTAGGAATAGTAGTATTTCTCTCGATCAGTCTTGTTGCAATACCACCCATTGTCTCGATGGACAGTGACAGTGGAGTAACATCCAGAAGAAGGATATCGCCTGCGCCTGCATCACCTGCAAGTTTACCACCCTGGATAGAAGCACCAAGTGCTACACACTCATCCGGGTTCAGGTTCTTGCTTGGCTCTTTGCCTGTTAACTGTCTTACTTTATCCTGTACAGCCGGGATACGGGAAGATCCACCAACCAGAAGTACCTGGCCAAGTTCAGATGCTGTGATACCTGCATCTGAAAGTGCACGACGTACCGGTTCTGCTGTCATTTCTACTAAGTCATGTGTTAATTCATCGAATTTAGCTCTTGTAAGGTTCATGTCGAAGTGTTTCGGGCCTTCTGCTGTAGCTGTGATGAATGGCAGGTTGATGTTTGTAGTTGTTGCGGAAGAAAGCTCTTTCTTTGCTTTCTCTGCAGCTTCTTTTAATCTCTGAAGTGCCATCTTATCATTGCTTAAATCAACGCCTTCTGCTTTCTTGAACTCTGCAAGCATGTAATCTGTAACTTTCTGGTCGAAGTCATCACCACCAAGGCGGTTGTTACCTGCTGTGGAAAGAACTTCGATAACACCATCACCGATTTCGATTACAGATACGTCGAATGTACCGCCACCTAAATCGTATACCATGATTTTCTGTTCTTTTTCATTGTCAAGGCCATATGCAAGAGCTGCTGCTGTTGGCTCGTTGATAATACGTTTTACATCAAGACCGGCAATCTTACCGGCATCTTTTGTTGCCTGACGCTGAGCATCATTGAAATATGCAGGAACTGTGATAACTGCTTCTGTAACTTTCTCACCAAGGTATCCTTCTGCATCTTTTTTCAGTTTCTGAAGGATCATAGCAGAAATTTCCTGTGGGGAATATTTCTTGTCGTCGATTGTTACACGATAGTCAGTACCCATCTCTCTTTTAATGGAAGAGATTGTTCTCTCTGCGTTTGTTACTGCCTGACGTTTTGCAGGTTCACCTACAAGACGTTCTCCTGTTTTTGTGAAAGCGACAACTGATGGTGTTGTTCTTGCGCCTTCTGTATTAGCGATAACTGTTGGCTGTCCGCCTTCCATTACGGCTACACAGCTGTTTGTTGTACCTAAGTCAATACCAATGATTTTTCCCATAATCTTGTTCCTCCTGTTTATTTTCAACTAGATTTGATATATTCTATATTTTCATGTAAATTAGTTGGCTACTTTTACCATACTGTGGCGGACTACGAAATCCTTGTAGGTGTAACCCTTCTGGAATTCTTCTACCACAATATTCTCACCAGCTTCTTCGTCCTCCACATGCATCACTGCATTGTGGAAGTTCGGATCAAATTCCTTACCCACTGCTTCAATCGGTTTCACGCCCAGCTCATCTAATGTTGTAATCAGCTGTTTGTAAATCATCTTCATGCCATCTGCAAAAGAATCTCCTTCAGGTGCCTGTGCAAGACCTCTCTCGAAGTTATCCACAACCGGAAGCATCTTCTCAACAATATCCTTGGCTCCGATGATATACATACTGGATTTCTCTTTTTCCGTTCTCTTACGGAAGTTATCGAATTCAGCCATGTTTCGTTTCAGTCTGTCTGTAAGTTCTTCAATCTGCTGTTCAAATTTATCTTTTTCTTTTTTCTTCTTGCCGAAGAAAGAAGTTTTTGATTTGCTGTCTTTCTTGTCATCCTGGGAAGCTTCCTCGTCTCCGTCCTCTACCGGGATTTCCTCTGTTTCTGCTTCACCATTCTCTACAACCTCAGGTTCGTTCTCAACAGTTTCTTCTGTTACCGGAGTCTCTGTTATCTCTTCTTCCTGAGCTGTGTTCTTTGTTTCTTCTGACACTCTCTATTACCGCCTTTCTAACTCTCTTTCTTAATCAGTTCGTCCAGCTGGACTTTCAAAGCCTTCAGGCTGTCAACTACGTTTGCATAATCCATACGCTTGGGACCGATGATACCGATGGTACCATGCATTCCTTCTCCAAGTTCGTAAGTGGCTGTGACCACACTGCAGTCTTTCATGGTCTGCACCGGCATCTCATCACCAATGTACACCTGAATTCCTGTGTTCTCGGTATCAGACATTCTCTCTTTCACCAGGTCTACCAGATCCTGCTTCTCTTCAAATGCTGAAATCAGCTCGCTCGCTTTGCTTGTGTCTGCAAGCTCCGGATACTTGAAAATGTTGGTTGCTCCTGAAGTATATATCTGCATATCATCTTCGTCTACCTGGATGGTGTCTGCCACTGCATCAAGGACTGTGCCAACCACAGAGCCATGTACACCTGCCTGTTCTTTCAGGCGGGCGATCATTCCCAGGTTGATGTCCTGAATAGGCACGCCATTTAAGTTGGTGTTAAGAAGAAGATTTAATTTCAGGATTGTCTGATCGTCCATCTCCTCATCCAGATTGATGATCTGGTTTCGGATGACATTGTTATCACTCACTACTACTGCCACAAGCTGAAGTGGTGTCACTCGGGAAAGCTGGATGAATTTAATCTTGCTTCCGCTGTACTGTGGAACAGAGATCATTGTTGCATAGTTGGTATTGGAGGCAAGTACCTTTGCCACCTGTTTCAGCATTTTATCCAGTTTATCAGTTTTCTCTATCATGAGATCTTTGATTTCCTGAACCTCTGATTCCTTTTCTTTCATCAGCTCGTCTACGTAGAGGCGATAACCTTTATCAGAAGGAATTCTTCCGGCTGAGGTGTGGGGCTGTACGATATATCCCATATCTGTCAGGTCTGACATCTCATTCCGGATGGTGGCAGAGCTTACATTTAAATCTGCAAACTTGGAAATGGTCCGGGAACCCACCGGTTCGCCTGTTTCCATGTAGGTTTTGATGATGGCTTTTAGTATTTTCTTTTTACGATCATCTAATTCCTGATCCATGAAGTTCCACTCCTTTACTGCCTTTGTTTTTTGGTTGTTAGCACTCAGCTTTCAGGAGTGCTAACACCTTATGCTCATAAGATAGCACTCTTGATTGGGTTTGTCAATATTATTTTGTGAATTTTTTGTTATTTTATGAACAATGGAAATTATTAAGATTATGTTATAGAAAGGGACGCGGGGAGAAAGTATTGATATTGTGTGCGGTTTCGGACGCTAAGAGATACTAAGTCTGCAGATTTCTGCGGACTTAGTATCTCTAAGCATCCTGCAAATGCACACAATATCAATACTTTCTCCCCGCTGGCTGTTCAGGACGATCATATAGGCGGGGCTCTCTCCTGTGAGGCGAATCGCCTCTTCTAAAACTCGGTGTAGAATTATTTGTCTAAAGTATCCAGATTCTTTTTCAGGTCGATCATTTTATCGCGGAGTTCGGCGGCTTGTTCGAAGTTGAGGTCTGCGGCTGCGGCGCGCATTTGTTTTTCTACCTGGGCGATGAGTTTGGTGAGTTCTTTGCGGGTCATGGACTCTGGGTCTTTCTGGAGTCGGACTTCGGTTTCGGCTACTGCTTTGGATACGGCGATGAGGTCGCGGACTGCTTTTTTGATAGTAGTCGGAGTGATTCCATGTTCTTTGTTGTAGGCTTCCTGGATGGTGCGACGGCGGTTGGTTTCGGTGATGGCTTTGTGCATGGAATCGGTCATGTTGTCTGCGTACATGATCACGTGGCCTTCGCTGTTTCGAGCAGCTCGTCCGATGGTCTGGATGAGAGAGGTTTCGGAACGGAGGAAGCCTTCTTTGTCTGCATCCAGGATTGCTACCAGGGTGATTTCAGGGATGTCCAGGCCTTCCCTGAGGAGGTTGATTCCTACCAGTACATCAAAGACATCCAGACGCATATCCCGGATGATGCGGGCACGCTCTAAGGTATCTATATCGGAATGGAGGTAACGGACTCGGATTCCTACTTCTTTCATATATTCTGTCAGGTCTTCTGCCATTCGTTTGGTGAGAGTGGTAATCAGGATTTTGTGTTTCTTTGACACTTCTTTGTTTACTTCCCCGATCAGGTCGTCAATCTGTCCTTCAATAGGGCGGACTTCTACTTTCGGATCCAGAAGTCCGGTTGGACGGATGATCTGTTCTGCGCGGAGGAGTTCGTGATCATACTCATATTGTCCCGGAGTGGCAGATACAAACATGACCTGATCCAGTTTGGATTCGAATTCCTCGAAACTTAAGGGGCGGTTATCTTTGGCTGAAGGAAGCCGGAATCCGTAGTCTACCAGTGTCTGCTTCCGGCTCTGGTCACCGGCATACATTCCTCCTACCTGAGGTACTGTGATATGAGATTCATCTATAATAAGTAAGAAGTCATCTCCAAAATAGTCCAGCAGTGTGTATGGCGGCTGTCCGGGCTTTAATCCTGACAGATGTCTGGAATAATTTTCGATTCCTGAACAAAATCCGGTTTCTTTCATCATTTCAATATCGAAATTGGTGCGTTCTGAGATTCGCTGAGCTTCCAGAAGTTTGTCTTCGCTTTTGAAATACTCTACGCGTTCTTTTAATTCTTCTTCTATTGCTACCGCTGCTCTCTGGATCTGTTCTGCAGGCACTACATAGTGGGATGCAGGGAAGATGCTGATATGGGAACGCTGGCATTTGATTTCTCCTGTCAGTACATCAATTTCTGAAATACGGTCGATCTCATCTCCGAAAAATTCTACTCTCACGGCTGTGTCGGAGCTGTTGGCAGGAAAAATTTCCAGAGTATCTCCGCGGACACGGAAGGTGCTTCGGTGGAAGTCCATCTCATTTCTGGTATACTGAATGTCGATCAGCTCCCGTATTACCTCATCCCGGTCTTTGGTCATACCTGGACGCAGGGAGATCATCATGTCAAAGAATTCCTGAGGGGATCCCAGTCCGTAGATACAGGAAACGGAGGAAATGACCACTACATCTTTCCGTTCTGACATTGCGGCTGTGGCAGAGAGACGGAGTTTGTCAATTTCGTCATTGATGGAGGAGTCTTTAGCGATATAGGTGTCTGAAGACGGGACATAGGCCTCCGGCTGATAGTAATCATAATAGGAAACAAAATATTCCACCGCATTCTCCGGGAAAAATTCCTTCATCTCTCCGTAAAGCTGTGCCGCGAGAGTTTTGTTGTGGGCAAGGATAAGGGTTGGTTTATTAAGCCGGGCGATAACGTTCGCCATAGTGAAGGTCTTGCCGGAGCCTGTGACACCCAGTAAAGTCTCGAACTGGTTGCCTTCTTTAAAACCTTCGACCAGTTTCTCGATTGCCTGAGGCTGGTCACCGGTGGGTTTGTATTCGGAGTGCAATTTAAAATGATCCATAATATTCTCCTGTTTTAATCAAATTTCGCTTATCAAAAATTGAGATATGTTTTAGTATGGTTATGTTTTCAGTATATCATCCCATATAAAAAAAGTACAGAACAAACGAATACCTGTTCTGCACTTTAGAACGTGTCGCTACTGTTCACACGCTACTATTCCGCGAGGTGTTTTTTGTGAGCGAAGGTCACAGAAAAACCGAGACATGCCGCGCGAGTTTATGCGAATAGCATAAATTCTGTGCATCGCGAAGCATGTTACTGGGCACGGAGTGAACAGTAACAACGTGTCTGAAGTATACTTTATGCTATTGTTCGCTCCGCCTGTCTAAAACTCCACAAATAGTCTTCTCAACTTTTTCTGCATCAACAGGTTTTGCAATATGTCCGTTCATTCCTTTTGCCAGTGCCTTTTTTCTGTCTTCCTCAAAGGCATTGGCTGTCATGGCTATGATTGGAATAGTGGCTTTGTCTTTATCTGACAGTCCGCGGATCATCTCAGTTGCCCTGTAGCCGTCCATGTTCGGCATCTGGATATCCATAAGGATCAGGTCATAGGTGCCTGCCGGAGACTGCTCGATTCTGTGGACACACTGAATGCCATCTTCCACTCTGTCAATTACCAGTCCCTCTGTCATCAGAATTTCCATTGCAATCTCTGCATTCAGGTCATTATCCTCTGCAAGCAGCACATGTTTTCCTTTAAGGATTTCTCTTGAAGCATCTGTTGTTTTCTCTGATTTTTTCTCATAACACCCTGCATCTGCAATCCTGTGCTGAAGTATAACAGTAAACCGACTTCCTTTTCCGGATTCACTTTCTACTTCGATGGTTCCGCCCATCATATCAACCAGATTTTTCACGATAGACATTCCCAGTCCGGTTCCGCCTATTTTTCCGGCTGTTGTATTCCGTTCCCGGCTGAAGGACTCGAAGATAATTGGGAGATATTCTTTGCTCATGCCAATGCCGGTATCCGTAACTTCTGTTTTAATCCTTACATATCCTTCTTCGCTGCACGGAAGTTCTGTGGTTGTCAGAGATACTGTCCCACCATCCGGTGTATATTTAATCGCATTGCTGACAAGATTAATCATAATTTCTCTTATCTTGGTGCCATCACAGATAATATACTGGTGTACCACATTATCCTCATGCAAAAAAGTAATCCCCTTCTGCTGTGCTTCCTCTCCGAAAACATCATAAAATTCTCTCAGCATACTGCTTATTTTTACATAATCCTCGCTCAGCTCTACCTTTCCGCTCTCGATCCGCGCCATATCAAGCACATTGTTAATGATCGACAAAAGCAGATTTCCTGACTGCTCTATCTTTTCCTGATAATCCAGAAGTTTGGGATCTGTCAGTCTCTTTCCAAGCATCTGGTTGTAGCCCAGGATCACATTCATAGGTGTACGGATATCGTGTGACATGTTATTCAGGAAATTGGTCTTTGCCAGGTTCGCACTCTCTGCCTTTTCCACAGCAATCTGCAGCTTTTTGTTCAGTTGTTGTGTTTCATCTGCAGCCTGTTTTGCAACAGCCTCAGCCTGACGCGCCTTTTGCAGCAAGCCCAGGATTGATATCAGAATCAGCATAATAACCACTGCACTGCACAGTAAAACTACAACCAGATTATCCTTTACAAATTTTGCCAGTGTAACCTTTCCCGGTGTACTTTCATATCTGGCGATGGCACTTGTAAGCATATTGGAGGGCATGGCCTTAATGGTCTTATTCAATATGGACAGCAGGTAATGGTTGCCGCTTTTTACTGCAAAAGCAGATTTCTCTGGGTTGGAAAGAGGCAGACTGTATAAGCTGCGTTTTTCACTGTAATTCAATGCAGAAGCAACTCCTGTGACAAACCCGTCTGCCTGCTTCTTTACCACAAGATTTGCTGCATCATCCATGGAAGCACACTCTATGATCTCCCACTGGGGATAATAATATTGAATATGCTTTTCCATCACCAGATCATCCTTGGGAACTGCAATACGGTTTGATTCATTCTCATTAAAAGATGTCTTATTGGTGACAGCCATCAGATTATAGGTCCAGGCTGTATTGGTAAAAGCGAAATGGTATTCCTCTGCTGTGTCCAGATTCTGACTAAAATGAAAGATCATATCAATTTCATCCGATTGCAGGGCTTTCGTCTCCTCCTCGTAGCTGTTATATTCTGTCAGTTCAAAGTCCAGCTTCTGGTTTCCCAGACAGCCTGTTGCATATTGAATATAATCAGTCATTGCACCGCTGAATCTGCCCTCCGGCATCTCTATGGTACTGATTCCTGCATCGTCTTTCAGAAATCCGATGCGGATCGCCCCATGCTCTTTCAGCCATTTTTTCTCCTCACCGGAAAGAATCGGTGTATAATCCAAGGAAAAATACTGCTTATATAAATCTGCCAGATAAAATGGATTATCATCCTCCAGTCTGCGCATGGCATTATCCAATTCTTCTTTGATCTCCGGATGATCCTTGTTGATCGCATAATAGATACCAGATTTTCCCACATTTACAACTGTGGAAATCCCCTGCGCAGCCCACAAAGACTCCTCTAGGGAAACAAAGGCATCGATTTCATGATCTGCCAGCTTTCTGTTCACATCATCATTATTGGCTATATTCACATGCGTTGTTTTCAGATCATATTTCTGCTCCCATTCTGTGAGCATAACCTCCGGCTGGGTTCCTCTCAGCACACCGATCCGTTTTCCATTCAGCGTCTGGAAATTGTAAACTGAAATATCCGTATCCGAAAGATCTGCATACAGATAATATTTCTCCTCGCCCATAGGTTCATCGGAAAACAGCATCTGCTTTGCACGTTCCTCTGTGTAGGAAATATCACCCATAATATCAAATTCACCGTTTATAAGCTTTTCAAAACAGTTGGACCAATCACAGGTGACATACTCAAACTTCCATCCTGTATAGCCGGACAGAGTTTCCAGAAGCTCATATCCATAGCCCTTCCTTGCACCTTTCTCATTGACATAATTAAAAGTGTCCTCGAAGGAACCTACGCGGACAACTCTTTCCGGGGTTTCTTCCTCCGCAGCTTTTGCTGTGACGGGTGTCACACACAGGATGCAGGTCAGAATCAGGCTTAGTATCATGCATATGCATACAATCTTTTTTCCTGTTCTGGTCATTGATTCTTTTTCTTTCATTTAATTTCTATATTCCCTTCCCAGTCTGTCGATGTATCAGAATATGTTTCAAAAATGCTTTCCTCAAGAAATGATTTTTCAGACACGCTCTGAGATAATGAACATTATTGCTTAAAAGTATTCTGCAGAATCTTTCTCACCTTTTCAATATCCACAGGTTTCGCAATATGTCCGTTCATTCCTTTTGCCAGTGCTTTCTTTCTGTCTTCCTCAAAGGCATTGGCTGTCATGGCAATGATTGGAATATTTGCTTTGCTCTTATCTGACAGACCTCGGATTACCTCTGTTGCTTTATACCCATCCATGTTCGGCATCTGGATGTCCATAAGGATCAGATCATAGGTTCCTGCCGGTTTCTGTTCTATCCTTGACACGCATTGAACTCCATCCTCAACACGGTCAACCATAAGTCCCATATCCTCCAGGATAAACTCTGCGATTTCCGCATTCAGATCATTATCCTCTGCAAGCAAAATATGTTTTCCGCTTATTCTATCTGTTTCATCCATATCTATAGATTTTTCCGTATCCTGTTCATAATAACTCTTATCAGCAATCCTGTATTCCAGAGTAACTGTAAATTTACTTCCTTCCCCCAGCTTACTTTCTGCTTCAATAGTTCCGTACATCATATCAATATATTTCTTTATGATCGGCATTCCCAGACCTGTTCCCGCAATCTTTCCGTCTGTTGTATTTCGTTCCCTGGCAAAAGCCTCAAAGAGAGATGGAAGGAATTCTTCGCTCATTCCGATACCTGTATCAATTACCTGAGTCCGTATCCGCATATAGTCTTTCCTGTCACAGTCAAGTTCTGTGATCTTTATGGTAATCCTTCCCCCTGAAGCTGTATATTTTACCGCATTGCTGATCAGATTGAGGAAAATTTCCCTGTTCTTTGTCTCATCGCAGATTACGTGCTCATGCTGCACATCGTATTCCATCTCAAGGTGAATACCTTTTTTCTCCGCTTCTGCCTGGAAAATTTTGTAAATTCCCTGATAAATATCTCTGATCTTCACATAATCCTCATCCAGTTCCACCTTACCGCTTTCAATCTGTGCCATGTCCAGCACATTGTTGATAATAGACAGCAGCAGATTTCCGGACTGTTCCATCTTCTCCTGATAGTCCAGAAGCTTGGGATCTGTCAGTTCCCTTTTTATCAGCTCACTGTATCCCAGCAGGGCATTCATGGGTGTCCGGATATCATGAGACATATTGAAAAGGAAATCTGATTTGGCGGCATTAGCCTTTTCTGCCTGAATCTGGGCTTTTCTTGCTTTCACCATCAGGTAAACTATAATCATTATAATAACCAGAACCGTACTTACAAAACCAATAGAAACTGCTCGCAGGTTATCCTTTATGTATTCTGCCAGAGTGACCTTTCCCGGTTCGTTTTCATATACGCAAAACTGACTGGAAAGCCTGGAAGCAGGCAGAGTCTGAATGGTTTTGTTCAGGATATTCATTAATGTTGTATTGTCCCTGGTGACTGCAAAGCAGGAATCCCCGGATTTCGTAAGAAAAATACTGCGCATTTTGCTGTCTGCCATTGTCTTTAATGACTGTCCTGCCTTCACAACAAAACAGTCTGCCTCACCGCTGTGAACTGCCTTCTCAACCTCATCGGATGAGTCATATTCCTTTATTTTCCAGAAAGGATAGTTAAAAGAAATATACCACTTTCCCAGCAGGTTATTCCTTCTCACTGCTACTGTATTCTCTTTATTTTCATCAAACTTTTTAACACCTGTGAGTACTGCAACATTGACTTCAAAAACAGTATTTGACAATATAACATCGTTTTGCTCAGCTTCATATGGATTCTGATTCATATGAAAAATCATATCAATCCTGTTATCCTTTAATGCCTGCAGCTCTTTCTCCTGGGATTCAAAACCTGTCAGTTGAAATTCTATGGCTTGTTCACCCAGATAACCGGATACCAGACTAATATAATCGTTAATAATTCCTACCGGTTTCTCTGACTCCGTATCCACAAGGCTGATACCCACATCATTTTTCAGATATCCAATCCTGACCGCCCCATGCTGTTCCAGCCAGTTCTGCTCCTCATCCGTAAGAGTTTCAAGGGAATTTGCGGAGAGATACCTCTTATAAAGATCGTCTGTATAAAAAGGATTCTCCCTCTCAATCTTCTGCATTGCCTGATCCAGCTCCTCTTTCAGATCCGGGCGTTTTTTGCTGACTGCAAAATAGTTATAGGAGCCGCCGATCAGAAGAGCTGGTGAAATGTTATCTCTTTCCCACTGTGGAGATTCATTCAAAACAAACCCATCAATTTCATGATTTTTCAATTTCTGACGGACATCGTCTACATCGATAATATCAACCTGCTGCATGTTTACTCCATGGCTTTTTTCCCACTCATGAAACATTTCGGCAGAAAGTGTATCCGGCATCATCCCGATCCTCTTCTCATTTAATGTAGTCAGATTTGAAACAGAGATGTCTGTATTGGATGGATTCACATACAGATAATATCTATCCTCTCCCATAGGCAACGCTGAAAAAAGCATGGAAGTGGAGCGTTCCTCTGCATAGGAGATACCTCCCAGCAGATCGATCTGTCCTTTTTTCAGCATGCTCATCAGTTCTGCCCAGCTTCCATCCACATATTCATATTTCCAACCGGTATGCGCAGCTACTGCCTGTTGGTATTCGTAGCTGTAGCCTCTCCTCTGACCGTCTGATCCTGTGGTATTATAGATTCCTTCATACCAGCCTACTCTGACAACCTTAGATCTGTCCTCCTGTGCTGATACAGAAACAGGAAGTAATATCACACATAAAATAAGACATAATAAAATGCAACCATGCCCTTGTACATTTATTTTGAACTTTTTCATTTACCTGTTATCCTTCTCACGCTGCTTTAAAACCAGTGCATACACATCCGGCCATTTTTTCTCTAACTGCTCATCCAAAAGTCGCCTGCGCTCCTCGAACATCGCCACCAACTCCGGATGCTCTTTCAGCATCTGTTCCCGGAGTTTCTTTCGATGCTTCTCAAAACGTACAGTCAGTTCCTGTTCATCCTGTCCGGAAATCTTTACAATTTCTTTCATATGCTCTTCCAGATGCTCAATCCATGCATCTGCATCAAGTTCGTCCATATGATTCCACTGGCCATGGAGCAGCTCCTGCATATCTCCATTCTCTTTTAAATGTTCAATCTGCAGATGAATCTGCTTCTCTATCTCTGCCTCAGAATCAGAACCAAAAGCCCAGACAAATTCCTGTACACTGTTGTCCACCCGCTTCCTGAACGGAGAACGTTCTGCATTATCTACATTGCCCTTCAAAGGATAAGGATAATGGATTCCCATATCCTTTAATGCAACATGTATGGTCCGGCGCACACGTCCCTCTTCGATCATAAATCCAAGCCCCAGTCCACGCATCTGTTCATTCAGCTCAGCGATATGCTCTGTTATGTAGAAACGAATTCCTCTTGCCTTCAGAGAACGGTACAGAATTGCAAGCCTGTCCGCAGCCGTAACATCAATACTGCCAATCCCGCTGGCATCCAGAATTACTGCTTTGGTATCCGGTCCAATGACATTCTCAATATCCTGCTGTAAAATATCTATATTTGCAAAAAACAGGCTGCTGCTGAATCGGTAGATCACCACGCCCTCAATCTCGCAGTTATGCAGGCTTTCCGTAAGATCCTCGAAATGCCTGTGTCCCGGCTGCACTCCCAGAAAACAGCGTGCCGGTTTCGCAGTACGGATGATCATCTCTGCAAAGGAGAGAATAATACCGATCAATACTCCATTGATGGTGCCAAGCATCAGCACTCCCCAGAATGCGCCCCAGTAGATCAGGCATTCCTTTTTGCTGATTTTCCTCAAACGTACAGCCAGATCAAATTCCGTTGCCCCCAGAAGTGAGGATATCACAATTGCAGTCAGCATGGGAACCGGCAGATAAGCGATCAGCCCGGTTGCTCCCAGAAGCACAAAAATCATGGAAATTCCTGCAACAATTCCTGTCAGCTGTGTTTTTCCCTGGTACTGTTCACTGATGGCGGTACGCGACACCGAACCGTTGATCGGACAGCATCCGGTCAAAGCTGCCGCCAGATTCCCCATGGAAAATGCCACCAGCTCCTGATTGGCATTTACCCTGTAACCATTTTTCTGTGCGAAGCTATTCTCGCCAAGCAAAGTTTCCGCCATGATCACTACAGCAATAGACAGACTGTAGATAATTGCTTCCTTCAGACCGATGGCAGAGAAGTCAGGAATACTCCATACAGGCAGCCCAGGTTCTACTGCATCCAGTGTGCGGATTCCCCAGTTGGAAATCGGGACGAAATAGGATAATAATACACCTGCAGCCATCAGAACTACTACCATAGGAAACTTAGGCATGATTTTTTTCATTACCAGAAGGATGACCAGAGAAACCAGACCTAAGATCAGTGAAGGCAGATTGATCTGTCCCAATGTAGCCCAGATATGCTCTGCCAGCTCCGGCAACTCTCCGGTTCCTGCAATTCCGCCCATTAATTTGGGCACCTGCATGAGAATAATTGTGGTACAGATACCTGTGATAAAGCCTCCCATTACAGGTGCAGAAATATAGTTTACCAGTTTTCCTGCTTTAAAAAATGCAAATGCAAACAGCCAGACTGCCACAAAAAATGTCAGCACCGGCACAACCGCCATGGCCTGTTTCGAACCACTCTGGATTCCCATTTCCACCAGTGCCGCCCCGACTAACGCCGCTGGTGCTGCATCCACCCCGAAGATGAACTGGGGTGATGTGGAAAACAGCCCAAACAATATGATCGGGAATACAGAGCCGTACAGTCCATAAACCGCCGGAAGCCCTGCAATCTGGGCATAGCCCATGGAAATCGGGATCGAAACAGCCATAATGATTAGCCCGGTAAGGATGTCCTTTGATAAATTTTTTCCATCGTAATTTCGCAATGTTTTGGCTAACTCCATCTGCATTTGTTTTGTATTCCTCCGTTTTTTCCAAGCATCATGTTACTAAAATAGTACCTTCTCTACTTGCTCATAACCAAATAACTGATTCACAGCTTATTTGGTTAATAATGTACCTCCATTTTTTTACATAAAATTTCTAAGTCTTCCAAAATTGTTTCAAAATCCAGAGTATGCTCGACATCGTAATTTTCTTTAATGAAAGCTATGCCTTTGAATTGAAAAAGGTACTGAAACGCTTCTTTGGCACTTAGATTGTGTTTATTGGCAAATTCATTTACACACGCAACAGTAAAACCAATTTTTCTTTTTTGTTCGCTCATTCAAAAACTCCCCATTATTCTGTAATGCCTGCCTATAAGATAACTAACAGTATATCATACTTCACATTTTTTTCCATGCCTCCTGTAACAGAAAAAGCAGTAACTTTTTATCAGCGCAGATAATTTCTCTAAATCATCCAGATTATAATCCTGATAAAGTTCTCATCACCAGATCTACATCTTTGTTCTCCAGTTCCTGAATAATGTGCAGGTATGTTTTCTGTGTTGTAGTCATACTTGCATGCCCCAGTCTGCGTGCAACACTGGCAATAGACACTCCGGCAAACAATAATAATGAGGCATGGGTATGTCTGAGTCCATGTATGGAAATCTCAGATATCCCACACCTTCTGCAATGCCTGGTAAGCACATCATTCACAGTAGAATTGTAAACCTTTGATTCTCCCACAAAAACAGGTTGATCCTGCGGAAGTGTTTTGGTCAGTTCTGAGAATTTTACAACAATCTGCCAGTCAATCTGAATTTTTCTCACAGAAGATTTATTCTTCGTTGGAAGGAAACCACCTTCACCTTTATAATCCCAGGTTTTGCTTATTGACAGCGTCTGCCTGCCAAAATCAAAATCTGCCGGAGTAATCGCCAGAGCTTCTGAAAATCTCATTCCGGTTTTTGCAACAAGAAGAATAAACCAGTCCCAGTTTGGCTCCTCCTTAATATCCAGATCAACGATCAATGTATGAAGTTCAAACTGATTCAGATATTTTATTTTCTTGGCCTTGGGAGTTTTTCCCTTAATGATGGCTTTTCTGGTCGGATCTCGTTCTATCATTCCTTCATCAACCGCATCCAGAATAGCACCTTTCAGCTGATGATGAAAATCCAGCGTAGTCTGTCTCTCATGTTCTCTTGCATAATCATTCAAAAGCTGCTGATATGCCGTTCTGGTCAGCTCTGACACCCTCAGTTCAGGCACCAGCTTCTCCACCCACCTCTGTGTCATCAGATATTTTGCCATAGTTGCTTCACGAATTGCACCCTTTTTATATATATCAATCCACTGTGCATAATACTGCGAAAACAGTACATTGTTATTTGTATCATTTGACATAAGCATTCTCCATTTCCGAAATTACCAGCGCTGATATTCACAATGTAATAACTATAGCAATTCTGCAAATAGAGTGGATAAATTGATGGTTTTATGCAGTCATAAGAAGAGGTTTTATCTCTTCATCCAGAGTTTTCTTCAATTCTGCCATCATGCGATTATAAAATTTATACTTCGGCAAAGCCGTTTCCTGTGCTTCTTTGTAGCTGGTATAATCAACAGTTGCCTTAATTGCCGTTTCATTGGGGATTTTCCCATTTCTGTAATGGATTGCCGCATACATTACATCATCCTTTGACGCATACCATTGAATACAGAAATCAGAGATAACTTTTTCCACACAGTCCCGTTTCATATTCTCAATAATGTTAAGAATAGATTTCCCCCTGTACTTTCTGTCATCTTTCTCAATATCTGCAATCAGATTTGACATAAGGTCTGCTACTTTTTCATTATCTTTGCGAAGCTCTGCCACGTACTGTTTTACTTCTTCCAGCTTTTTCTGTCGTTCCTGTGGTGTAATTTCCTCATCCTCCTCTGTCGGAGTTACAATATTCTGGATCAGGTTAATGATATATTCGTAATCAATCTTTGTACTGCTGTATGCCATCAATTCATAATCCTGATCCACCTGTGCATCACCGGAATCTGAATCCCCATGATCTTTGGAATCACGAATCTCTTCCATTACATTTTTATAATGACCTGCATAATCCTCATATTCTGCCTCTGTAATTCCATACTCTTCCAACATACTATCATCATATTTTGTAAAAGATTTCAGCTGTGCAAACAGTCTGTCAAACTCCTGGAACATTTTTGCAAAAATTTTCTTCTCTTTCATGGACATGCCCGGAATGTCCGAAGGCTTATCAGCACAAATCTTCAGTGCAGAAAGTGCTTTACGAAATGCAGGCTCTACTTCATCCCATTCTGCCAGCAACGCTGTCTCTGTGCTTCCGGCAGAATACAATTTCACTGCATTGTCCACGCACTTCTTAAAGAGCATTGGTGCCTGAAAAGTTACAATCTGTCCATATGTCTTATTGGTGTCATAAATACGGTTAGTTCTTGAAAAAGCCTGAATCAGATCATGAGGTCCCATAGGCTGACGATCAATAAAAATCGTAGACATACATGGTGCATCAAAACCTGTGAGCAGTCTGTCTACCACAATTACCAGATCCAGCTGTTCTCGTCTGCTCTTAAATCTGGCATCTTTTCTGGCAAGACGTTTATTCAGATTGCCATTATAGCTCTGTATCTGGGACATTTCATATTTCGTTCCAAACATGTCATTGTAATCATTCAGGGATTTCTGCATTTTTTCCTGATTCACATGGGAGCCTTCTTCATTTTCGGTAACAGAATAAGTGATGGCGAATTTAGGAAAATCCGGAAGCACCTGTCTGATTTTCTCATCAATCACAAGAGAAGTTTCTCCGTTCTTTACCCTGGTAAGCAGCTCATAATATTTCTGTGCAACCTGAATGGATTTGGTTGTAAGCATGCACTCATATGTCATTCCCTTTCCGTTCTGAAAGCCTAATTTGTAATAGGATTTGTTTAAAATTACATCCAATACCTTTAACATATGCGCTTCATTGTCATACTGGCTGCTGTCCGTTTCATCTGTCATATTTTTAGGACCATTATGCTCAACCTGAAATCCCAGAACTGCTTTGTCATGAATTGCATTCTGTATGGTATAAGAATGGAGACATTTTCCATATAATTCTTCTGTTGTTCGTGACAAATCGCCCATCTGCGGATATGGATTCTCTGCGAAGCGTGGAGTTCCGGTAAAACCGTACCATAAAGATCTGCCAAAGAAACGTTCCAGTTCTCTCTTTGTTTTCGGTGTCACTGCCCTGTGGCACTCATCCACTACAAAAGCAATCCTCAGATTTTTGATTTTATCAAAGTCCGGGGTCCCTTCCTGCAGTCTTTTACTTATGAGAATCTGCATTTTCTGGATTGTCGTTACAATCACCTGACGGTCAGCCGATTTTAATTTCTTTTTGAGATCATTTACATTATCTGTTTCATCCACATCTACCAGATCATTATTTGCATATGCCTGAAATGCCATAGTTGTCTGTGTATCCAAATCTTTACGGTCAATAAGAAAAATCGTCTTATCAATACTTGGAATATCCATCAAAAGATTTCTTGTTGCCTTATAGGATGTCAGTGTTTTTCCCGAACCGGTTGTATGCCATACAAAACCGGATTCTCCGGTTTTTGAAGCTTCACGTATAGACTCAATGGCATGAATCTGATATGGTCTGAGCAGAATCAGCCGTCTGGCATCTTCATCCAGAACTGTGTATCTGGCAATCATTTCATGAGCCTGTGGAATACGGAGTACACTTTTTGCAAAGCTGAGATAATCTGAAACAGGATTATTCTTTCTGTCTACCCATCCACTCATAAATTTGGGATTTAACTCTGTATCCCCTGCTGCCGCAAAATATCTGGTATCCACACCGTTACTGACTACAAACATCTGCACAGCTGAAAAAATCCCGGTAAATTTACCCTCACCAATATATTTTTTTATCTGCCAGAATCCGTCCATGTAAGAATGCTGTTTATTCTTTAACTCAATATGTATCATGGGAAGCCCATTAATCATAAGAGTTACATCAAATCTTCTGTCCCGCACATCTGTGGAATCCTCATCATCTGATTTCAGTGCTTTATACTGATTAATCACTTCATAAACACTGGAACCGCCTGCAATATGCTCATGGTTCATCACTACAAGATGTAACTTTTCCGTATCCCGCTGTACATGAACCATTACCTTTCCATTCTCACCTACCAGCCATTCCCCTGCTTTATAAAATGAAGAAAACTGCAGCTGGTTCTTTACCTGTTCAAATTCAGAATCAGAAAGTCCTTCTCCATTCAGCCTGTCCTTATTATTCTGCTCCAGAATATATCTGAAATTCGCCCACAGATCTTCCTCCGTCTTTAAATCCTCCCGGTATGTCCACTGGGAATCTCCGTAAATTAGCTGTTCTATTAATTTTTCCTCTATCATTGACTCTAATTCTGACATATTTTTCTTCTCCTTTGTGTTTCGTGTGGATAGTTGGATGGTTGGGATGGGGAATTGGCTTTCGCTGGTGAAGAGTGATGAGGCGGTCGAGGTTTGAAAAATAGGTTCCGATT
>OGZJ01000344.1_pt1 | contig 17486 bp, 19 predicted proteins | sample 1576831 | NCBI WGS metagenome assembly OGZJ01 (sample SAMEA3541518, study PRJEB24748) | human gut metagenome | biome: human gut; feature: human-associated habitat; material: faeces | place: China | collected 2012
CGCGAACAGGCCGGAGCCGGCGGAAGAACCGCAGCAACCCTCACTGTTTTAAGCCAAAAATTACGTATACTCAGAGCACTTTTTTATTGAGGAAGCGGTTATGGTTCAGCGTATTGCTATGGCTCCCCAGGGGCCGGAATTTTCACGTTTTGTGATGGGCTACTGGCGTCTGATGGACTGGAAAATGTCGCCTGGCGAGCTGGTCAGCTTTATTGAGCAGCATCTCGATTTAGGCGTAACCACCGTCGATCACGTCGATATCTATGGCGATTATCAGTGTGAGGCTGCCTTTGGCGAAGCGCTGAAGCGAGCGCCGCATCTGCGTAGCCGGATGGAAATCGTCAGCAAATGCGGTATCGCCACCCGGGCGCGCGCTGAGAACACCATTGGCCACTACATTACCGACCGCGATCACATCGTGCTCAGCGCCGAGCAATCGCTGCGTAATCTGGCGACGGACCATCTCGACTTGCTGCTGATCCACCGGCCGGACCCACTGATGGACGCCGACGAGGTAGCCGAAGCTTTTCTCGCGCTGCATCATAGCGGTAAAGTGCGCCATTTTGGCGTCTCGAACTTTACCCCCGCCCAGTTCACCTTGCTGCAGTCACGTCTGCCGTTTACCCTGGCCACCAACCAGGTCGAAATTTCACCGGTGCATCAGCCGCTGCTGCTCGACGGTACTCTCGATCAGCTGCAGCAACTGCGTATTCGTCCGATGGCGTGGTCTTGTCTTGGCGGTGGTCGCCTGTTTAACGAAGAGGGCTTCCAGGCGCTGCGCGATGAGCTGGCGCAGGTGGCGCACGAGCTTAACGCCGACAGCATCGAACAGGTAGTTTATGCCTGGGTGCTGCGTCTGCCGTCGCAGCCGCTGCCGATTATTGGCTCGGGCAAAATCGAGCGCGTGCGCTCGGCGATTGTGGCTGAAAAACTCAGCATGACCCGTCAGCAGTGGTTCCGCATCCGTAAAGCCGCGCTCGGGTACGACGTACCGTAACGGGCATTTCCCCTCCGGAAAGGCGTTCCTGGTTTACACTTAACAGGGAGACAGCCATCCGGAGGTGTTATGCAACGATGTATTCTCGCGATCTTATCCCTCGCATTTTGCGCTGGCGCACAGGCCGTTAGTGAAGATGTGCAACTTAATCTCGTGACCACCCAGGGCGTCGGTCAGACCATCGGCAGCGTCAAAATCACCGAAACCGACCGCGGACTCGAGTTCGCCCCCACTCTGCGGGCGCTACCGCCGGGTAAGCACGGGTTTCATATTCATGCCGAAGGCAGCTGCCAGCCGGCGATGAAAGAAGGTAAAGCCGTGGCCGCCGGGGCGGCGGGCGGACATTACGATCCGCAGCATACCGGCAAACACGAAGGGCCGTTGGGGGCCGGGCATCTTGGCGACCTGCCCCTGCTGGTGGTCAACGATGCGGGCGTAGCCGACCAGCCGATTATTGCTCCGCGCCTGAAAACGCTGGCGGAGGTGAAAGGGAAAGCGCTGATGGTCCACGTAGGCGGGGATAACATGGCCGACAGTCCGCAGCCGCTGGGCGGCGGCGGCGAACGGTTTGCCTGCGGGGTGATTAAGTAGTTCCTTCGCCAATTGTGCCGGCCACCGGGGCCTGTTCCAGCTGCGACAGGGCGCAGTACAGTCGCCAAATCGCGGCGGCCAGTTCCCGTGCCGCCGGCTGATGATGGTGGTTCAGGGCGTCGCAGATCCGCTGCAGCTCATGCAGGGTGGAGGCCAGCGGACGCTGCTGCACGCCGCGCTCGCTCATCACATCGCGTAACAGGTTGATGCACAGGTCGCGCACCTGGGCGAGAGGATCGGAGCGGGTTTCCCATTCGCGAAGCTGCCAAACGACGTGCGAGCAATTGAGCAGCACGACGCCCCAACGCAACAGCCAGCGGCGCGCCAGGGCATCCTTACTCTGGCTGAGCTGACTGACGTGGTGATAGACCAGCGATTCAAATTCATGCTCACTGTGCTGAGGATGACGGCTGAGCTGATCGACAAAGTGACGCCGCAACGCTCTGATATGGCGTCGCCCTTTGCGGGCGTCAGAGCCCGGACTCAGTACCGCAAAGGCCAGCCAGGCAAAGCCTACCCCGACAATCTTGCTCAAATTATCATTGAAAAAGGCCGCATAATCGTACACCGGCGGGTTGGTGACGGCGATAAACGAGCCCATAAAGACGATAAGCTGTCCCCACAGGCCGGCGTATTTGGGCCACTGCAGTTTGAGTAACTGCATGGTGGTCAGGAGCGGGAACAGGAACAGCAGAAACTGCCACAGGTCGGTTACCTGCACCATCAGGCCGAACTTCACCACGAAACTGAATAGCGACAGCAGGACCAGAGTCTGCATCAGCAATGTCAGCGAGCGAAACGGCGAGGCGGATACGGAGTAGAGCACGCAGCAGATGGAGGCCAGGGTCAGGGCCGCCGCGCAGCTGGTCCACTGGGTACTGATCCCCCATGCGCCAATCGCCACCAGCGCGCAAAAGGTACGGACACCGTTGAGCAACGCCTCCGCCTGATCGGTATGGCGGGCTAACGGCGGGGCGGCGGGCACATTGAACTCGGCGATCGCCGAGGCATTTTCAACGCGGCGGATCCAGCGGCTGCTCTCCAGGTAAATGCGACAGAAATAGCGCAATCGCGCCCAGAAAGCGATGTGCCGGTAATCGGCATCCTGCCGCGGCGCCAGCGGCGCCAGGATCCGCGCAACGTGATAGCTGTCGGCATGAGGGGTGGCGAGCTCGGCGAGCAGCGACTCCAGTACCTGGCGAGTGTTCGCCGGCGCGTCAGGCCAGTTCAGCAGCATCCGTCGCAGACTGGAGATGACGCTGGTCATTCTGAGCTGCTGATGCAGGAGGTAGTTCAGCAGAGGATTCTGCCGACGGAAACGGTAGTGGCTCCAGAAGGCCTGGATACGCAGCAGGTTCATGGTCAGGATCTGGCCAATCACGCTCTCATGGGCGGTGCGAATGGCATCCGTCGTCTCCGGCACCCACAGCAGGCTGGCGTGCTCCAGCAGCCGGGCGTGCATGGTTTTCAGGGCCGTCAGCAGGTTGCTGCCGTCGGAGGTGCTTGGCAGGATCATCATCATTAGCCCGCCGCAGAGGATCCCGACGATGACTTCGCAGACGCGCGACTGGGCGATGACCCACAGCTCGTAACTGTCGCTGATGTTAATCACCGGAAAGGCGATGATGGCGCAGGTATAGCCCGCCAGCTGAAAGGCATAAGCGACGTTGTTGGTGAACAGGGCGCAGGCCCAGGTGCAGAGCGCCAGCCAGCCGGAGATACTGAACAGAAACAGCCAGGGATCGTTGAGTGTATGACCGGCAAGCAGCAGGGCGGCGCACGCGCCGAGCAGGCTGCCTGCGATGCGGCCAAAACTTTTACTGATCACGCCGCCGACGGTGGGAAAGCTGACCACCGCCGCGGACGTCATCGCCCAGTAGGGCTCATCAAGATCCAGCGCATAGGCGATACTCAGCGCAAGACACATCGCGATGCCGTTGCGCAATGCGTACCGCCACTGCGGCCGGGTGGCTTTAACCCAGGGGAGTGCGCGCCACGACAGGGTCTGCAGGTTCATTACTGCCCGCCAATTGAGACAGTGCAGGTGGTGCCGGAGACCAGGGTGACATCGGCCGGCAGCGTATCAAAGGCAATTCGCACCGGAACGCGTTGGGCGAGACGAACCCAGGGGATATTTGGTTTGATGTTGGCCACCAGCCCGGTTCCCTGTTCCACGCTCTGGTCGACAATCGCGCGGCCGATGCTCGCGACATGGCCCTTTAGCGTCTGCTGATTGCTATAGAGAATAATTTGTGCCGGATCGCCGATGCGAATGTGGCGCAGTTTGGTCTCTTCGAAGTAGCCCAGTACGTAAAACGAATGGCTGTCCACCAGGGCAAAGACCGGATGGCCGGTGGTAGCGTAATCACCGACGCGGGTGGAAAGGTTGGTCACCCAGCCATCCACCGGCGCTTTGACAACCGTCTGGCTGAGCTGCCACTGCGCATGTTTCAGCGCCGCTTCGGTTACGCCGACCCCCGCTCTGGCGGCAGCCAGGGTGGTGGTGGCGGTATTCAGGGCGGTATTGACGTTCTCAAGGTCTTCAGCCGAGATGGCATTTTGCGACAGGCTTCGGCGACGGCGAGCCTCGCTGGCGGCCTTGCTTTGCTCCGCCTGCGCTTTCGCCACCTCCGCCTGGGCTTTCGCCAGCTGCGCCTGGGCGTTCAGCACCGCGATGCGATAGGGGGTGTCGTCGATGGTAAACAATACTTCCCCGGCTTTGACCCGTTGGTTATCGGTTACGTTCAACTGCAGAATACTGCCGGAGACCTGAGGGGTGATCCCAACCTGCTCGGCGCGCACTTTGCCGTCGCGGGTCCAGGGTGACTGAGTGTAGAAATTCCATAACAACCATGCGGCAATCAGGGCGACGGCCGCGACCAGCAGCGTTGACAGATATTTTAATCTTTTCATAACAGGGAGATCACCAGGCAATGAGCAATACCAGGGCCAGACAGACCGAGAGCGCGAACAGGGAGAGATCCATTAGTAGCGGGTGCCAGATGTCGCCCGCATACATCCAGTCACGCAGCTGGCGATGTAAAAACAACCAGATAAAGAAACCCAACAAGACGGCTTTGAACAGCGGAGGGAAATAGACGGATGCGCCGAACACCAGGTCCTGCAGCGGCAATCCGGATGTGTTAAGACTCAGTTTCACAAGCAAAAATCCTTTGCCATTACAGGGGTAACCTCAGGACGTGCTACTCTTTAACAGTGTAAATCATTGTTTTGGTTTTTGTTGAATCAAGTAATTCATTTGTTTTGATAATTCAAATGCTGCACACTATTCTAAAATCAGTATAATAACTTAGCAAGCTAATTATAAGGAGATGAAATTGGAATCGCCACTTGGTTCTGATCTGGCACGTTTAGTTCGCGTTTGGCGCGCGCTAATCGACCATCGCCTGAAACCTCTGGAGTTAACGCAGACCCACTGGGTCACGCTGCATAACATCCACCAGCTGCCGCCTGAGCAGTCGCAGATCCAGCTGGCGAAAGCTATCGGTATTGAACAGCCGTCGCTGGTGCGCACGCTCGATCAGCTGGAGGAGAAAGGGCTCATTTCTCGCCAGACCTGCGCAAGCGATCGGCGGGCCAAACGCATCAAGCTGACGGAAAAAGCCGAACCGCTGATCAACGAGATGGAAGAGGTGATAGGTAAGACCCGTGATGAAATCCTCTCAGGGGTCTCGAAGCAGGAAGTGGAAACCTTGCTCCACTTAATCCGTAAACTTGAACAAAATATCCTCGATCTCCAGGCTAAAGATTAATTCTTTGCGGCCCGGGCTAATCCGGGCCTTTTTTCACCCTCCCTGCTGATGCCAGACGATCACCTGGTTACGTCCGTTATTCTTTGCTTCATACATGGCTTCGTCCGCGCGCTGAACGCACGCTTCCGCTGTCACGCTATTGTCGTAGGTGGTATACACCCCCATGCTGATGGTCATTCGCTCCGGTAAATGGCTCTCCCCGGCACTGACCGCCAGGCGGATACGCTCGGCGATCGCTTGCGCTTCTTTTTCACCGGTGTTGACCAGCAGCAGAGCAAATTCCTCACCGCCGATGCGTGCGGCGGCGTCATCTACCCGCGAATGGCTTTCCAGCACCGAGGCGGCGAACTGGATCACTTTGTCGCCGGCGACATGGCCGTAGCTATCGTTGATGCGTTTGAAATGGTCGAGGTCGCTGATGAGCACCGACAGCGGATGCTGGGCATTCACCTTCGCCAGCTGTTGGTTAAGAGTGTCGTAGAAAAAGCTGCGGTTGTAGAGGCGGGTCAACGGGTCGCGGATCGAATTCTGATACGAATGGACATATTTGTGGTTAGACTCGCGATAGAGGATAAAGACGTCAACCAGTAGCACCAGAATCAGGAACAAGGTGCATAGCGTTTCGAAAAAACGCGCCTGGTACCAGGTCTGATCCAGCTCCCCTGCGGTGGAGAGCAGCTGGAAAAGCGTGAACAAATAAGCGCTGCAAAAAAAAGCGCCGCTGAACCAAAAAATATTACGCAGTTTACTCAAGCTAATTAATAAAATCAGCGTGATGAACCAAACTGCCATCAGCAGCCAGCCGATAATACTTTGCCACAACGGGGTAAAGGTATGGCTCAGATCGTCGATAAAATTGACGCTCAGCCACGGCGAATGGCTGGAGTATAGCCATGATAAAACAATAATAGTCAACGTAAAAAGTATACATGCTGTAAATGTAAGAACGTGTGCTTTCCACGAATGCATGATGCGCTGGCGAAAATAGTACAAAATAATAGATGACATGAATAACACAGCCATCATTATATTGCGGAAGAAATAATAGATAACGGCGTCATTTTGATTAACGACCGGGGCCGGATTGCAGGTAAGCCAGTCCGGATAGCTGCTGAGCGTGCCAAGCATCAGCAGCGCTGAGCAGGCAAACCCGAAAGAGACTGGAGTAAGGTACAGACGCCGCTTGCTGCTCCAGTATTTCATGCCCATAAAACAGGCAATGGTAATATGAAAAACCATCAGGAAACTGGTCAGCAGCGGAAATAATATTGAGGAAGTACTACTGAAGCTGGTATGAAAAAACGCAGTCATCCCGGAAATGCCAATCCCGGCCAGTAAACAAATGCAAATATAAAGGATTAGACGTTTAACGATATGATGCACATGTTCGGGCATAGGCAATATTCCACATAAAAGGCAACGGCAGCGACGATGAGTCACCAGGGCTAATTTACGTTCTTGAGGGTAATAGGGGCGGGCAGATAAGATATTGCGCAGGCGCAATGATTCATGGAATATTAAAATAAAGATGTCTGATGGTTACTACGAATTTATTACGGCGAAATAAACGTGGCTGAAAAATACGATGCGGCGCAACCGGCCGCATCGTAAGGGAGATTATCGCGGAGAGACAGTGACCTGGCTGCCGCTGCCGGCAATGGCCACGCGCTGACCAACGGAGAACGGAGTGCTGCCCTGTTTCTGCACTACCATAATGGTATTGCCATCGTCCTTACGGATTTCCAGTTCAACGCCCTGCGTTTTATTCATCGCGCCCTGAACGCCCTGACCGGCTACGCCGCCCGCGACCGCACCTGCCGCCGTAGCCAGAGAGCGTCCGGTACCGCCGCCGATGGTGTTTCCAAGGAACCCGCCCAGTACCGCACCGCCAATGGCCCCGATGGCATTGCTATCGTCGCCGCTCTGGATCTGTACGGCGCGCGTATGCACGATAGTACCGTAAGTCACGCTCTGCACCTGTTTGGCTTCAGATGCGGAATAAACGTCGCCGGACAGGCCGCTGCTGCTCACGCAGCCTGCGAGCGTAAAACCAATCATCGATACAGCCAAAACACGTAAAATCATTTATGAATCTCCTGTTCACCGAAGGTGTTCAATTGAACGTCCATACGGTTAATTATATGGCATTTAGTCGTCGGCGGGCATAGGTTCTCCCTGGACTATACAAAAAATAATAAACACTGGTGCTTCAACCTCAACTAAACGCCGGTTCTTTACGATGTTCTCTGATTTGTCGCTCTATTGTTAAAAAGTATTAGTACAACATAGCATTAACCGACACTTTATGATGGAGTGAAGGGCATACAAGGGTCATGGAATGAAGGAAAACGTATGAGATCGGGTCGCTTTATTGGCGTTATGTCTGGTACCAGCCTGGATGGTATCGATGTCGTTTTGGCCACCATTACTGAAAACATGGTGGCGCAGCAGGCTAGTCTCACCTGGCCCATTCCACACGCGATAAAAGAAGAGATTCTGGCGATTTGCCAGGGGCAGTCGCTGACCCTTTCGCAGCTAGGTCGTCTGGACACCCGTCTGGGACGGCTGTTTGCCGATGCCGTACTGGCGCTGATGCGCCAGGAAAGTCTCAAACCCACCGACGTCATCGCCATCGGCTGCCATGGACAAACCGTATGGCATGAACCGCAGGGAGAGGCTCCGCATACCCTGCAAATTGGTGATAACAACCAGATCGCCGCCCACACCGGGATAACCGTAGTGGGGGATTTTCGTCGCCGGGATATGGCGCTAGGCGGGCAGGGGGCGCCGCTGGTTCCGGCTTTTCATCATGCGCTGCTGGCCCACCCCGTTGAGCGACGTATGGTGCTCAATATCGGCGGGATCGCTAATGTGTCGCTGCTGGCGCCAGGTCAGCCGGTGCGCGGCTATGATACCGGGCCCGGAAATATGTTGCTGGACGCCTGGATCTGGCGCCAGAAGGGCAAACCGTACGACAAGGACGCCCAATGGGCTAGCGAAGGTAAAGTGCTGCTGCCGCTGCTGCAGGACATGCTGAGCGATCCGTGGTTTGCCTTGCCGGCGCCGAAAAGCACCGGTCGGGAATATTTCAATTACGGCTGGCTGGAGCAGCATATGGCCCGCTATCCGGGGCTACGCGGGGAGGATGTTCAGGCTACGCTTGCGGAATTGACCGCCGTCACCATCAGTGAGCAGGTATTGTTAAGCGGCGGCTGCGAGCGTTTGTTAGTGTGCGGCGGCGGCGCGCGTAACCCCTTGTTAATGGCGCGCCTGGCGGCGCTGCTGCCGGGAACCGAGGTCTCCACCACCGATGAGGCGGGGATCAGCGGCGATGATATGGAAGCGCTGGCCTTTGCCTGGCTGGCCTGGCGAACGCTGGCTGGTCTGCCGGGCAATCTGCCCTCCGTGACCGGCGCCAGCGAAGCCTCGGTGCTGGGCGCCATTTTTCCGGCTAACCCGCCGCAGAATCGGAGTTAACTGAAATCTTAAATACGACGCGACCGGTAAACTGGACAAGTTAAGCGGAGGGCGGAGTGCCCGCCGTGACCGGGAAAGTCGAAGGCAAACGAATGAAAAAAATTCTTATCGCAGTTGTACCTTTTATGCTGGCGGGCTGTAGCTACTACAACCAGTTTGTCGAGCGGATGCAGACGGACACGCTGGAGTATCAATGCGACCAGAAACCATTGACGGTCCATCGCAATAACGCACGCCAGCAGGTCAGTTTTATCTATGATAATCAGCAACTGAACCTGTCTGAGGGGCTGTCGGCTTCCGGGGCGCGCTATACCGACGGCGTCTATGTGTTCTGGTCAAAAGGCGATACCGCCACCGTCTATAAGCGCGACCGCATCGTCCTTGATAACTGTCAGCTGCAGACGGCCAAACGTTGAGATTTCTGTCCGGGGGGCGCACAATAACGCCACCTTATGACTACATCCTCAATGGCCATGTCTGATAACGACGAACTCCAGCAAATTGCGCATTTGCGCCGTGAATACACCCGTGGCGGTTTGCGTCGCCACGATCTTCCTGCTGAACCCCTGCCGCTGTTTGAACGCTGGCTGCGTCAGGCCTGCGATGCGAAACTTGCCGACCCGACGGCCATGGTGGTTGCCACCGTCGATGAGCGCGGCCAGCCCTACCAGCGCATTGTGTTGCTGAAGCACTACGACGAAAAAGGGTTGGTGTTTTATACCAACCTCGGCAGCCGCAAAGCGCATCAAATTGAAAACAACCCGCAGGTCAGCCTGCTTTTCCCGTGGCATATGCTGGAGCGCCAGGTGATGGTAATCGGCAAAGCGGAGCGTCTGTCGACGCTGGAAGTGGTCAAATATTTCCACAGCCGTCCGCGCGACAGCCAGATTGGCGCCTGGGTCTCGAAGCAGTCGAGCCGGATCTCAGCCCGCGGCATCCTCGAAAGCAAATTCCTCGAGCTGAAGCAGAAGTTCCAGCAGGGTGAAGTGCCGTTGCCGAGCTTCTGGGGCGGATTCCGCGTCAGCATTGAGCAGATGGAGTTCTGGCAGGGGGGAGAACACCGTCTGCACGATCGCTTTTTATACCAGCGCGATAGCGGCGCCTGGAAAATAGACCGTCTGGCGCCGTAAACGCCGAAATTAGTTATCGAAGCGCTGGCGCTGAAAGGGCCGGCGCTTTATTCTATGTACTTTTCGCATCTGGCGAAAAGTCGTGTACCGGCAGAGGTGCAGTCGTTTATACATGGAGAATTTGATGGCAAGCAGTAACTTGATTAAACAATTGCAAGAGCGGGGGCTGGTAGCCCAGGTGACGGACGAGGAAGCGTTAGCAGAGCGACTGGCGCAAGGCCCGATCGCGCTCTATTGCGGCTTCGATCCTACCGCTGACAGCTTGCATTTGGGGCATCTTGTTCCATTGTTATGCCTGAAACGCTTCCAGCAGGCAGGTCATAAACCTGTGGCGCTGGTGGGCGGCGCAACCGGTCTGATTGGCGACCCAAGCTTCAAAGCCGCTGAGCGTAAACTAAACACCGAGGATACCGTGCAGGAGTGGGTGGATAAAATCCGCAAACAGGTGGCTCCGTTCCTTGATTTTGACTGCGGCGACAACTCGGCGATCGCGGCGAATAACTATGACTGGTTTGGCAGCATGAACGTGCTGACCTTCCTGCGCGATATCGGTAAACACTTCTCTGTTAACCAGATGATCAACAAAGAAGCGGTGAAGCAGCGTCTGAATCGTGACGATCAGGGTATCTCCTTTACCGAGTTCTCTTACAATCTGCTGCAGGGTTACGACTTTGCCTGCCTGAACAAGCTGCACGGCGTGGCGCTGCAGATCGGCGGCTCTGACCAGTGGGGCAACATCACCTCCGGCATCGATCTGACCCGTCGTCTGCATCAGAACCAGGTGTTTGGCCTGACCGTACCGCTGATCACCAAAGCGGACGGCACCAAATTCGGTAAAACCGAAGGCGGCGCCGTGTGGCTGGATCCGAAGAAAACCAGTCCGTACAAATTCTACCAGTTCTGGATTAACACCGCGGATGCTGATGTCTATCGCTTCCTCAAATTCTTCACCTTTATGGACATTGCGGAGATCAATGCCCTGGAAGAAGAAGACAAAAACAGCGGTAAAGCGCCGCGCGCCCAGTACGTGCTGGCAGAGCAGGTGACGCGCCTTGTTCACGGCGAAGAAGGCCTGGAAGCGGCGAAGCGCATTACCGAAAGCCTGTTCAACGGTAACCTGAGCGACCTGAGCGAAGCAGACTTCGAACAGCTGGCCCAGGATGGCGTGCCGATGATCGAAATGGAAAAAGGCGCCGATCTGCTGCAGGCGCTGGTTGATTCCGAGCTGCAGCCGTCCCGCGGTCAGGCGCGTAAAACCGTTGCCTCTAACGCGGTGACCATCAACGGCGAAAAACAGGCCGACCCGGAATATGTATTCAGTGACAGCGATCGCCTGTTTGGCCGCTACACCTTGCTGCGTCGCGGTAAGAAAAATTACTGCCTGGTCTGCTGGAAATAAAAAAATACTGCCAGGGCGTGGGAAACCACGCCCTTTTTCTTTTTAGGGTTGTGGTAAGAAAATGAAGAACATCCTCGCCATTCAGTCTCACGTTGTGTTTGGCCATGCCGGCAACAGTGCCGCCGAATTTCCGATGCGCCGTCTGGGCGCCAATGTCTGGCCCCTGAATACCGTACAGTTCTCTAACCATACGCAGTACGGCAAATGGACCGGCTGCGTCATGCCGCCTTCGCATTTGACGGAGATCGTTCAGGGGATTGCCGATATCGACAAGCTGCAGACCTGCGATGCGGTACTGAGCGGCTATCTTGGCTCCGCTGAGCAGGGAGAGCATATCCTCGGTATCGTGCGTCAGGTTAAGGCGGCCAATCCGGCGGCGAAATATTTTTGCGATCCGGTGATGGGTCACCCGGAGAAGGGCTGCATCGTTGCGCCGGGCGTGGCGGAGTTCCACGTGCGCTATGCGCTGCCGGCCAGCGATATTATTGCCCCGAATCTGGTTGAGCTGGAGATCCTGTGCGGTCATCCGGTCGCCAGCGTCAGCGAGGCAGTGGCCGCCGCGCGGGAGCTGATTGCCCAGGGGCCGGAAGTGGTATTAGTTAAGCATCTTGCCCGTGCGGGTCTGAGTATGGATCGTTTTGAGATGCTGCTGGTGACGGCCGAAGAAGCCTGGCATATTAGTCGGCCGCTGGTGGATTTCGGCCTGCGTCAGCCGGTGGGCGTCGGCGATGTGACCAGCGGTCTGCTGTTGGTAAAATTGCTGCAGGGGGCAAGTCTGCGCGATGCGCTGGAACACGTCACCGCCGCGGTGTACGAGATTATGCTCGCCACCAAAAATATGCAGGAATACGAACTGCAGGTAGTAGCGGCGCAGGATCGCATCGCCGTACCGGAGCACTGCTTCAGCGCCACCCGGCTGTAACTCTCAGGGCCTGCCCGACGGTCCGCCGGGCAGGTTCAGGCCTTATTTTAAGCCTTCAGCCGCCAGTGCGGCCGCCACCGCCGGACGCGCTGCCACCTGCGTCATCCAGTTGCCGATATGACCATAGGCAGCCATATCCAGTTTTATAGCATAGGCCCAGCGCAGCACCGTAAACAGATAACCATCGGCAATGGTGAAGCGATGGCCGGTCAGCCACTGTTTGTCTGCCAGCGCTGCATCAACGTATTGCAGCTTTTTCTCAAGCAGCCCCCGCGCGACAGGCTTATAGTCCTCCGGGGTATCCGGGCGGAACAGCGGGGTAAAGCTTTTATGCAGCTCGGTGGCCACATAGTTCAGCCATTCGAGAGTCTGATAGCGCGCAATCGAGCCCACCGGCGCCAGCAGATGACGATCCGGCACCTGGTCTGCGATGTACTGCATGATGGCTACGCCCTCAGTGAGCAGGATATCATCATCCAGCAGCAGCGCCGGCACCTGACCTTTCGGGTTGATCAGCAGATAGTCTTCCCCGTTTTCCAGCCGTTTCTGGGCCAGATCCACGCTCTGCAGGGTAAAATCCAGACCGCTTTCGCGCAGGGCAATATGCGAGGCAAGGGAACAGGCGCCGGGTTTGTAGAACAGTTTCATGCGTGACTCCTCGTGGCTGCAGTTTTCTGTATGTTAGTCCTGCCAGGGGTAAAAAAAAAGCCGCTAAACTAACGTTAGCGGCTTAAAAATAATTAGTTTTCCCTGCGGCGTCAGGCAGCCGCGGTTTCGCGTGCTTTAATGTCCGCGCTGTCGTCCTGAGTCATACGATTCAGTTTCGGCGCGGTCAGCAGCATCAGGGCGGCGATAACCGCGGTGACGATACCAATCTGCAGGAATACGTGACCGTACACTTCCAGCGACACCAGCGGATCGGTGACATTCTCCGGGACTGCCATCAGGTTAGCGATTTTCCCGGCGATGATCGCCGCGCCTGCCGTGGTGAGGAACCAGCTGCCCATAATGAAGCCCATCAGACGCTGAGGAACCAGCTGAGCGACCATCGCCAGGCCGAGGCCGGAAATCATCAGTTCACCGATAGACTGCAGCGCGTAGCTCAGAATCAGCCAGTTGACCGAGACGATACCGGCGTCGCTGGCGAACTTCGCCCCTAAAGGCAGGACGAGGAATGCGCCAGAGCACAGTACCATACCGATAGCAAATTTGTGCGGCATCGGCAGGCGGTCGCCCATCTTGTTGTAGATGGCGGCCAGAATCGGGCTACCAATCATGATCCAGAACGGGTTCAGCGCCTGATACTGTTCCGGCTCAAAGGCGAGACCGAGGATCGAGTGCTCCACGTTACGGATGGCGAAGAAGTTCAGCGAGGTCGGCATCTGGCTGTACAACACGAAGAAGACAATCGCTTCTACCATCAGCAGGAAAGCGACGATCATTTTACGACGCGGAGCGCCTTTCAGGCCTATGGTTTCTTTGGCGAAAATCACGACGATACCCAGTGCGACGACGCCCAGCACCATACGTGCGATACCCTGGTTGTGCAGCAGCCAGGTGGCGATAGCGACCAGCACCACCACGCCAGCGATGGTCGCCAGCAGTTTACCCATGTGTACCGGGGCAAAGTCCGGTTTAGAGCCGTACTGTTTAACCCATTTCTGACAGAAGGCGAAGTTAATAATGGTGATCACCATCCCCACCACGCTGAGGGCAAACGCTACGCTCCAGCCAAAACGTGCGGCCAGCCACGGGGTTGCCAGCATAGAGAAGAACGAACCGATGTTGATGGACATGTAGTACATGGTAAATGCACCGTCCAGACGTGGGTCGTTTTTGTCATAGCAGGTAGAAAGCAGGGAGGACGGGTTGGCTTTAAACAGGCCGTTACCGACGGCGATGGTCGCCATACCCATATAGACGATAGCGGCGTCATGGCCGGACCAGGCCACCAGCGCATAGCCAATCGCCAGCACGATAGCGCCCAGCATGATGACACGCTTGGTACCCAGCACTTTATCACCCAGCCAGCCGCCAATGGCGACGAGGCCATAAACCAGCGCGCTAAAGGAGGAGAACAGAGTAATGGAATCCGCTTCCGACATACCCAGCTGTTTTACCAGGTAAACGGCCATGATCCCTTGCAGGCCGTAGTAACCAAAACGCTCCCACAACTCGATCGAGAAAATGAGATAGAACGCGCGTGGTTGTTTGAAAGCGTTCAGACTCACGCTTTCTGCTGGTTTATTGTTTGCAGTAGACACATATACCTCTTTTTTTACATCCCATATTTACTGGGGGGTGTTCGGGGCGCAATCTCGTTGGACCGCCGCCTTTATAGTTATTCTTGGAGGGAAAACGGCAAGTAATGTTCACTATCCTGGCGCATCAGGCAAGGCTTTTGTAATAATCTGTTACACATAATCAGGGTGGTATAATGCTCCGGACATATGAATGTTATACAGCGTTAAATTTTACCGTTTCGATATCGTTGGTATTTTTATCTTTTGGGTTCGCCGGTTTGCCGGGAAAAGGCGATATATTCTACTGATATGGCGTAAGCATAGTGATATGGTCCATTATCTTAAAAAATCATGGGCCATTATCCTGACAATCTTTACTCATCCGTTGTATTGCCTGACATTTATTTCCATTCCAGTAACATTCAATCAACATAAAGTTGCGAGCATGATCTGGATCACAAATGCATAGAAATTTTGCGCTGATAAAAAATGAATGAACTAGTTGTTTGTTATATAACCGGATAATCATCCATAATCATGATGATTATGTGGTGTTAATGGCCGGTGAAATAGATGAATGCGGGCCATAACCCAGAGTTAAGCTATGACCGCAATAGAGACGAGACAGTCAGGCGTAGACTTTATCTTTGTATTCGCAAAGATCTTCAATCAGGCAGGAGCCGCAGCGCGGCTTGCGGGCAATACAGGTATAACGCCCATGCAGGATCAGCCAGTGATGGCAGTCGACCTTAAACTCGGCGGGGACCACCTTCAGAAGCTTCTCTTCCACCTGTTCAACATTCTTGCCCGGGGCGAACTGCGTCCGATTACAGACGCGGAAGATGTGCGTGTCCACGGCGATGGTCGGCCAGCCAAAGGCGGTATTCAGCACCACGTTGGCGGTTTTACGGCCCACGCCGGGCAGCGCCTCCAGCGCTGCTCTGTCTTCCGGCACCTCGCCATTGTGCTGCTCTAACAGGATGCGGCAGGTTTTGATGACGTTTTCCGCTTTGCTGTTAAACAGGCCGATAGTCTTGATATACGATTTTACCCCATCCACCCCCAGGGCCAGCATCGCTGCGGGCGTATTGGCCACCGGATAGAGTTTGGCTGTCGCTTTGTTGACGCTTACGTCGGTGGCCTGTGCAGAAAGCAGGACGGCAATCAGCAGCTCGAATGGCGAACTGAAATGCAGTTCGGTAGTGGGGTGGGGATCGTTTTCCCGCAGCCTGGTAAGGATCGCCAGGCGTTTGGCTTTGTTCATATTATGCTTTCCCTGTCACGTCGGACGGGGCGACAGAGACGGCCCGGGCCGCTTGCGCCTTCCGCTGTTTGCTACGTTCATCGATAAGGTATTTAATCGCCAGCATCATGCCGAGGCCAATAAAGGCGCCTGGCGGCAGCATAGCCAGCAGGAAAGGGGGGTCGGTGTGGAAAACCTCGATGCGCAGAACCTTCGCCCAGCTGCCAAGCAGACTGTCGGCGCCGTCAAACAGGGTGCCGTTGCCAAGGATCTCGCGCAGGGAGCCCAGCACAAACATCGCGCAGGTAGCGCCCATGCCGATCGAGAAACCGTCCAGCGCCGACAGCGCCGGCCCTTTTTTGGCGGCAAAGGCTTCGGCGCGGCCGACCACGATGCAGTTGGTCACGATAAGCGGGATGAAAATCCCCAGCGACTGATAGAGGCCGAAGGCATAGGCGTTGATCAGCATCTGCACGACGCTCACCACCGAGGCGATAATCATTACGTAGATGGGGATCCGGATCTCCGCCGGCGTCCAGCGGCGCAGGCTGGAGATGGTCAGATTGGTCAGGGTTAACACCAGGGTGGTGGCCAAACCCAGCCCGAGGGCGTTGGTGGCGGTCGAGGTGACCGCCAGCAGAGGACACATACCTAACAGCTGAACCAGGGCGGAGTTATTTTTCCACAGGCCCTGGACGATGACGTCTTTAACTTCGCTCATGGTTATTCTCCACAGGCGGTGAATTCAGGAAGTTGCGCAGGCAGCGTTTGTGCATATAAGCCTGCGCGCTTAACGGCATTGACCACCGCCCGGGGGGTGATGGTGGCGCCGGTGAACTGGTCAAAATCGCCGCCATCCTTTTTGACCGCCCAGTGGCTATCGCCCTGGCCGTGGATGACTTTCCCGGCAAAATGGGTAATCCAGTCCGACAGGCGAAGTTCGATTTTATCACCCAGGCCCGGCGTTTCATGATGCTCAGTTACGCGGGTGCCGAGGACCGTGCCGCTAAAATCGGCGGCAACCAGCAGCAGTATTGCTCCGGAGTAGCCGTCCGGCGCGGTGGCTTCCATCACCGCGCCGATCGGTCGATCGTTATTTTTGGCGATCCACACTTTATGCTGGCCTTTGCCCAGCGCCGGGGCGCTGACCAGATAGCAGCTCTTAAGCAGATCGTTATTATAGCGGTCGGCAGGTAAAACCTGGTCGAATAACGCCTTTTGCTGCAGGGCCGCCTGCTGGTCGATGGTGCTTTTGGTCAGCTCATTGATCGCCGCCGTCAGCCCGGTGGAACCGGCGGCAAACAGCGCCAGCGTGACGCCGTGTTTACGCATCGTTTTTAACATCATTGCTCTCTCAACGGTGGCCATATACGCGCGGGCGCGTGTAGTAATCGATCAGCGGCACGGTAATATTCGCCAGCAGAACGGCAAACGCCACGCCGTCCGGATAACCACCGAAGCTGCGGATGAGCCAGACCAGCAGGCCAGCGAGGGCGCCAAAGATCAGACGGCCGCGGTTGGTTGTTGAGGCCGTCACCGGATCGGTCAGGATAAAGAAGGCGCCAAGCATGGTCGCCCCGGAGAGCAAATGCATCTGCGGTGAGGCCAGGCTCTGCGGCGAAAAAATCCAGCCGAGGGTGGCGCACAGGCCGAGGCTAACAAGGAAGCTGACCGGGATATGCCAGCGGATCGCCTTCTGCCACAGCAGGAA
>OGZJ01000362.1_pt1 | contig 17185 bp, 15 predicted proteins | sample 1576831 | NCBI WGS metagenome assembly OGZJ01 (sample SAMEA3541518, study PRJEB24748) | human gut metagenome | biome: human gut; feature: human-associated habitat; material: faeces | place: China | collected 2012
GGATGTGCGAAGCTGGTTGTATTCTGTAATGCACCGGATGATAACCCGTTTATGGCAGGCGCTTTCCATGGTGTGACAGAAGCAGACACTATCATTAACGTTGGTGTCAGCGGACCTGGCGTTGTAAAGACAGCTCTGGAACAGGTAAGAGGTAAGGATTTTGAAACTCTTTGTGAGATGATCAAGCGTACTGCATTTAAGGTTACACGTGTGGGACAGCTGGTTGCACAGGAGGCTTCCAGACGTCTGGGTGTGAAATTTGGAATCGTGGATCTGTCTCTTGCTCCGACTCCGGCGATTGGCGACAGTGTTGCTGAGATTCTGGAGGAGATTGGTCTTGAGCATGCAGGTGCACCGGGAACAACAGCTGCTCTTGCGTTGTTAAATGACCAGGTTAAGAAGGGCGGCGTTATGGCTTCCACAGCAGTTGGTGGTCTGAGTGGCGCATTTATTCCGGTCAGTGAGGATCAGGGTATGATTGATGCGGTTAATGCAGGTGCGCTGACGATTGAGAAGCTGGAAGCGATGACTTGTGTATGTTCTGTAGGTCTTGATATGATCGCAATTCCGGGAGATACGAAGGCTTCTACGATTGCGGGTATTATTGCGGATGAGTCTGCGATTGGTATGATTAATCAGAAGACTACGGCTGTGCGTCTGATTCCGGTTATTGGTAAGGGAGTTGGCGAGGTTGTTGAGTTTGGCGGATTGTTGGGTTATGCGCCGATTATGCCGGTGAATCAGTTTTCTTGTGATGCGTTTGTTCAGCGTGGGGGTAGAATTCCGGCGCCGATTCATAGTTTTAAAAATTAATATTGTCAGAAAGAGGAATGGCCAGGAACTTCGGGAGAGGGGGTTCTGGCCTTTCTTTTTTTATCAGGAGGGACGCGTGGCAGAAAATACTTTGTCCGGGGTGCGGTTTCGGGGTCTAAGATATTCTAAGCTCTCAGAAATCTGCTAAAGGCATGAGAAGAAAAGTCTGGATTACTCGCTGCGCTCAGACAGAGGACTTTTCTTCTCATAACGCAGATTTTTGAGAGCTAAGAATATCTAAGACCCCTGCAAATGCACCCCGGACAAAGTATTTTCTGCCACGCTGGTTGTTTATGGGGCAATATTGGATGATTTATAATGATTTTAATATATGGAGGAGTTTGGCGTTGTCTTCGGGGATCATGATGCAGAAGCGGATGTATTCTCCGTCGAGGCATTCGAAAGAGGAACAGTCGCGGATCATGAGGTTCTGGCGGATGCAGGCGTCGAAGACGTCGTAAGAGGTCAGGCCTGGTTTCTGGATTTTCAGGAGGATGAAGTTTGCGTAGGCTGGGTAGGTTTTGTATGTTGGAATCTGGCTCAGGGCGTGAAGGAGGCGGTCACGTTCGGAGAGGATCAGAGTCCGGGTCTGGCTGATGTATTCCTGGTCTTTGAGCATGAGTTCACCGGCGAGGGCTCCGAGGCTGTTGAGGGACCATGGGACTTGTTTCTCTTTCATTTTTTTGAGGAATTCGAGGTTTCCGGTGATTCCGTAGCCGAGACGCATTCCCGGGGCGGCGTAGAATTTGGATACGCCGCGAAGTACCATGAGGTTAGTGAATTCTCTGGTGAGGGTTACAGCAGTGATTGCCTGGATGTCGGGGGCGAATTCTACGTAGGTTTCGTCGATCATTACGAAGATGTTTTTCTCGGAGCAGAATGCGAGGAGTTTTCGTAAATCTTCTGTAGAAATGGCGGAAGAGGTTGGGTTGTTTGGGTTGCAGATGATGAGAAAGTCATATTTGCCATCCAGAGTCTGGCAGAGGTCATCTATATCCAGGATAAAGTTATCCTCCTCGCGAAGGTGGTAGTATTCCTGGGTGCTTCCGGAGAAGGAAAGTTCTCTGGAATATTCGGAGTAGGTAGGTCCGAGAATTAGAGTGTGTTTCGGATTTCTTTCCTGGATCAGAAGTGCGATCAGCTCGCTGGATCCGTTTCCGGGAAGGATGAATTCGGCAGGGACGCTGCAGTATTCTGAAATCGTATTGCGAAGAGAGGTGTAGTCTCTGTCCGGGTAAGAGGACAGGATGTCCAGGTGGCTGGCGAGCTTTTTTTTCACATTCTCAGAAAGTCCAAGTGGATTTACGTTAGCTCCGAACTTTACAATATTTTCCTGCTTGAGGTGGTAGACCTCGCATATTTTTTCAATATCACTTCCGTGAAAAACCATTTTAGTAGTTGACATATAACATTCCTCATTTCTATATAAAATTTATCGCTGTTTATTAGCGTATTGACACCTATTTTCTATCTGATATATTACCACAAGCTATTATTGATAGCCAGTAGCTATGTTACAAAGTTAATAACGCAGCTTCCCGAATGCCTTAGAATTGCATGGTTCCGAAACTAAGCCCGAAATCTTTTTATATTCCCCGCGTCCCTTAATGAAAAAAGGAAAAGAAAAAAATAAACCTCTTGACATATGCACGTTAGCGTGGTAAAGTAAACACATCAAAACCGATGAGAAAGAAGAGTAAGCAATTAAGAATCATTCCAGAGAGCGGTCATTGGTGGGAAGCCGTATGAAACTGATTGTTGAATGGCCTTTCGAGGGCGGTCCGAAATCTTGATAAGCGTGAGAGTAGGCACCGACGGGAACCGAACCCGTTATAAATCAGGAGTGTATGTTTGTACATGAGAAAGTGGACGATTCGTCAATTTGAGTGGTACCGCGATAATAAGATTCTTATTACCGTCTCAAGCAGGAGATAGCTTGTGGCGGATTTTTTATATATAAAGAAAGCTTATTAAGATTTCTGCTATTATATATAAAAGCCCGACAGATAAAAAATGACAGGGCAGGAATTCTTTTTGATCTGAGTGCTTCTTCAGAGTAATTGACACATCCGGGAAAAGGAATCCGGGGAGTTCTTTCTCACAGACAGTAACAAGGGGTTGGCAAATATCCCTGAGACTATGGCAGCCAAAAATGAACTGCTAAATAAGATGTAGAGAGAGGAAAAAGACTATGAAAAAAAGAGTATTAGCAATCGCAGCAACAGCAATGGCAACTATGATGATGGCATCACCGGTTATGGCACAGGATTTCAAAATCGGTATCTGCAACTATGTAGATGACGCTTCCTTAAATCAGATTGTAGATAATATCCAGTCCCGTCTGAAAGAAATCGGCGAGGACAAAGATGTTACTTTTGATGTATCCTATGATAACTGCAATGCAGATGCCAACGTCATGGAACAGATCATTTCTGATTTTCAGGCTGATAATGTAGATTTAATGGTAGGTGTTGCGACACCGGTAGCAATGCGTATGCAGTCCGCAACAGAAGGAACAGATATACCGGTTGTATTCTCCGCAGTATCTGATCCGGTAGGCAGTGGACTTGTAGAAGATTTAGATGCCCCTGGGGCAAATATCACAGGTACAAGTGATTACCTGGATACAGCATCAATTATGAAACTGATTCAGGCAGTAAACCCTGATGTAAAGAAAATCGGTCTTTTGTATGATATCGGACAGGATTCTTCTACAACAGCAATTCAGGAAGCAAAGGATTATCTGGATAAAGAAGGAATCGAATATGTAGAGCGTACCGGTACTACAACAGATGAAGTACAGCTTGCGGCTGATGCACTGGTAGCAGATGGTGTGGATGCGGTATTTACCCCGACCGACAATACAATTATGACAGCAGAGCTTTCTATCTATGAGAAATTCATTGATGCAGGTATCCCGCAGTACACAGGAGCTGATTCTTTTGCATTAAATGGCGCATTTGTCGGATATGGTGTTGATTACGCAAACCTTGGGCAGAAGACAGCAGATATGATTGCAGATATCCTTATGAACGATGCAGATCCTGCAACAACTCCTGTAGAGACATTTGATAATGGTACAGCAACTATTAACACAGAAACCTGCGAGGGACTTGGACTTGATTTAGAAACAATCAAGAAAGATTTTGAGCCACTGTGCACACAGGTAAATGAAATCGTTACAGCAGAGAGCTTTGATGAAGTAGAGGAGTAGGAGGAAATTATCGTGACTATTGCGACTATACTCTCTCTTGGAGAGACCGCACTGAAACTTGGTCTGATCTGTTCACTGACAGTTCTTGCTTTGTTTCTCAGTTATTCTATGCTGAATGTCTGTGACCTTTCCACTGATGGCTGCTTTACTCTGGGAGCAGCTGTTGGAGCGGCAGTGGCAGTCAGCGGACATCCTTTTATATCAATTTTTGCAGCTATGGCTGCAGGCGTGTGCTCGGGATTTGTGACGGCTATACTTCAGACGAAACTTGGCGTTGACAGTCTTCTGGCCGGAATTATCGTAAATACAGGTTTGTATTCTGTGAATATTGCAGTGATGGGAGGTTCTTCTCTGATCAATATGAACAGAACAGATACTGTGTTTTCCATGATGAAAGAGGCGCTGAAAAATACACCACTGAAAGGGAGAGGAGATATTGTAGTTGCTTTTATCGCAGTAGCCATAGTGGTTGTCTTTCTTGTATTTTTCCTTAGAACAAGACTTGGTCTGGCAATCAGGGCAACCGGAAATAATGCAGATATGGTTAAATCTTCCTCTATTAACCCGGTATTTACTACAATCGTAGGCCTTTGTGTGGCAAACTCATTTACAGCACTTTCCGGATGTCTTCTGTCTCAGTCACAGAAATCTGTAGACATTAATATTGGGCAGGGAATGGTTACAATCGCACTTGCCTCCCTGCTGATTGGTGGCACGATTCTTGGCAGAGGCGGTATCTTTGTAAGAGCGGTCGGTATGGTGCTTGGTTCATTTATCTTCCGCCTGGTATATACCGTCGCGCTGAGATTTAATATGCCGGCATTTATGCTGAAACTGGTATCTTCTGTGATCGTTGTGCTGGCTATTTCAGGTCCGTATCTGAAGAAACAGTGGCCGCAGATTAAGAGAAGAATGACTCACAGGAAGGGAGTACAGTGATTTATGCTGAAGATTGAACATATTTCCAAGACTTTTAATCCGGGTACGGTAAATGAAAAACAGGCAATCAAAGATCTGTCACTTGAACTGGAAAAAGGTGATTTTGCAACGATCATCGGTTCTAACGGAGCAGGAAAATCAACGCTTTTTAATGCAATCTGCGGAGATTTCCTTACAGATTCCGGAGTGATCATGCTGGATGGACAGGATATTACTTTTATGCCACAGCATGTGCGTGCAAAAACGATCGGACGTCTGTATCAGGATCCGATGAGAGGAACAGCGCCGGGAATGACGATAGAAGAGAATCTGGCGCTTGCGGCAGGAAAAGGCGGATGGCTTTCCCATGTGTCCAGGCAGGAGAAAGAGCGATTCCATGAAGAACTGAAACTTCTGGATATCGGACTTGAGAAGCGTATGACTCAGCCGGTAGGACTTCTCTCCGGTGGACAGAGACAGGCGCTGACACTTTTGATGGCAACTATGAATCCACCGAAATTGTTGTTACTGGATGAGCATACAGCAGCCCTTGACCCGGGAACAGCAGAGAAAGTATTGAATCTTACGAAGAGAATCGTGGAGGAACATCAGCTGACTTGTCTGATGATCACTCACAATATGCAGTCTGCGCTGGATCTTGGAAACCGTATCCTGATGATGGATTCCGGAAATATTGTGCTGGATATTCACGAAGAAGAGAAGAAGGGCCTGACGGTAGAAGGACTTCTAGAGAAATTTAAGACGGGTGCCGGAAAGATGCTGGATAATGACCGCATTCTTCTTTCTGGTGAGAAATAATGATATCAATCGAGCAGGAGGCTAATCAACTAATGATTAGTCTCCTGTTCGGTTATGAGCAAGTGGCAAAGCGGATTGCGAATATCCGCTTGACAAGGAGTAAAAAGATGAAAAGAAAAATATTAGTTACTGTTCACATACCACTATCCCGCGAGGTGTTTTGGCATGAATATGCCAAAATCCCGAGACATACAAGCCAAAATTCCATTGCCGCAGGCAATCTGGAATTTTGGCAAAGTTACTGTGAACGGAGTGAACAGTAACAAATATTAAGGATAGTTATTGTTAAGAAAAGAGAGCTGCCATCTCCGGAATCGCTGGACAAAATGCAGGTATGCAAGGTATAATTATTAAAATGTATGCAAGTGATGGAAATCAGGAGCACTAAAAAATAAAAAGGAGAATTGCTGTGGAGAAGAAATTTGCTGTAAATGCATACAGAATGTTTTTGATATGGGGAATATTTTCTGCTTTGGGAACTGCTGTATCTACACTTGTGGATGCTGTTTTAATAGGAAATTATATAGGGAGTGATGGCCTGGCAGTGACCAATATAGCAACTCCTGTTTTTTTGCTTTTTGCTTTACTGTCAGTGACAACGGCTGTTGGGGCTAACGTTCTGATCGGACAGGCTCTTGGAAAATCTGAAACCGAAGAAGCAAATAAATTATTTCATATACAGCTTACGGCAGGTCTGGTGGAAACAGTCGTGTGTATGGTGACAGGAATTTTGGGTGGCAGAAAACTTTTATATGCAATTGGAGCTACAGATACGATCATAAATCTGGCAGAGTCTTATATTTTTATAGTTTTCTTATGCGCAGGTGCATTTATTTTTTATTATATTCTTTCTTATTCAGTGCGCAGTGATGGAGATCCGAAGACGGCAGCAGCGGCATCGGTTGTTCTGATTGTGCTCAACATTGTTTTGGATATTCTGTTCATGGGAATTATGAATTTTGGCATTAAGGGTGCATCGCTTGCATTGTGCATTGCTACTTTTTGCGGTGTTCTGGTTTTGCTGACACATTTTATGAGAAAGCATACACTTCTTCATTTGGGCCTGGCAGTTCCTGAGAAAGATATTTTGATTGAGTTTGTTAAAAATGGATTTGGGACAGGTTCTGCTTTTCTTTTTCAGGCAGTTGTAATAAGTGTATTTAACAGGCTGCTTGTGAAACAAAGCGATGGAGTTTCGCTGGTGGCGTTTTACAGTATTCTTTATACGATGTCTACATTTGCATATGCTGTTTCAGATGATGCCTCATCTGCGCTTACTCCCGTGGTTACTATTTTTAAGGGAGAAAAAGATGTTGACAGTATTATGAAAGTGGTTTATACAGCGTTAAAAGTGGTTATGTGTGCAGGCATAGCGATATCCGGTCTGTATATGGTATTTGCTTCGCAGATTATCCAATTATTTGGAGTCACAGATTCCGGGCAGATACAGTTGTTTGCAAAAGGCTTTCGGATTTTCGCATTAAGTATTACACTCACAGGAATTAATGCAGTGATGACTTCTTTCTGGCAAAGTCTTTCCAGAGCAAAACCGGCAGGTATTATGTCTGTTTTGAGAAATTTTATGATGATGCTGATTTTGGGAAATATTTTTATTCCCCGTTTCGGCACAAATGGATTGGGAATTACATATTTATGCTGTGAAGGAACAGGTATTCTTTTTTTATTGTATGTCCATATCAGGTCTAACACAGAAGAAATGCTGAAAAAAGACTGTTCTACAGTTTTGCGCTCTTATGAAAAAGCTTATGTAATTAATAAAGACAGTATTGCGGAAATTTCATCGGATCTTGAAAAAATCAGTGAGGAATGGGAAATTGATTTTAAACAGGCATTTATGATTAATTTTGTAGTAGAAGAAGTAATATTGAATATCATTAAATTTGCGGTAGATAAAGAAAAAAAGGAATGTTCGATTGCAATACGACTGGTAGATGATCAGGGAGAATATATCATGCGTATCCGAGATGATGTGGCAGATTATAATCCGTTTGAATCGGATGGAGATGAAATTGATCATGCAGTCTTGAAGATGATTCAGAAAAAAACAAAATACTGCGATTATCAGAGAAAACTGATTTTCAATTATCTCTACCTGATTTTATGAATTATGAAATATATTAACTATTCAGTAGTCTACGATCTCGTAACTGTGAAGGAACGGAACAGTTACGAAATATATTTCATGGGAATTTTATAAATAACTATAGCAATCCTCGTAAATAATGCATTTAAGACAGTTCGGCAGAGTGCGAAGGACAAAATAATAAGGAAAAAATGATGGATCAGATAAAAGATGTATATGTGCTGGATGATGAAATAAAACGTTTAAAGAATCAGAATCAGTTGCTGGAAGAATATGAAGGACCGGTTTATAATCATATATTCCGAAAGAAAAGAGGGCAGGCTGTCCTTGATATTGGTTGCAATAATGGTATGAAAACAGTAGAGCGATTCGATAGAAAAGAAATCGAAAGTGTAACAGGTATAGAATACCATAAAGAACTGGTTGCATTCGCAAATACCAGATATAAAGGAGAAAAATTTGTATTTTATCAGGCAGATTTAGAAGACAGTGGACTGGAAATGGTCTTGAAGAAAGATATGAAAGAGAAAAAAATAACAGGATATGATGTAATTAATATTTCATTTGTCTTAATGCATTTAAAAGAACCTGAGAAACTGTTATGCCGATTAAAAAAATATCTGAAAAAAAATGGAACGATGATGATTATTGATGCAGAAGACCGCTTTAGCACAATGGTTCCGGATGAACAAAAAAGGACTGCCCTTTACCCGAGGGGGTGTCGAAGCGGATGAACAAAAAAGGATGAAACTTTTTCTTGATATATGCCAGAGAGATCCGCTTTCCGGCAATCGGCACTCTGGAGAGAAGATAAAAAGATACCTGAAAAAAAGCGGATATCATAAGATTGTAGTTCATAGTAAATGTGTGAATGCCAAAGAAAAGGAGAAAGAAAAAAAGGAACTTATTTTTGATACATTTTTTTCATATCTTCCATTGGATTATGCATATCTTTGTGAAACAGAACCGGAAGATTCTGATTATTTTGGAATTAAAAGGAAAGTAAAACAGCATTATGCAATATTTCGAAAAGAATTTGTAGAAAAGTCTGTTTACGTTGCATGCGGAGTCATGATTTTTACATGTTGCAGATAGCTGGGAGAGAAGTATATGACATTTGTACAGGAGAATAAAGAAAAAAATATCAGAATTGAAAAAATGGGAATAACGGATATTTCGGCAGTTGTCAGAATGTGTGATCAATGTGTAGGAGAAAAACTTTATTCCGAAAGTGAGATAAGAGATGCGGCAGTAAATCCTGACAGCTTTATTTTTCTTTTAAAAAATCAGGAAAACATGCTCTGTGGTTACGTATATTTTCAAAAAACAAGTCAGAATGAAATGGCAGATTTTCTGAAAATAGATCAGGCAGTATTAAAAAATCTGATGGGCTCTGAAAAAAATACGCTTGTTAATTTCCGCTCTATAGGAATCGAACCGAAAATGAGGAATAAGGGCTTATCAGAAATTTTGTTTTCTTTTGCTATAGAGTATTCGCAGAAAATATTAAAAGCAGATTATATGCTGGGAGCCTTCTGGAAAAAATATGATGAAATTCCTATGGAAAGTAATTTGCGTAAATTTAAATTTGAACATTTACTGACTGTAAAAAATATGTGGTATGAAAATGAAAAATTAATATGTCCTGTCTGTAAGGGACGATGTACCTGTTCAGCAGAGATATACATAAAAGAGCTAAAGGAGGAGATGCAATGAAGATAAAGCTGTTGCCCAAATTTGTGATATCATTAGTAACTCTTGGGGTAGTGCTTACTCTTTCAATTTCACTGTTCAGTTACACCAGTTCAAAAAAATATTATGAAAATGCCTATGCAGAACGTGTACTGATCGGGAGTAAAACCATTGCTGAAATGCTTTCGGAAGAAGACGTAAAAACTATTATTGCAGCAGATGGTGACCAGACAGAAACTTATCGTGAAATGTACGAGTTGATGAATAAATTAAAGGAAGATAATGAAGTTACTTATTTATCACTTGTTGTTCCGGATGAAGACAGTGTAACATTTTATATTGATACCTGTGTGGAAAGCATGGGGGATCTTCCTGAGAATCAGATTCCTTATGCATCAGACATTCTGTATACAGATGCGGCAAATGGAGATGATGATCTGCAAAATTATCATGTGATCTGGGATTATTATTCAAAAAATGAGGCACCACCTATGCCTCTTGTTACAGATAACAGTTATGGATACAATTATACTGCAGTGTGCCCGATTCTGGATGAAAACGGAAAGGCGATAGCTGAAATTCAGTATATTCTGGATATGAAGCAGGTAAGACAGCATCTTAACAGTATTTTGTATATGATGTTTGGTATTTCTTTCGGTATCATAGCTGTTGGTATAGTTTTTTATATTTTGTTTGTGCGGAAAGCGGTCATAAATCCATTGGGAAAACTGGCGCAATTTACACAGGATATTACACTTTCCAGTGAATTTCATAAAAAAAGTATTTCTATCAATACTGGTGATGAAATAGAAGAATTGGGGAATTCATTTAATTATATGTTGGAAAAACTGGATGAATATCTGGATAATCTGCAAAAGGTAACCGCTGAAAAGGAAAGAATCGGAGCAGAACTTGATGTTGCAGCAAAAATTCAGGCAGATATGCTTCCATGTATTTTTCCGGCTTTTCCGGAAAGAAAAGAGTTCGATATTTTTGCTTCTATGACTCCGGCAAAAGAAGTTGGTGGAGATTTTTATGATTTCTTTCTGGTGGATAATAATCATCTGGCAATTGTTATGGCAGATGTATCTGGAAAAGGAGTTCCGGCAGCGCTGTTTATGATGATTTCAAAAACATTAATAAAAAGTGCGGCACAGACAGGGATGTCTCCTAAATATATTCTGGAAAAAGTAAATAATCAGCTGTGTGAAAATAATGAAGCAGGAATGTTTGTAACAGTATGGATTGGTCTGCTTGAAATTTCAACAGGAAAAATGATCTGTGCAAATGCAGGACATGAGTATCCTGCTATCCGAAGAAAAAATGGACAGTTTGAATTGCTTAAAGACAGACATGGATTTGTGCTGGCAGGCATGGAAGATATGAAATATACAGAATATGAAATTACACTTGAACCAGGTGATATGATTTTTGTATATACAGATGGAGTTGCAGAGGCTACAAATGCAGAAAATGAGTTATTTGGCACAGAGCGGATGCTGGAGGGCTTAAATTCGGCTACATATGAAGACTGTAAAGATCTGCTGCAGGCAGTTCATGAAGAAATTGATGGATTTGTTGGGGATTCGCCACAGTTTGATGATATTACCATGCTTTCTCTGAGAATATCAGATATAGATTGTATAGTTGAAAATTAGATGATATAGCCAGAGGGTATACAGTCTGGAAACTTTATCTGGACCGTATACCCTCTGAATTTGTTTTAGATGATAATAATCTGCTTCTGAGTTTCATGGTAAAATTTCCTGTCGTTTTTCAGACACAGGAGTTTTTCGTATAAATTAGAGGAGAAGATGTTTTCAGCTAAAATATGTTCTGCTTCTTTATCCTGCAGTTTCTGCACATCGGAAAGTTTTGTGATAAGAGGAATTCGGCTGTGCTGCTTGATCTGGCTTAGCAGTTCACTGCTTTCCCTGCAAAAACCAAGAACTCTGGCAAAGGGAATCTGTGTCGGCACAGTATGGATATTTAATATAATATGAAGCAATGCCCTCTGTATCCTTGTCTGAGTAAGCTCTCTGGTTTTTAAAACAGCAACAGACTGGGAGAAGGACGTCAGAAGGTTTTGCTGATTTATGATTCTTCGTGCAAGATCCTCGGAAACATCCATATAGGAAGAAAGGCTTTCTACATTTTCCTTCATAAGGCAGTAAGAAAGAATAGAGTCCAGAGAATTTTCTGTGAGAAATTCACCGGAGTCCAGCGCCTTTTTGAAAACGTAAAAAGCATCTGGCGGAATCTGGGATGACAGTATATTGACAATTTTGTTATCCGAATTTCTGCCTGGATTATTTATGTCTGAGATTGCCTCTGGATGGCTGCTTCCCGAATCTTGAATAAGACTGCGTATAGCAGTTGCAGATGCAAAAAAATCAGTGGATGACTGTAAATCAGGAGAGGGGCTTGCTGAATCTCCTTCAGGGACAGTGGTTTCATGATAACCCATTCCTTCCCTGCGGAGGGTGACAGGGCGGATCCGGCTGTTCAGGCGGAGAAGTGCCTTACAGTATTCGACTCCCAGAATATTATTGGGAGTGCTCAGAATCTGTGTCACTTCATTTAACAGAGGAGTAAGGACTCCGTCAAAATCGTCACCGCTGAAGTTGCGTGGATTCTTAAAATATTCTGTCAGCGCCTGGCTTCTGGCAGCGGGAAAAGTCAGACCCTCGCTTAAAAAGCTTTTCAGCAGCTTCTTATATTCTTCCGGTTCTTCTACAAGGATCTCAGCCAGTTCTTTCAGTGCGCTGATCTCCCCTGACTCACTTCCGAAACATAGCATATCAACAACACCAAGGCTGTCCAACAGGGAAACACCGCCCATTGCAAAGGCTTCCGCACTTGCCGTAGAGACAGATACCGGCATTTCGAGCACAAGGTCTGCACCGCATCGCAGAGCCATTTCCGCCCGCGCATGTTTGGAGATGAGAGCAGGGGTGCCGCGCTGTACGTAATCTCCACTCATGGCAACGATAACATAATCTGCCTTTAACTTTTCCTTTGCATACAGGATCTGATATTCATGTCCTTTGTGAAAAGGATTATATTCTGCAATAATTCCTGCTGTTTTCATAAATTTACACAGATGCTCCTTTCTGAAATTCTGTAGAGTTCTCTTTTTTTACCATATTGCATCTTAAAAAAAACTTTTTTATGTCATATTCTACCATTCAGATGCTTGAAATACAAGGCTTCAGGAGTTATAATGAAAACAGTGCAGAAAACAGATTACAGTTCACGGAATATATCCGGTGAATGGTAATGATATCTGGTACACAGACATTGTGATATCAGAACTGCTATATGAAAGGAGCCATTTTAATCATGGGATTTATTGACACACTCAAAGAGAGAGCAAAAGCAAACGTAAAAACAATCGTACTTCCGGAGACAGAAGATAAGAGAACTCTGGCAGCTACAGAGAAAATTTTAAAAGAAGGAATTGCAAAGGTTATCCTTGTTGGTAACGAAGAAGCTGTTAAAAAGAGTGCAGCTGAAGACGGATATGACATTTCCGGCGCACAGATCGTAGATCCTGCTACATCAGAGAAAACACAGGGATACATTGACAAGTTAGTAGAATTAAGACAGAAAAAAGGCATGACACCGGATCAGGCTAAAGAGATTCTTCTTAACCAGTATCTGTACTATGGTGTAATGATGGTAAAAATGGGCGATGCAGACGGTATGGTATCCGGTGCATGTCACTCTACAGCTGATACATTAAGACCATGTCTTCAGATTCTGAAGACAAAACCAGGTACAAAACTTGTATCCGCATTCTTCTTAATGGTAGTTCCGAACTGCGAATACGGCGCAAACGGCGCATTTGTATTTGCTGATTCCGGTCTGAACCAGAACCCGACTTCAGAAGAGCTTGCAGCAATCGCAGCATCTTCTGCAGAATCCTTCGAACTTCTTGTTCAGGAGAAACCAATCGTTGCAATGCTTTCACACTCCACTAAAGGCAGTGCAAAACATGCTGATGTAGACAAAGTTGTAGAAGCTACAAGAATCGCAAAAGAGCAGAATCCGGAACTTGCACTTGACGGAGAATTCCAGCTTGATGCAGCTATCGTTCCAAGCGTAGGTGCTTCTAAAGCTCCTGGAAGCGAAGTTGCAGGTAAAGCTAACGTACTTGTATTCCCAGACCTTGATGCAGGTAACATCGGATACAAACTTGTACAGCGTCTTGCAAAAGCAGAAGCTTACGGACCTGTAACTCAGGGTATCGCTAAACCTGTAAATGACCTGTCCCGTGGATGCTCTGCAGACGATATCGTTGGTGTGGTAGCTATCACAGCAGTACAGTGCCAGGCTGACGACAATAAATAAGATTTCAGTCAGACCGTAAAACGGACTGAGAATTATTTCATTGACTACATAATGTTAAAGGCATCGGAGGAGATATTTCTGATTCTGATGCCTTTGATATCATTACTCATATTTCCCTGGAAATGATGAGAATATTAATATTATAATATGAAAGGAAAAGCTGACAGAAATATTCGAAGACTTGTGTCAGGATTATTGACAGTATTCGAAATTTGTTGCCGGCAGAATATGAAAATGAACGTATTAGTAATCAACTGTGGAAGTTCATCCCTTAAATATCAGCTGATCAACTCTGATTCAGAAGCAGTTCTTGCAAAGGGTCTCTGCGAGAGAATCGGTATCGACGGAAGATTAGTATATCAGAAAACAGGCTGTGACAAAGAAATCACAGAAGCTGCAATGCCTACACATAAAGAAGCAATCCAGATGGTACTGGATGCCCTCACAAATGACAAAACAGGTGCAATCGGAAGCCTGAAAGAAGTAAACGCTGTTGGACATCGTGTTGTACATGGCGGTGAGAAATTTGCCAAATCTGTAGTGATCACAGACGAAGTAATTGCAGCAGTAGAAGAATGCAATGACCTTGCACCACTTCATAACCCTGCAAACCTGATCGGCATCCGTGTATGCTCCGAACTTATGCCGGGTGTACCTCAGGTAGCAGTATTTGATACAGCTTTCCATCAGACAATGCCTGCAAAAGCATATCTCTATGGTCTTCCGATCGAATATTACAAGAACTACAAAGTAAGAAGATATGGTTTCCACGGAACATCCCACAGCTTTGTTTCCAAACGTGCTGTTGAATTCCTTGGTCTTGACAAAGATAACTCCAAAGTTATCGTCTGCCACCTTGGAAACGGTTCTTCCATCAGTGCTGTAGTAAACGGACAGTGTGTAGATACAACAATGGGTCTTACTCCGCTTGAAGGTGTTGTTATGGGAACACGTTCCGGTAACATCGACCCGGCTATCATGGAATTCATCGCTAAGAAAGAAAACCTTGATATCGCAGGTATGATGAACGTTCTTAATAAGAAATCTGGTCTTCTTGGATTATCCGGCGGATTATCCAGTGACTTCCGTGACCTGAACGATGCAGCTCAGGGCGGAAACGAAGATGCAGCTAACGCAATCGACGTTCTCTGCTATGGTATTGCTAAATTCGTTGGCGGATATGTTGCAGCTATGAATGGTGTAGATGCGATCGTATTTACAGCAGGTATCGGTGAGAATGCTATTCCTGTACGTGAGAAAGTTGTAAGCTATCTTGGATACCTCGGAGTTACACTTGACAAAGAAGCTAACGGTGTTCGTGGAGAAGAAATCGTAATTTCCACACCGGATTCCAAAGTTAAAGTTGCTGTAATTCCTACAAACGAAGAGCTTGCAATCTGCAGAGAGACTGTAGCACTGGTTTAATCAGATCAGGCAGGTTTCTTGCTTTCAGATGACTGCGTTTCGCATATCTTAGGATGTAGCGGTGTGTAGAAAGATCAGGCAATAAAGTGCCTGTAATGTGTCCGGACGAGAGAAATATAGTTCGTATAAAACTATATTTATATAGAAGAGAAGGGTGTATCCTGTCAGGGGCACCCTTCTTTGCACCTTGCGGTGTTTTTAAGAAGATATCCCGTAAAGGAATATTACTTGACAAAATGTGAAATTTTTCTAATTTATCGTTGACAAAAGCAAAGACGGTATGTATAATAAAACAAGTGTGGATAGGAGAAAAGTATGCAGATACATTTATCAGATATTTCATCCAGTGAAGGAATGCGTATTCAGAAGACTGCAGAGTTTGGAATGGATACGATCACCTTTCAGTCAGGAAGTTTTCCGGTGCTTGCAAAAGAGCCGGTAGAGCTTACTATTACGAATACAGGTGACAGAAATCTTGAGATTAAAGGAACAGGTAAGATTACCGTAGGTATTCCCTGTGACAGATGTCTTGAGGAGGTTTCAACAGAGATTCCTTTAGAAATCGAGCGAAAACTTGATATGAAGCTTACGGATGAAGACCGTGTGAATGATCTGGACGAGAGTTCTTATCTCACAGGTATGGACCTGGATGTGGACCAGCTGGTCTATCTTGAGGTACTGATGAGCTGGCCTTTGAAGGTTTTATGTAGAGAAGACTGCAAAGGAATCTGTAGCCAGTGCGGGAAAAACCTCAATGACGGTCCTTGTGGATGCGTCGAGGAACCTAAGGATCCCCGTATGGCAGCTATCAGTGATATATTTAGTAAATTTAAGGAGGTGTAACATAATGTCCATCTGTCCGAAGAATAAATCTTCCAAAGCAAGACGCGATAAGAGAAGAGCAAACTGGAAAATGAGCGCTCCGAACCTTGTAAAATGCAGCAAATGTGGCGAACTGATGATGCCGCACAGAGTATGCAAAGCTTGCGGAAGCTACAACAAAAAGGAAATCATTAAAGTTGAAGACTAATTTTTAATGATTGCAAAGTATGGCAGGTTCTCCCGTTTGGGATGCCTGCTTTTTTGTGTATTATTTTATGGATGAGGAAAAAGTAATGAATGAGAAGGAGAAGGTAAATCAGATCACAGAAGGTGTGATCTGGAAACAGCTGCTGTTATTTTTCTTTCCTATTGTATTTGGAACATTTTTTCAGCAGATTTATAATACGGCGGATACTATTGTTGTAGGTCGTTTCGTAGGAAAACAGGCACTTGCTGCAGTTGGAGGTTCTGCCAGTCAGATCGCCAATCTGATCGTTGGCTTTTTTGTAGGGCTTTCTTCAGGGGCAGCAGTTGTGATCTCGCAGTTTTATGGGGCAAAAGATAAGAAGAATCTGAGTAAGGCACTGCATACAGCATTTGCATTCTCCATTGCAGCGGGAATTGTTCTTACTGTAGTGGGGATTTTTCTGACCAGACCTGCATTGCTACTTATGAAGACACCTGCAGATGTAGTAGAGGACTCTGCAGTGTATCTTCATATTTATTTTGGCGGAATGGTTTTTAACCTGGTTTATAATATGGGAGCAGCCATCCTGCGTGCAGTAGGAGACTCCAAAAGACCACTGTATGTTCTGATCATTACCTGTGTGCTGAACATTATTCTTGATCTGCTGTTTGTGGTTGCGTTTGGCATGGGTGTGACAGGAGTAGCTGTTGCTACAGTTACTTCTCAGGTGATCAGTGCGCTGATTGTAACAGTAATGCTTCTGAAAACCAGAGAGATATATGTGCTGAAGATCAATCAGATCCGTTTTGACAGAAGAATGCTGTTTTCAGTTCTGAGA
>OGZJ01000374.1_pt1 | contig 16944 bp, 6 predicted proteins | sample 1576831 | NCBI WGS metagenome assembly OGZJ01 (sample SAMEA3541518, study PRJEB24748) | human gut metagenome | biome: human gut; feature: human-associated habitat; material: faeces | place: China | collected 2012
GCTTGGAACTGCGCGACCATCTTGGCGCGGCTCTCCTTAGACGAAGCGCCCGTGAGCTTAAGGAAGGCGATGTCCTCCTTGGCCAAGCGCTTACCGATGATATCGAGCATGCCCGTAAACTGGCTGAACAACAGGATGCGATGCCCGCCGTCGAGTGCGCCGTGCACGAGCTCCATGCACGTATCGAGCTTGGCGCTCCCCGCCTTGTAATCCTCGTAGTGTAGACGCGGGTCGCAGCAGATCTGGCGCAGCTTGGTGAGCTCGGCGAGCACCTTGAGCTTGTCCTTCTTAAACTCCCCAGCCTCGCGGTGCTGCACCTGCTGGGCGATGCGGTCCTGGTTGGCCAGGTAGAGCTTGCGTTGCTCGCCGGTAAGCTGTGCCATCACCGTGTCTTCGATCTTTTCGGGCAGGTCGGCCACCACGTCTTCCTTAACGCGACGCAGCACAAACGGCGACACGAGCGCCTGCAGGCGAGCGGCGCTATCGCCCTCGGCATGCTCGACCGGGCTTTCGAATCGCTTTGCAAACGATTCACGCGTGCCCAGCAGGCCCGGCATCAAAAAGTCGAAGATGCTCCAGAGCTCGGATAGGCGGTTTTCGATGGGCGTGCCCGTCAGGGCAAAGCGCACGACGGCAGGCAGGCGCTTGGCGGCGCGCGCCACCTGCGTGAGCGGATTTTTAATGTACTGTGCCTCATCGAGCACCACGCGGGCAAAATCCTGCTCGACGTACTCGTCGATATCGCGCCGCATAAGGTCATACGACGTCACGACCACGCTATGCTCGGCCACGCCGGCGATCTGCACGCGGCGTTGAGCCTTGGCGCCCACAATGGCGCACACATCGAGCGACGGGGCAAAGCGCTCCAGCTCGGCAGTCCAGTTGTACACGAGTGAGGCCGGGCATACCACGAGCGTGGGCTTGGTGTCCCCCGCCTCCACGCGCGCCAGAATATGCGCAATCATCTGGAGCGTTTTGCCCAGGCCCATGTCGTCGGCCAAGATGCCGCCAAGGCCCAGGTGTTCAAGCGAGCCGAGCCACTGGTATCCGTCGACCTGGTAGCCGCGCATCGTTGCCTTGAGCGATGCCGGCACCGTAAAGTCCATCTTGCCGAGCGTGTCCAGGCGCTCGACGGTACGGCGGAACGCAGCGTCGCGATCGGCCTCGAGCGCCGGCGTGCGTGCGAGCATGCTGTCGACGAACAGGGTACTCGACGCGGGAAGCGACACGCCGTCGAGCAGGTCGACGGCATCGACACCCAGGTCCTCGGCAAGGCCAAACGCGGCGCGCGCTCCCTCGTCCAGGCGAATGATGTCGCCGGACGTAAGGCGCGCAAACGTTTGATGGCGCTTGTACGAATCGAGATAGACGGCAAGGTCCGCGGCCGAAAGCCCGCTCGCGCCCAGCTCGACATCGAGCAGATTGCTCTTAACGGTCGCACGAACCGAGAGCTTGGGCGCGGGGCGGACCGAGATCTGGCGCAGACGGTCGCTAAGCATGACCTCACCCAGCTCGGACAGGGCGGACAGGCCCTCGGTCAGCAGGCAGAACAAGCGGGCGTCATCGCGCTCCTCAAACGCCAGACCGCCCTCGTAGAAATCGAAGTACAGGGCCGCCGTATCCATAACGCGAAACTCCGCCACCTCGTCGCGGGGTGGCACACCGGGGCGCTGCTCTTCGAAGGGGCTGCCCGGAGCGCCCAGGCCAAAGAGATCCGCCGACCAGTCGCCGTAGGTAACCGTAATCTTGCAGGTCACGAGCCCATCGTCGACGCCGATTGCCATGGCAAAGCTCGGCTCGGGCGCCACGGTATCAAGCGCAGCGGGCGCGGTAAGGTCGGTATAGTCGCGCAAAATGGGCAGCGCCATACGGCAGAACTCCCCCACCTGCTCGGCGGCAATATGGGCGGGCGTGCGGCACGGCAGCAAGCGCGACAAAAAAGGTGCGGCATGCTGAGCAAATGCAGCGTCGGTACGGCGCGCGCGGCGCGTGTCAACCAAGTAGGCGGCATCGCCCGACGCAAAGCAGTACATATCGGCGGGCAGGCGCAGGTCATAGCTACCACCAGCCGCCGGCGCGATTTTGGCGGCAAGCAGCGGTGGGCGCTTAGCGGATGCCCCGTCCTCCCCTTGCGGAGACAGCTCAACCGCCACGTCGTAGGTGCGATGCGTCGTCATCCCCCGCGACCAGGCGGGCTCAAAGGAGATGGTCTGGCCGCGCAGCAGGTCCAGCACATATACGATGCTATGCTCGGACAGCGGCAACTGACGCTCGGCAACAAAACCGCTGCGGGCAAAGTCGTACGACGCCGAACGCGAGCTTGTGATGTCATCGAGATAGGCAACTGTCGTCGCAACAAGGTTGAGCAGCTTTGCCGATGTTTCGTCAAAGGCCTCAGGTGAATGGACAAACGTGAGCTTCTTGCCATAGGAGAACGTGCCGCCGCGCACGTAGGCATCGGCCATGCCGTCGATGTCCTTGACCACGTAGGACACCGATCCACAGCGAATGCGGAACTCGAGCGCCCAGCTAAAGCGGTCAGCGAACAGCGGATTGTAGTACGGCACCAACGAGGGCTCCAACGCCGCTTTGGGAGCGTCGGGATCAACGGCACCGGCAAGCTTGCGGCGCATGCTCGCCAGCTCATCCGAAAGATCGGAAAGCGCCGCCACAAGGCTCGGGCTCGTGGGGACGGGCGCCGGGAAGGGAAAGTTGGGGTTGACGGCCGGCGCGGCGGACGCGGCGCGCGCGGGCTGTTTCGGCTGCGCCGTAAACGTGCGAACCGGCGTGCGCAAACCTTCGACGGGCTCGGCGCCGCTGGCATCCAAATACGCCAGCGCCGTGGCAATAGCGTGCTTACACATACCGGGATAGCGGTATGCGGCGGGGCAGTCGCAGTCGTAGTCGATAACCTCGTGCTCGTCCATGTCGAGCGCCACGTGCGTCTTGTACAGGTCGCCGCGCGAGCCGCGCACCGAGCCCTCAACCGTCACGTTTTTGGAGAAGCGCGAGCCGCTGTCCTCGATCGACAGCACGGCGCCGTTAAGCATGAGCGAACGCCCCTTCATAAAGGTGCCGCTCAACGCCGCCTCTTTGCGAAGCGCCTGCACAAACGTCCCCTGCGCCATCACTTCCTCCAATCTCACCCGGGGTAGCTTAGATCACCGTCACGCGGCCTTGGTTACCCACGATGGCCTTAGCCTCGGCCAGCAGCGGAATCGAGCGCGCGTTGACCTTGGCAGGCACCTCGGCGCGCAGCACGCGCCCGTCCACCTGCTCGATAAAGATCTCCACGCGATCGCCGCCCGGGTTGGTGGTGAGCACCGTGGCCAGGCGCGCCATATTGCCCTGGCTAAAGCGGCTGTTGGGCACCATAACCTCAAACACCTTGGGCTTGTTGTTCTCCTCGTTGAGCTCCAGCGGCACGATCTCCTGCGCGATGATCTGGTCGCCGCGGTCCGAGCGCTCGAGCTTGCCCTTAATGCGCACAAACGCATCGGACAGCTGTGCACCGGTCTCGGGATCGACCTCGCCGTACAGGTACCCCTCGGCCTCCTTGTAGGTCTTGGGGAACACGACGACGGTGGCCTCGCCTTCCATGTCCTCGAGCTGCACGATGCCCATGGGGTCGCCGTTTTTGGTCACGCGCTTGGACACACTCGAGACCATGCCGGCCCACCACAGCGCCTTACCCTCGGGAATCTCCTGGTTGATGGTGCCGCCCGTAGGATTCTGAACTTCGTAGCCGGTGTCGATCTGCGAGAACGAAAAGTCGCGCGCCTTGGCTAGCGCATACTCAAACGGGCGCAGCGGGTGGTCCGAGACATAGATGCCCAGAACCTCTTTCTCCTGGCTCAGCTTGAGGTGGCGGTCCCATTCCTGGCCATCCGGATCGGGCACGCTGACCTCGAAGCCCGAGCCCTCAACGTCGCCAAACATGTCGAAGAACGAGGTCTGGCCGCTCGCGCGGTCCTTCTGGCGCTTTATCGCGGCGTCGATGATGTTCTCGGGGTTGTTCTTGTCCACAAAGTGCATCATCTGACGACGCGGATACCCAGTGGAGTCGAAGGCGCCTGCCTTGATCAGCGATTCGATTACGCGACGGTTGGCCTGGCTCGAGTCCACGCGCTCGACAAAGTCGTGCAGTGTCTTAAACGGACCGCCCGCCTCGCGCTCGGCGATAATCGCCTGCGCCACGCCGGTGCCCACGCCGCGGATGCCGGCCAGACCAAAGCGCACGCCCTCCTTGGTAGCCGTGAACTCGGTGCCGGACTCGTTGACATCTGGCGACAGCACGGGGATGCCGTCGTGACGGCACGCCGAGACGTAGTGCACGATCTTGTCGGTCTTGCCCGTATAGGACGTCAGAACGGCCGCCATGTACTCGTGCGGATAGTGCGCCTTGAGCCACGCCGTCTGCATAACCAGGATGGCGTAGCCGGCGGAGTGCGACTTGTTGAAGGCGTAGGATGCGAACTCGAGAACATCGTCCCAAATCTTCTGGGCGACCTCGCGCGTGTAGTTGTTCTTGATAGCGCCGTTCATCCAGTGGTCGTAGGTGGTCTCGTCCGAGCCATCCTCCCAGTGCAGCACCGTCGACGTGAGCAGCTTGATCTTTTTCTTAGCCACGGGCTTACGGATACGCGAGTCCGATTCGCCCTTGGAGAAGCCGCACATCTCGACGGAGATGAGCATAACCTGTTCCTGGTAGACCATGGTGCCGTAGGTTTCGCCCAGGATGTCGTCCAGGCGGTCGTCGTAGGAGACGGCCGGCTCCTTGCCGTTCATACGGTTGATGTAGGACGAAACCATGCCGGCGCCCAGCGGGCCCGGGCGGTACAGGGCGATCAATGCCACGACGTGCTTGTACTCGGTGGGCTTCATGTTCTTGATCGTGGCCGTCATGCCGGCGGACTCGACCTGGAAGACGCCGGCGGTATGGCCGGAGCCCATGAGCTTAAAGATCTCGGGGTCGTCAAAGGGGATCTCTTCCTCTTTGATGTCGATGCCGAAGTTCTTTTTGATGTTTGCCTTGGCCTTGGAGATAACCGTCAGCGTGCGCAGGCCCAAGAAGTCCATCTTGAGCAGGCCCATGTCGGCAACGGTATGACCTTCGTACTGGGTAATCTCGACGCCGCCCTTGGTGTCGAGCTTGGTGGGCACGTGCTCGTTGACGGGGTCGCGGCAGATCAGAACGGCGCACGCGTGCACACCCTCGCCACGGGTAAGGCCCTCAATCGAGAGCGCCGTGTCGATGATGCGGCGGGCGTCGTCGTCCTTTTTATAGGCCTCGGCAAAATCGGGGTTAAACAGATCCTCTTTGCCGGGTTGCTTTTCGAGCACCTGCTTGAGCTTGACCTTGGGGTCGCTCGAGACCATCTTGGACAGACGCTGGCCCATGTAGACCGGGTAGTCCAGGACGCGCGCAGCGTCGTTGATGGCCTGCTTGGCCTTAATGGTCGAGTAGGTGATGACGTGGGTGACCTTCTCGGGGCCGTAGAGCTGGCGAACGTGCTCCACGACCTCGAGGCGCCGCTCATCGTCGAAGTCCATATCGATATCGGGCATCTCGGTACGCTGCGGGGACAGGAACCTCTCGAACATCAGACCGTTCTCGAGCGGGTCGAACGCGGTGATGTTCATGGCGTAGGCGACGATAGCGCCGGCGGCCGAGCCACGGCCGGGGCCGACGCCGATGCCGTTGTCCTTGGCCCATTGCACGTACTCGGCAACAATCAAGAAGTAGGCGGCAAAGCCCTTGTCGCAGATGACTTTGTATTCGTACTCAAAGCGCTCTTTGATGTTGACGCCACCAATCTCGCGCGTGGCCCAGTCGTCGCCGTAGTGCTGGCGCAGGCCCTTCTCGCACTCGCGGCGGAACTGGCTCTCGTGCGTCTCGCCGGGATCGAGCAGCGGGAAGCGCGGCAGGATGATGGAGTCCCAGTCCAGCTCAACGTAGCACTTGTCGGCGATCTCGAGCGTGTTGTCGCAGGCCTCGGGGCAATACGGGAACATCGCCCGCATCTCCTCCTCGGTCTTCATGTAAAACTCCGAGCCAGTCATGCGCATGCGGTTAGGGTCGTCGACCTTGGCGTTCATGCCAATGCACATGATGACGTCCTGCACGGGCGCGTCCTCGCGGCGCAGGTAGTGGAAGTCGTTGGTGGCGATGACCTTGACGCCCACCTGCTTGGCGATATCGATGAGCGTACGGTCCATCTGCTCGTCGGTCAGACCATTGTCGGTAGTGATGCCGTGTTCCTGGATCTCGATGTAAAAGTCGCCGGGTTCGAAGGTATCGCGGAAGGTCTCGGCCCACTTGATGGCGCCCTCCATGTCACCGCGGTCGATGTATTTGGGGATGATGCCCGCGATGCAGGCGCTCGTGCAGATCACGCCCTTGGCGTGGCGGCGCAGGTTGTCGAGCGTCACGCGCGGCTTATAGTAAAAGCCCTGCACGGCGGCCTCGGAGACCGTCTGCATCAGGTTGACGTATCCCTCCTGGTCCTTGGCCAGAAGGATCATGTGGTAGAGCTCGGGCTTATGGTCGCGGGCAAGCGTCTCGTCCGGCGTAAAGTAGACCTCGCAGCCAAAGATGGGCTTGATGACCAGAGGCGGCTTGAGCTCGTCGATGTTGCCCTTCTCGTCCCACATGGCCATGTCCTTCACATACTGGGCATGCTCGCGCGGGCTGGACTCGGGATCGGGCTCCACCAGCTCGTCGCGGCGGTCCTTTTCCAAGAAGGCCTTGTCGTGGCTCCAGGTTTTGTACTCGGGCGTGTTGTGGTTGACGGCGTCGCAGGCCAGCGCCAGGTCGGGTACGCCATACATGTAGCCGTGGTCGGTAATGGCCACGGCGGGCATGCCCAGCTCAACGGCACGATTGACCATATCCTGGATACGGGTTGCGCCGTCGAGCATGGAGAAAACAGTGTGATTGTGCAGATGGACGAATGCCATGTGATGAGCTCCGATGCGGGTTCGTGTTCTGACTGAACGATTTTACCCCACGGCACGGACAGCGCCCGAACCTAGCCAAACCCACACGGCTCCTATTGAGTTGCGGTGAAATACGGACTGTTTGCCGGCTTTTTTGGCCAAAACGGTCCGTATTCCACCGCAAGTTATTGAGGGCTAGAAATTGTAGGTGACTACTTGAGGTTCGGCGGGTTCGACGAAGATGGCTGGATTCGCCTGCTCCACGCGGACGAACTTGACGGTCACGACCTCAAAGCCCGCCTTGTGCAGAACATCGGCGTAGACGCGCGCCTGCAGGGCGTGCTTCTCCCGCAGCCGTTCCGGCGTCTCGTCCGGTGTGCCGCCCGTCTTGTAGTCGATGACCAGCGCGCGCAACGGATCGGCCGGGTTCATCGCCAAAGCGTCGATGGCGCCTTCGGCATATGCACCGTAGCGAGCGATGTCCTCGTCCTCGCAGCCCAGCGAAAAGAACGGCACCTCGGCACGGATACACGGCCACGCAAGCAGCTCGGCACGAACAGCCGACTTGAGCCAACGGTCCAGGGCAACGTCGAAGCGTTCGCGCTGCTCCGGCGTCAGGCACCACAGGCGCGCCAGCGCATCGGCACGCTCAGCGGGCAGCGCATCGGCACCCATCTCGATGAGCCACTGGCAGGCAGCGTGGAACGCCGAGCCCAGCGCCATGGGATTGCCGGCGGGCTCAACGGCGGCCACTTCTGCATCCGTCATCTCGGAACCATCCGACTCCGCATCATCGCCAGCCTCGTCCATGGGCACGCGCGCCTCGGCGACACGGTCCTCGGCCTCGGCATGCAGCGCCGCGGCAATCGACGAATAGCTGTACGAATCGCGCGCCGGATACGAGCAGGTGCCCATGCGCACGCCCACCGTCTGGGGATACACGAGCTCAAACGAATCGGGCTCGGGGTCGGCGGGGCCGGGCGCGACCGGGCGATCGGCGGCAGCATCGGCACCCTCCGCCTCCGCATCACCGCGAACGAGCCTACCCTCGGCATCCAGTGAAGCGTTGGCCTCAAACGCCTGCTCGCCAAACGTAAAGTCCGCCAGCGAGATAAGCTCGTAGTCGCCCGGCTTGGAGTTGTCGAACACCAGGCGGTCGGCATCGAGCTGCGGCAAGGCCTGCGCGTCGGTCGGCAAAATACGGCGCAGCACGTCATAGGTCAGATCGGTCTCGACGTCGAAGGTCGGCGCGCACACCTTGCCACGGCTCACGCCGGCATCCATCGCCAAGATCACCAGCTCGCGCGCACGCGTCATGGCAACGTAGAGCAAACGAGCCCGCTCCTCGAGCGAAAGCTGCAGGTCGTCGCTGCGCAGGCGAACGAATGCCTCGGCGGGAGAGCCCGTCGCGCAGACGTCCTCCATGAGCTCCGGCGGCAGCCATAGCGACGTGCCCTTGCCCTTAAACGCATGCTCAAACTGTTTTTTGACGTCGTCGCCCTTCACAAAGGTTCCGTCGGCGAGCTTAACGCCGTCGAAGCGTGCCGGCAGCGCCACGACCTGCGCTCCGCCCTCGACGCGACCCATCTGTGCCGTACCCGAGGACTTACGCGCGCCAAAGCACTCGGCGACCGCCACGACCGGATATTCCAGGCCCTTGGAGGCGTGCACCGTCATGATGCGCACCGCGCCGTCGCCCCCCTCGTTGAGGGCGCCCGGCGCCTCCTTGCCCGCCAAGAAGCGGTCGAAGGCCAGCGCGATGGAACGCGGCGAGTTACCGAACTCGGCCTCAGCCTCAGCCACGGCATCGAGCGCCTTGAGCACGTTGGCGGCGATGGCCTTGCCCTCGGGACCACGCTGCGCCAGACGCACGAACCAGCCCGAAGCGTTGACCATGTCGCGCGCGATCGCCGCGAACGAATCGCGACCCACACGACGAAGCGCATAGCGCAACACCTCGCGGGCGCGCGTCACCAGCGGCAGGTCTTGCAGGCCCGGCACATCGGAATCACTCATGATGCCCGCATCGATGTTGCGGCGCGAGGTCTCCCCCGTCTCGCTATCGAGCTTGGTCGCCAGCGCCAGGAACTCCTGGGCGCCGAGCGCAAACATCGGCGAGGCGAGCAGCGGCATAAGGCCCTGCGCCGTATCGGCCGGGTTGGCGAGCGTGCAGACTAGGGCGCGCACCGTCTGCACCTCGGCTGCCTGGGCAAAGACAGAGCCACCCGCGATCACGCAGTCGAGCCCCTGATCGCGGAAAGCCTGTGCGTAGACGTCTGCGTTGGTCATGCGGCCCAGTAGCAGCACCATGCCGCCCTGGGGCTGGCCGGCATCGGCAAGCGCGCGGAATCGCTCGGCGATCGCACGGGCCTTGGCCTGTGTACGTTCCTGCGTACTGCCGCCGGCAACAAAGAGGGCCTGGCGACGCGAGGCGTCTGCCACCAGCGTGTCCTTGCGGCCGTCGCTCGCCTCAAGATCCAAAAAGCCCTGCATCAGGCCGCCGTCATCGCCGTCGAAGACGCGTGCCACATAGCGCAGCACCTCGTCGTGGCTGCGGAAGTTGCGCACGAGCTTGACGAGCTCGCCAGCAGGGGCGTCGGCGACGGCAGTCGCCTCGGGCGCAGCAGACGAGCCCACCTTGCGCTCCTGGCGACGGAACACCTCGACCTCGGCGCCGCGGAAGCGATAGATCGACTGCTGCGCATCGCCCACGGTACACAGCGCACGCTCCCCCGCACCCGTCAGATAGCGAATCAAATCGACCTGCATCTGGTCGGTATCCTGGAACTCGTCGATCATGACCATCTTAAAGCGGCCCTCATATGCCGCTCGAATGGCCGGGTAGTCGCGCAGCGCCTCGTAGGCCATGCGCAGCAGGTCGTTGTTGTCGAGGGCAGACTGGCCGGCCTTCAGTGCGCGGTACTCAGCCTCTACAGAGCGGGCCAAGTCCACCAGTGCATCGAGCGCCGGGCCACCGCAGGCAAGCACGATATTGATAAATGCATCGGCGGCCTCGGCCTTGAGCAGCTCGACCTGCTCCTTGGGGAACGCCTTGCTCGCCCGCGGCATGGTGCACGACATCATGAGCCGCGCCGCATCCTCCATGGTTTTACCGCTCGCCTCAAACGCGTCGATGGCGTCGAGTGCCACTTGTGCCTTCTCGGTCGCGGCCTTGCTCGCACCCAACGCCGCGCGATAGGCGTCGGCAAGCGCCGAAGTGTCAGCCTGGCCGCGCGCCACGCACACATCGTCCATGCCGCCCGGCAACTGGCTCGAGAGCTCCAGCAGGTCGCGTACCAGACCCTTGATGGTCGTGCCGGCGCCAAAGGGGCCGCCCTCGCCCGCCATGGGATACCAGGCGTAGAGGGCCTTGAGCGATGCCGCGAGCTCGGGGGCGGCATCGGGTGCCGTCGCGCGACCCAGCACATGCTCAACAGCCTGGTCCATAAGCTCGTCGGTATCGATGAGCACCGTGAACTCGGGATCGATGCCCAGCTCCAACGCGTGCGCGCGCAGGATACGCGAGCACATGCCGTGAATGGTCGAGATCCATGCGTCGTCGACGGTCAGGGCCTCCTCGTCCATGCCCTCGTCGATGAGCGCGCGGCGCACGCGGTCACGGATCTCGGCCGCGGCATCTTTGGTAAAGGTAATGGCGAGCACCTGGTCCAGATGCTCAACGAACGGACCGGATTCGGGCGAGAGCGCGTAGACGATGCGGCGCGTGAGGGTAAAGGTCTTGCCCGAACCGGCGCCCGCCGAGACAAACAGCGGACGGTCGAGCGTCTTGACGATCTGCAGCTGTTGCGGCATCAAGGTCGAAAGATCCATGGTCTACACGTCCCTCCTTACAAACGTTCCTTCATGGTTATACGAGCAGCGCGCATGCGCGGCCTGCGTCGACGCCGGGTCGACAGCAGCCACGTTGCCCGCCTCGAGTTCGCGCAGGCGCTCGGCGATACCGGTCTCCACGCGATCGAGCAGCGCATCGAAGCCCATGTTGCCGCCCTCGCCGGGAAAGCCCTTCTTAAGCCCCGGGATGCGACCGTCGCCGCGCTCTTCCTCGAGCAGCTCAGCGCTCGCAGCACCGCGCAACGCCGGCTTGCCGCCCTTGGTCGAAAAGTAGAGCGCCGCGCGGGTGTCCAAATCCAGCGCCCGGCGCATGGCCTGGGCGTAGATGAGCGTTTGGGTATGTGGCGGTAGCCACCGCGGGTCGTCGATGGCAGCCTCACCCGATTCCTCGTCGCGCACCGTAGGGTCGGCGAGTTTAAACTCCTCAACGCCCGTGCGATGCTTGTAGTCGATTACCACGGCGCGATTCTCGGCGTCCACGTCCACACGGTCGATGCGCCCGCCAAGCGGCCAGCCGGCATACTCAACGTTAAGATCGTTAAAGGCAAACTCCAGGTAGCGCGGAGCAAAGGGGGCCAGCGCCTCGGCTTCATAGGCAAGCACGCCCTCCAGCTGCGGCAGAATCTCGGCCACCTGGCGCTCCTCCACCGGAGAGAGCGGCACGAGCGGGCCCTCGTTGCCACGCTTGGAGGCATGCTCGGCCAAGGTCTCGTCAAAGACCTCGCGCAGCAGCTCCTTCGCGCGTGGCAGATTCATGGGTGTCACGCGCTCCATGCCCTCCTGGGGCAGACGGGCATGCAAGTGTTCCAGCACGTCGTGGACAAAGTTGCCCTTCTCCATATTGCCAAAGCCAGCGTCGATCGACTGGGGCTTCACGCGGTACGAGACGAACCAGCATAGCGGGCAGGTCGAATAGGCCTCGATCTGCGAGGCAGACGTCAGGCGCGGCACCAGCGGCGCATCCTCGCCCTCGCCATCGCGACGACGCAGGACCAAATACGGAATGGCTTCATCGCTCAGATGCTGAGGAGCTTCGCAGGTCACGCGCTCGCGCCTAAGACCTTCGCCTGCCGCGGGATCGAAGTCCCTTACGATATCGCCCTCACCCACGCACTTCGCCTTGTCGGCGCCAACGGCCTTAGCGTCGTCAGCGGCCTTGTCGGCGTCAGCGGCCTTAGCATCGTTAGCGGCCTCGGCATGCGCCCGCAACTCGGTCCACACGGCCGCCGGATAGCACTCGCGCGCCTGACGATCGTGGGTCACACGGGCGAGCGTAACCGGACCACGCGACGCTTGTATCGCGCGGCCAAAGCGTGCGCGCAGCAAGGCCGCAGGCTCAAGCGTCACACCGCTGCGATCTAACTCTGCCGTCAGCGTTGCCAGCGGGCCCTCCTCATGTGAGAGCGGATAACTGTCCAGGTCGACGTCGGCAAACAGCACGGCATCGTAGCTGCCGGGGCGCAGGGCCGCCGCATCGGCAAGCGAAGCAAAGCGAACCTGGGCGCGTGGCGCACGGTCAACCTCGTAGGTCTCGTAATCGTAGGCGGCGCTACGCTTGTCCACCTTGGTGCGAATGTCATCGAGCACGGGCACGGTCGCGGCCTGCGACACGTCGAGCGCACGGGCGCCATTCATAAGGATGTCGATGACGTGGCGCAGCAGGGCCACCTCCGCCTGGCGACGGGCCTGACCGTCGAGACCGCCAAGTGCGCGATCGGGCAGTGCCTCGGCAACGGCAAGCATGGCCTTGAGCGCCGTCACGGGCTTGTCACGCCACAGCGCCTGGAACACGTCCGAGACCACGCACGGCACGTTCTTAAACCAGTTCTCGTCGCTCGCCGCCTTGCGCGCGCCCCTCACCTGGCCTTGGACGCTCTGCAGCAGGCTCTTAACGCCCGCGGTAGTCTTGCTGCGCGAGAGACGCATATTCTTATCGAAGGTACGGGCATTGACGGCATCAGCGCCCGAAAGCGGACTGTAAATCCAGTCGGTAAGCTCCGGCGCGGGCCACCACTCAGTCTTAGAAGCTGCCCCTTCGTCGGCGGCCTTCATACGCTCGATCAGGTTGGCGAGCGCCGTGAACTGCCTGCCCGCAATGGATTGGGAAAACGCCGTGAACTCGGCCGTCTCGGCAGCAACGTGGCGCGCCGCCAAACGAGCGGCAAGCTCGCCGAACAGCTGGGGTGCCCGGGCGGACACCACGAGTACGCGCACGGGATCGACGGGTGCGGAGGCGGCATCGTTGACCTTGGACTCCTTGCGCGCTTTCACCATCTTATCGATGACGTCCGCATAGACACGGGCACGGGCATGGGGGCCGGCGACCTCAATAAAGGCAGGCTGAGCGGCGGTCCCGCAAGCGGCATCAGACGCGACGGCGTCCTCCCTCAGCGGCGCGGCCTCGAACAGCACACCGCGGGCATCAAATGCCGCGGCAAGCTCCTCGCGCATCGCCGCCTGCTCGCAGGCAAGCAGTACGACGACCTCTCCCCCATTGTTCGCCACGGCAGACAGCAGCTCGAGCAGGCCGTGCGTAAACGACGTGATACCGCGCACGCATACGGCGCGGGTGCACGCCGGCAGGTTATCGGCCAGGGCATCGGCCATAATGTCAGCCGCCTCGCAGGGCTCGACCATATCTCGACGGTCCAAACCGCGCGCATAGGCGCACAAAAGTTCAAACACGCGAGCCTCGGCGTCGCTTTTGGGCTTGGGCTTGCAAACGTTGTCGCAGCAACGCTCGGTGCCTGTCCCTGCCACACCCGGCAGCACATCGCGAGCCATACGCGCGAGCATACGCACCGTGCCCTGGCTGCGCGAAAGCGGCTGCAGGTCGGCGTCGTCGAGGCGCGCTACCATGTCCGAAAACAGCATCTGGCGCTGCAGGTTGTCGACGAAACCGCGCCCGTCGCCCAAAAGCTCCCAAAGCGAGCGAAGCCACGATGTAGGCGTCTTGTAGTCAATACCCAGCGAAACGCCGGCTTCCGCCGCATCATGACGGCACAGGTCGAGCTCAGCAAACGTTGGTGCCAGCAGCACGGCACGCCCGTGGCGGGCAATAAGGTCGGCAAGCAGCGCCGCCTCGGCATCGCTCAAATCCGCGCCGGCGTTGGTGGTATAGATTCGAACAGGCATGGTCCTCCACTCAAACCGTTCGCAATATTCAATGTTTCCATCCTACCCGCCCGCGCGGACAGATTTGCCCCACGCCAACAGATTTGACCCCTTGGAGACGGAGGAAAATGGATCACCGAGGAGGTCAGTCTAACCCAGCGATCCGTTTTCCTCCGTCCCCAAAGGATCAAAAAACCGCCCCCGAAGGGACGGTTCTGCGCAATTCGTTTGTTGCCGCTGGCCTACTCGCCATCCTCCAGTTTGATGAGGATCTTGCGATAGCCGCCGTACTCGCCGTTGAGTGCCTTTGAAACGCGGCTCACCGTGGTGGACGAAGCGCCGGTGCGGGCCTGAACCTCAACATAGGGCTCGCCCTCATCCAGATAGCGCGCGACCTGCAGGCGCTGAGAAAGATCGCAGATCTCGCGCGGTGTGCAGATATCGGTTAAAAACGCCTGGATATCGTTCTCGTCGTCCAAAAGACTAAATGCGTGGACCAGCTGCTTGACATCAGGCTTGTCAAACATGTTCTCGATATTCATCGATCACCGCCAAACCCGCCAAAAGGCATCGAAGTTGATACTGACATCGGGCATCGTTCGCCCGTTCTATGCAATAAAACTAATGCATGGAGCATTTGCCCGTAGCAGTGTAGCACACCACCAAACTAAAGCGACAAGACTCTCTGTCAGCGGCACGTTTTTCAGGACGAACGCCGCTTAGAAACCGAATGCGCACGTAAGCTCCACGAATATTTGAGACAATGGGCGCCCAAACACCGCGGCGCGCCCGCGCAACCATCCAAGTCGCCGCCGCAAGCCGCTTCACGCGACGCCAGCAACCCCGGCGCAAGAAAGGATTCACGCCATGCGCTTTATGCTTAACTGGCTCTTCACCTCGATCGCCATCGCGATCGCCACGTTCCTCGTCCCCGGTATCCAACCCTTCGGCTTTGCCGAGGCCTGGGTCTGCTTTGCCTTTGTGGGACTGTTCCTCAACATCGTCGATTCGTTCGTCAAACCGTTCCTCACGGTCATCTCGCTGCCGCTCACGATCATTACGCTCGGCATTTTCCAGCTCGTGCTCAACAGCTTTATGCTGGAGTTCGCCAGCTACCTGTCGGTCAACCTGTTGGGCGTCGGCATCTCCATCGCCGGCTTTGGCTCGGCCTTTATGGGCAGCATCCTAGTGTCCATCATGCGCAGCATCCTCGATAGTATTGCCGAAGAGTAGAACGCCCCCGACGCACAAACGCATCGGACCAAATCAAAGGCCGCCCATCGCAAAAAATGGGCGGCCTTCTTATTTGCCAAGTCTCAGAGGGCAAGAAAATCTACCATTTCCACCCTGCCCCCACATGGCAAGTGGGGTTAGATGACGTAGTCGTAGCCTTCGTTGGGGGCGACGAGCTGGTCGAGCGTCACGCCGTCGAGGTAATCGTTGATGAGCTTGTCCAGGTTCTTCCACACGTCGAGCGTGGGACACTTATCAGATCGCGAGCAGCCCTTGCAGTCGCCATCCAGGCAGGCGACCGGCGCCAGACTACCCTCGGTCAGGCGCAAGATCTCGCCCACCGTGTACTGCTCGGGCGGGCGCGTGAGCACATAGCCGCCGCCCTTGCCGCGCATGCCCGAGAGCATGTTGGCGCGCACGAGCGTAGCCAAGATGTTCTCGAGATATTTCTCGGAAATCCCCTGTCGCGCCGCGATCTCTTTGAGCGGGATGCGACCGGCCGCCTGGTGCTCGGCTAGGTCAACCATAACGCGCAGGGCGTACCTGCCCTTAGTAGAAACCAACATATATAGTGCTGCCTTTCGGTCTTTTAGTCCGTTGAAATTCTAGCCGAAAAATTGGCTTTGAAAATACCCGTTCCGGTCAAGATGGTTAATCAACTTGCAATAATCTCCTATTTCCTATTGCATTACTAGGCTTTGGTGTCTACTATGCTTCCCAACAGCTAAACGAACAACCTATAAGGTTTATGGGTTTAGCTACTAGACGCACCGTAACTTTCGCAGCATCCAGCGCATTCCGGCATGCCTCAAGAATGGCTTTTGAGGAGCAGGTTGCACGGGAAACGGTGTCGATGTTTTCAAGCGTTCCGGTTTCCAGAATCTGAGCGGAAACGCCTTTGATTTTGGAGGTTCCTTCGGATGCGCGGCGGATGTAGGAGGCATTCTGACTGTCTCCGTCACCGGTGATGTTGCTTAACGCTACGATTTTATCGTTTTCAATTGTTACCGTCACAGAAAGCTGATAAGCGGTAAAATCTTCATCTTCATCCGGCTCGCAGACGGCAATCGCTGTGTATTCGCCGTCCTGATAGATCTTTTGTTCCGGAGTTTCCGTCGGGGTTGGTGTTGGCGTCTCAGTTGGCTCCGGGATTTCGGTCGGGGTTGGTGTTTCCGTCGGTGTCGGGGTTGGATTTTTCTTTTCCTCAGTTACGCGTTCTGCCTCTTTTAAAGCTTCCTCGATTGCCGCAAGAATTCCCCTGGAGCTGTAGGTTGCGCCGGAAACGGTGTCAACTTCCAGTGTCTGGTTTTTCACAACGTCCTTTGCTGTCTGTTTTGCGCGTTTTAAGAATGCTTCGTCATCTTCACTCTCGGTCACGAGAATTGCCTTGATCGTCTCATCCTGAATGACAACTGCCGTTGTAATGTCTCCCAGATAGCCCTCGCCGGTTCCGTAGTAAATGCCTTCCTCGTATGGGAATTTTCCTTCCGGAATCGTTGTGGTTCCGCCGCTGCTCGTTCCGTTATCCGGAACGGTCTCGCCGTTTGTTGCCTTCTTCGCATTTTCCAGCGCCTGTTTTACTGCGTTCTGGATGCCGCGGGAGCTGTACGTTGCGCCGGATACGAGATCCACATCGGTTTTCTGTCCGTCTACGATGCGGTCCGCTACGACTTTGGCACGGTTGAAGAATGTCTCGTCATCTTCGTTTTCCAGAATCAGTACCGCTTTGATCGTCTGATCCTGCAGGGCTACCGCCACTTTGATGTCTCCCTGGAAACCGGCGGCCGTGCCGTAATAAATTCCGTC
>OGZJ01000379.1_pt1 | contig 16819 bp, 18 predicted proteins | sample 1576831 | NCBI WGS metagenome assembly OGZJ01 (sample SAMEA3541518, study PRJEB24748) | human gut metagenome | biome: human gut; feature: human-associated habitat; material: faeces | place: China | collected 2012
CTGGACTTTCCGCAAAATTTCCGAACCGGTTAAATAATCGAACACCCGACGAAAAAGATTCTTTTTTCCCGGTGAGAAATTGGCTTCCGCTTTGGTCATTGCGTCGATAAGCTCGTAAATTTCACCTAAGAGCCCCTTTTCAATATCACTCATCTTAACTGCTTCATCGATAGACATTTCATGCCCATTGATGTTGAGGACACATTTCTGATTTGAAATAAGCCTGGCCCGAATCTATCGTAGCTCAATGGGTCTTTGACAAAGGCTTCTACCATCTTAATGGCATCACTGCTCATTTCCATTCTCCGCAAATTTCGATAGAAAAAATCTACCATGTTCTTTTCAACTCACGAAATTACTGACCACTTTGCGTCTGTTTTTCGGGGTCGTTTTGCTTTCAAAAAAAGTCGGAGAAAATTTGTCTGTCTATAAGATGGAGTAATCAAACATAGCTATGGTGGATTGCATGGTTAAATTTATACCCATTATGGTGGTTGCGGGCAGAACGCAGGCCAGCTCTATTGCCAGACTGTTACAGGATTCAGTTCTGGTTTGGTCATTATGGAGCTGGTTCCACGCAATCATTCCATTCTATGTGCCTTTAGCGGTAGCCATTATCATATGCACAATAGATGCACGTGTGGGTTATAAAACATTTTTCAAGCCGTTAATTTACATTAAAGCTAGAAGTTTTAATGTCTCTACAGAAAAACCTACAGTTCAGCTCCAGTACTCATTAGCCGGTGGCCAGGCGAACCAATTTTTCACTTTAGCCAGAAAAACCACCAGCATCCATTTTGTTTACCTTTTCACCTGTTATGTGTACCTGTCTTTGGCTAAATCACTCTCCAAATACGCAAAAGTAATTCAGCGTGGTATATGACACCATGAAACCGTTAATTTTTGTTTTTATCATCTCTGTGCTTTATCTCGCTTACCAGCTGTTAAGGTCTCGTCGTCCAAAGCATTGGTTGATAGTTTCCTCCTCCTTATCGCTGGCAGTTATTCTGTCCTTTCAGTTTCTGGGCGGAGTATTCCTGATCCCGACAGAATCTATGTCACCAACTATAAAACCTGGAGATTTGGTTATTGCTCAGCGTGTAGGAGGTTTATTCGATCATCGCGCTGTTCAGCGTGGGGACGTACTCGTTTTTAACGCTCCATCCGTTCCTGGGGTTTACTACGTCAAACGCGTATTGGGTATTCCTGGCGATACCGTCACATACAACGAAGATAAAGTCTTCTCGATAAACGGTAAACAAAACGGTAGCCTGATTAAAAAAGATGGTTTTACAACTCAATACCAGGCAGAGACCGACACTGCCGGTCAAAGTTATATCTTCGAGACCGATAACCGTATCGGCTATGTACAAACGGGTAAAAAATGGATTATTCCCGAAGGATATTACTTTATGGTCGGTGACAACCGAGACCACTCGCTTGATTCCCGTTACTGGGACAATCCCCCTGGTACACCCAAAAACCTCAGAGGTCTCATCCATCACGATAGTCTCGTAGGGAGAGTGAATTTCAAGATAGTCAATTTAGGCTTTCTGGCGCGTGGCGATTCAGGAGACCGTTCTATTAAACAACGACAGCAGCCGCATCAAAGGTAATCAGTCATGATGATCGAAACCTTTTACAGAACCGATGATATGAAGGTCAGAAACACTTACGAGGAGGTGCTGTCTGCCTACCAATTGTGGTTCAGGTTAACAAACCAGCTCTGTAACGATGAGGGATTCGAAGGTTTTACTGCTCATGATTTTTGTGTGCCAGATTTGTTTCTACGTTCAGTCGAATGTCATATCCAGCGGGTGTCTGGTTTCCGTCAATTCAAAGAGCAATGCTTAATTAGCCCCGACAATACTATTCCGTTTGCCCTAAGAACAGACCATGAGCATGGCTCTGCGCTATTCAATAAGTTTAATGGTATATCGAAAGCTGCATTGACATCGCTGGGTATTGATCCCATCCGCTTTGGTAACCCACCATTCGGTTTTGCGAAAGCAGTATTTTTGATTCTGAATATTCACCATGAAGCAAAATTAAATGGATTAGTTGGGTACAGCCAGTTGTGGGCACTTGAAAACCAGCTCGACGAAATTCTTTTTGTTTGTTCCTTACCCGTTGTAGGCTGCGGGAGAATTCCATTTTATGAGACTCCGGCCATTCCCCCTTACTGGTTACCTATCACGGGAACTGAAGCCATCGACCTCTTTAATACGCACAACACCAAAATGAGGAAGAGAGGATGAAATCTATAACGATTGTTCTTTTATGCTTCCTTACCCTGGGTTGTGGTAGTCGGGATACATTACCAGCTCCGTCAACTAAGGACATAAATCCCCTACCAGATGCGATGGTAACCCTTTCGAATGCTGGTCTATGGAATGAAAATGAGCTTTCTGGGGCTGAATTCCTTGAAAACAGTGACAGAAGCATGATAGTTGCGAACTTAACGAGCGTTCCATGCAGAATGGTGTTCAGTTACGTCAAGACTTCAAATCATCCTTACTGGATGCCGAGCCAAATTGCTTGTGAGGGAGATGAGAAAGATTAACTAATTACACTGTTTTGCTTCGTCAATCACAACACGGTGGTATCCTGTTATAAAGGCCATTAACGTGTATGAGGAAACCATGAACTCTCTACTCCAGCGTGTTCTGATTTACGCCATTGTGATTCTGATATGTAGTGTTTATTGCGTCCTGTACTTTGTACCAATCACTTCCATAAAGACGATCAACGCCATTGGCATTGCGAACTTAGTGGTTCTGGCGTTACTCACATGGTTGTTAGTAAGACCACGTTTGTTCCGATTGTGGAGTGGGTATCTTGTACTGTCAGCAATCTATTTAGGTGCGATATACCCTGATTATCCATATGTTGAAGAAATCATCGTTTATACATTTGCCCTGATCTGTTTATCAGTCATGGCATACGATGTAATCATTGATAACTGTAATGGGATACTGAGGCGCACCTTCCTTAGAATTAATTCTGAATGAATGGTGACCATATGGTTTTCAGAAAATTGGCAGCAAAAGGAATGTCCCGAAGTGCCAAATTCCAGTGGTGCTTTTTTCTTGTAACGTCATTAGTCTTATACTTTCTCCATGATGGCCCGTTAGTCATTGCGGGCCTCTTTATTACGCAATTATCTCTCCAGATGACCCTGACCCGTACAGGTAGGGAAGTCTCCGGCGTGATTTTTAATATCCAGTCATGGAGAAACAGTGGAGCTAGCCAGAAAACCTATTTATTCCGATGGTATATCGGATTCCCGATCTCATGCTTGTTATATATTCTTTCTCTGACTAATTATGTGTACATACCAGGCGATTTGTATTACCAGTTTATTGCAAGCAGCACTGATAACCTTGCCCTCGTAATGACTCGCTTTGCTGTGGGTGTAAGCAATATACTCCCCGACATCCTTCGTGGCACATCTTTAACCTTTGCGATAATGATGTTTGTAGGAACATTGCTTAAAACTGTTCAACTTGCTGAAGTACGGCGAATTTACTCTTCTATTCAGGATGCAAATGATGCTCAAAATATCCTCTCGAATATGTCGTGGGAGCAATTTGAAAAGATTATAAGACTGCATTTCGAGCTCAACGGCTACAAGGCCACTCTGACCAATACAGGAGCTGACGGCGGAGTCGACATTCTGCTGCATAAAGGTGGCCACCGCGAAATGGTACAGTGCAAACTGTGGAAAACCAGCAAGGTTGGTGTATCAGTAGTCCGTGAAATTTATGGTGTGGTGCAAGCCGATGCATATGAGCGGGGCTATATCATAACCTCCGGGTTCTTCACTCAGGATGCATGGACATTCGCTCTCAGCGCAAACGTTAAAGGAACATTATCACTTATCGATGGTTCCAGACTTCTGAAAATCATCAAAGATAAAGACATCCCCACCCCTCCCCCTGAGATAATTAATGTTGTTCCTGGTGAGAATGAAATAAACGATCCGAATGCCATACCTAACTGTCCCCGCTGCCATAGCAAAATGGTTAGAAGAATGTCGAACGGTACTTATTTCTATGGTTGTTCGGTTTATCCCATTTGCAAGGGAACCCGTAACTACTAGAAATCAATCTTCAAGAAAACCATCTCATTTTGCGGTCGTTTTCTGGCCGCAAAATTTCGAGAGCTTCCTCCCTCAAGATATAATCCGTTTATTATCGCGAGAGCATATTTTCCTAATCATTTCCGGGGCAACCGTCTCACGCGATTATGGGGCTTTCCATATCATGCTCACTTTCATATACACCGTGAGTTGGGGCTTCGGCCAGAACGAATAGTGATCAACGAGGTTTTCAATGACGAGTGAAAAACGTGGCACAAGTGCTGAATACGGCCAGGAGAAATTACGTGAACGCGCAGCGCAGAATGCTGGAGATGAAAATCCCAGCGTTAAGATGCGAATTTCTAAAAAAACCTTGTGTATCCTGGTTGCCGGTCTCTTTGCGGCAGGCACGTTAGGCGCATTTATTTCAATGCATGGTAAGCCAGACAAAGAACCGAACCTATCTATCGTCGAAGTTGCAAAGAGCGGGATTAGCGTTAACCCGGATATTGCAAAACAACATGCTATCGATGCGGATGACGATGACCTTGATACCGGTGATACTGGGCCTCAGCCAACACTGACACTTCCTGTCGCAAATAATGAACAGGAACCAGCATCAGTCACTCCTGATGAAGACAAAAGTGAACCTGCTGTCACAAAGCAAGATAGCGCCGGTGTTTCACCTGCATCGTCTGATAACCTTGGCGATCAGATGCTAAAAATGGCCACAACCACACCACCAGCTAACCCGGATGCAAATTCACCAGTTGTATCCAAGTCGGCCCCTGCTACGCAGTCATTGATTGACTCAATTAAGGCTGAACCTGGATTTACTGACGGTAGTGAAGTTTCACAAAACGCAGAACAACCTGGAACTGTTGAGATAACTCCTGCCCAGGAAATTGCAAAAAAAGCACTTTCTGGGGCCACTAGTGAAACACCAGTTCCTGCTCCTACTCCGGCAGAACCAAATCAACACGCTGTGGCGCAGATTAACCCGGTTCTAACACCTCCATCGCCTTCTCAACGACAAGTTGTAGGCGTTGAAAACACCGCCAAAGATACTTCTGGCCATCAAATTGACCCCGCTGAGTTCGGTTATACAGAACCCGCTAACACTGCGGCTACGTCTGAATATAAAGCTGCATCAGAAGGCTATACAGCCCAACAATTTGTAGTTCAGGAGAAGAATACCCTTACTGGTGCTGACCTGGACTATAGTGGTCACTTTAAATCGGTTGAATACAACTCGCAGGGACAAAACACGGTATTCGTTTATTCTACCTTTTCCTCAAAAGTATTCCTGTTGCCATCGAAAGGTAAGGTCAACGTGTACCTTTCTGATACAAAAGGTTGGTCAGTCTCACTCCTCCCAGGAAATATTCTGCGGGTACAGCGGTCAGAGAATAAGGGGGCTTGGTCGCAGGCAACCGACCTCTTTGTACTCAATGGCGATAACTCCTACTCATTGATTCTTCAGGCAGTCGGTGATCCTGATAAACGAACCGATTCCCTCAAATTCACGAAAAAGGAACTTTCTAAACAAACGGACAAGCTGGCCAAAAAATCCAAAGCCTGACTGTTGATTTGAAATTACGAGCGCATCTTTGGTGCGCTTTTTTTTCGGGAGGAGTTACATGACAGATTCATGCATCGACGGCTTAAGGCTGGTTTCCACCAGTTACCAAATTGGTTTTCCCTGGAATGAATGGTCAGAGTCGAAATCCTACATCGTATGCCGAGCCCTGGTAGACCAGGGCGTGATTGCAGGAACGGCCACTATAGGGACACGTCGAAAAATGGTCAAAGAACGCATCAATCCAGGAGATCGTGGGATATACCAGATAACTGAAACGCAGTATGGCTGGATAGCACTTAACGGAGGTGGAGTGCTCGATCCTTGTGGCTTTCTTGGTAAGCCATTATCCGGCCCGGAACCCCAGTTTTGTATCCTTGAGAATGATGAGTGCTATATCCGGGGTATAAATCCCGTTCAGTGCCCCAGAACTCACTTACCTGAGCATCTTGTAAGTGATGAGTTATTCCCTCTCACACGCGGTGTTATGCGCGATACATGCAGCCGCCTGCTGGGGTACAGGTTGCATATACAGGGATTGACTATGTCCGAAGCAGCATACCTTCTGTCAAGACCGCTTACCGATTTTGACCGGTACAGCCGCCAGGTGTATGAATACTTTATTAAAATGGGGCTAAGCAGCATGATGCCATTAAGCAACATAAAACTGCTGCATCCGAATTTAGCCCGTAAAGGATGGCGTTCATTTTATAACGACCTTGATATGGACGAACTTCACGTATTTCTGAAATGAGAAAAACAGGGTTCACCCTGAACCCTGAAAGTAATTCAATAATTAGGTTTGTAATCCTCCCCACCAGCCCAACGCGATTCCCAGTGGGCCAGATACTGCGCTGTGACATCCGGGACATTATAGAGAACGATGCTATTTTCACTATTTTTCATAGCTGAACTGGAATAATTAAAACTCCCGGTCTCAACAGATACCCGGTCGATGCACAAATACTTATCATGGTGCAGAAGAAATTGATCATTCGTCCGTAACGGGATACCCGCGTTAGCCACGGCATTCATAGTGGAAACGGCATATCGGTTTTTATTTTGTTCTTTGTCGACTACGATCCTGACATCTACACCCCTTCGGTGGGCATTAACTAATGCTTTCGCAATTACGGGTGACGTAAATGAGTATGCCCCCATACGAATTTCCTGCTGAGCTGAATTGATCAGATCCAGTATGGCTTTCTGTGCAGACCCTTCAGGCGAAAATCCGACAACGACTCTCACACCTTCAGATGGTAGCATCACCTCTGTTGGGCTATCAGCTTGAGCTGTATTTAAGAAAAACAATAATGCCAATGATGTCAGTGAACCAAACAATACCTCTGATTTCAACATATCAACCTCGTTTAAATGGGACACTCGAAAAGTTGGTATTCTTACTCTAAAAGAAGTTTTCATTAAGAATTACAGGTATTTTGACAGACACGGATAAATGTCACCTTATATCTCACATTGCTAATGTATAACGCCTCGCTTTATTCAGGAAATTAAACCAAATAATATTTATATTAAAACGGTTCTCAGCTCAAACCCGTTAAATAGCTGGAGAACATCCAAAGATCGAAATTATTAAAACTCGTTATTAAGGATGTTTAAATGAACGCTATCAAATTCGAGAAGTTTAAAACCCCGCTGGTGATCACCGGCATTCTGATTCTGGCCATTGTTACCGCTCACGCATCTGGTTCGACCCAGGAAGGTTTTGACGATGTATGGATCAAAATCTCTGATTACATGCAGGGTTCTCTGGGTAAGGTACTGATCGGTCTTATCGTTCTGGTGGGTCTCGCAGCTGCCGTTGTACGTCAGAGTCTGATGTCACTGGCGGTTGCTGTTGGTGGTGCGATCTCCCTGTACTACTCCCCGGACATTATCAATGGCATGATGGCCGCATCCCATGCGGTGCAAACCACGTTACCGACATTCATGTAGTCGACATGGATGTAAAAAAAACCGGCTCAGGCCGGTTTTTTTACATCTTTATATTTTATTTCCCGCCCATAGAAAATTCCATAATCCAATGTAAAGAACTATCCAGACCGCTACAATGACCCGGAACCGACGTTGGTAAGCACTGCGCGTTTTGTGTTTAAACATCCGTTGAGCGATGAAACAACCGGGCCAACCTCCGAGCACAATGAGCGCATCCAGCGTCAATTCATCCACGCGGTACTCACCAGCAGTCGCAGCTTTTTTATCTTTGCGATAAACATAAATCGAAATCAGGCTCCAGATTGACATCCAGACAAAGGATGATAAATAAAACATAAGTTACCTCCTGTTGAGGGGCCGCATTAATAGTTTGATGGCTCTATATTATTGTATTACCCATAAACAGATAAATTTGTAATCAAAGAAATGGGTACAATTCGACCCCATTTTTAAATCATCCGCTGCGAGCTAAAAGGTACTATTAAACGAAATCTAACATAAAGGTAATTCTGATGCCGGTAACTGATGAACAGAACGTGATCATAGGCTTCAAACCCACGCCTGGCAGTATTGTTTCAGTACAGGCATACGCGGGATCTGGTAAGACCTTTACACTAAAAGAATTCGCAGACGCAAACCCTTCACTCAAAATACTCTATATCGTCTTTAATAAAGCGATTAAGGACGATGCAAAAAAGAAATTTCCCAAAAACGTCGAGTGTAAAACATCTCATGGTTTAGCCGCAGCTCGCTACAAGCACTTTGCTCATAAATACAGACAATTTATATCCGTGAGCGAATACCGTACTATGATGGATGAAGAGGACTGGAGAGTGGTTAAGCTTGCAATAAACGGGCTTACCCATTTTATGAATTCAGATGAACACGATATTACCGCCGAACACGTACTTAAAGATTTAAGTAAGGCCGATAAAATATCTCAAAGCAAGCTGGATCAAGCGCTACGTGCAGCAAAACGTACATGGCAAATGCAATCTGACCCGCTCAACGATGCCTATTGCTCACCGAATACCATCCTCAAGTTGTTCCAGTTATCGAACCCAGCCCTTGACCAGTTCTACAATGTTATTCTCTTCGACGAATCGCAGGATGCAAATCCGGTAACGATCGATATCGTTCTGAGAAACAACTGCTGCAAAGTCTTTGTCGGCGACCAGCACCAGGTGATTAACCGGTGGCGCGGCGCAGAAAACGCTCTTGAGGTAGTTGAGGGCCACGGGGCTCAGGTTATGCGCCTGACTAAATCCTTCCGGTTTGGGCCTCTTGTTGCTGCCCTGGCCAACGTTGTGCTGTCGATGAAGGGAGAAACTTTCCCCCTGGTAGGCCTGGGTAGTCTTGATGCTATCGTTGAACCATCAGCGATACTGGATCAAAAGTTTTACGCCATCATCAGCCGTACCTACATGGGAGTCATACAATCTGCCTACGAGGCGATTATGTGGGGTAAGCGGGTGATGTGGAACGGAGGTATATCCAAATACCGTCTCGATGAGCTCCTTGATTTACACGCGCTGAAAACAGGCAACATTGCCGCTATTAAAAATAACCGTATCGCTACGGAATACGGTAACTGGGCAAATTTTTATGAGATCGCAGAAACCACTAAGGACGTGGACATGGTGCGGGCGATTAAGCTAATGGAAGTGTATGACGATATCCCCGGAATGGTTGAGACCATGAGGATGAATGAAGCCAAATCAGAAAAGGAAGCTGACCTACTCGTTACCACGGCCCACACATCGAAGGGAAAGGAATTTGACCATGTCATTATCAATGACGACTTTCCATCCATTATAGAAGCAGTTGTGATGAAGAAGCCCCGGGAAGTAATAATTGATGAGTTAAATCTGCTGTACGTAACCATCACCAGAACGAAGAAATCAGTAAACATCAATACTTCGTTAATGGAGCTATTAGAGGAATACCGAAGTCGTATTGAACGAAATGTTTCAGTGGTGATAATTTGAAAAAAGAGCCCTGGTTTAATTCAGGGCTCTTATTTATTTCTATTTTTCTGGTTGGGACGGTGAGGTTTCGCCCGATGTGTCTTTCTGAGAATCGGTAACCATAGCCTGGATCACTTCTACGAATTTTGAGAAGGGTTGTGCGCCTACAACAGACACTTCTTTACCGGTGACATTATCTCGCACAATCGTTGTTGGTGTACCATCAACACCGGCAGCTGAACCGGCCTCCATATCCTGCTTAATGCGCTTAATCACTTCAGTACTGCCCATACAGGTATCATACTTCGCCTGGTCTACCTCAAACAGTGCTGGGATACTGTCCGCATCCTTAAAACCTTTACCGTTCGTTTCAGTATGGTTAAACCAGTAATCAGTAACGGCCCAGAAAGCACTCGGCCCTTTCTGCTCCGCAATACACTCAGCAACAGCTGCGGCCTTCGATGCAACCGGCTCATGGAATGACATTGGGTAGTGACGCCACTCCCAGTTTACGGCCCCGGCTGTCGCGGTATCAACGATATACTTCGGTGTTTCTTTGAAGCGCTTACAGAATGGACACTCCAGATCTTCATAGTTGATCAGCGAAAACCGAGCGCCCGGCTCGCCATAGATATAACGGCCATCAGTATTTTTATTTGCTTTGTCCCAGCCTTTATAGAGTGCCTTTCGTTCTTCAGCGAGCTTTTGGTCGGCGATAGACTTGAGAGCATCTTTTACTTCATCCTGAAGATTTCCCTTTGCTCCCGATTGAGCCACGGGATTCGTGGCCAGCGATGTGCTCATTTTATCCAGCAGTTGATTGGTCATCACCTGGGTCTTGTACGTGATAAAACTAATTACCATCAACCAGATCATTCCGATTACAACAACGATTCCCCCGGCCCAGGCAAAAACCGATTTATTTCCAGAACTGCACTTTTCGTTTCTCTGCTTATCCATTGTACCCTCGCGTTTTAGATGGATTAGGACTTAGGTTGTTGGTTATCGATCTGCATCTGAATTCGATATTTCCGCAGCTCTTCCGGTTCTCCACTGGAAAGCACACTTAATTCGTGGGCACTTAACCGATAACCAGGTGTTGAGCAGTATTTATCTTTGATGCGGAGGTATTCGGCCCTGCTGGCGTTCTGTGTGTTATTAGGAAGGAGAAAGGTATTTTCCCCGCAAAATGCTGGGGTCTGGGTGAACGTGCCACGCGGCCCATTGGCATACTTTGTATTAGCCACTGAAGTGAGCAAGACCTGGGTGTAATTGTCATGAGCCACATATCGCTTCCCTGATGGGTCATTGATTGCATACGGACTCACGAGCGTGTGCTCATACCCTGGGTAACGTATCGCCGCGCCACCGCGTTCAGTACTACGCCAGGATTCTGAGTACTGATACTGGTAAGGGTACTCGGCCCTGGCCGGAAGATTGCGCGTTTCGTCGAGGTAAGTACGTTGAGGTTTACCTGACCCACTGCAACCGCTGGTGATTACGCCGGTAATAACCACCAGCAGGGGATAAACAATTTTATTAGCCAATTTCATCGCTTAGTCTCCAATTGGATAGCAACGTCATTATCTTAATTTCCTGCCCTTGACGTTATGTTTTATGAAGACAAAACGTCGTCATTTTTCAGCACGAATTTTCTCTCAATCAGTTAACTTACAAGGTACTTAACCGGAGAAATATTTTAATGCTGAGACTCATTAAAAATGTTCTGAATATCTTTTCGCCTGATAACAAAAAGGCTACCACTGATCTATTCGGTGACGAAATCGATACGTCAGTAGATGAAGAAATCGGAAAACTCATTTCTTCACGAGATAATATGCGCTATCCGGCAAGCGAAATCGGATTCCCGGCTCAAGTACCGGGTGAGTACGTATTACGTCATTACCAGAAACCGCTTGTGATGGCGATTAAACGAGAGCTGGATATAAGGGACTCTGAGTTCAATCAGCTTATTCTTCCAATGCTGGTAAATTTCGCTAACTTTGTTCATCTCTTCCCTGCATCTGAAAACCATCACCACCGTGCTGCAACCGGTTTGTTACGTCATTCATTAGAAGTGTGTTTCCAGTGTATCCGGCGTTCTAAAAACATTGAGTTCGATTCAATGGCGGTTCCCGTACATAAATCAAATCGGGCATTAGCATGGCGACTTGCAGTTGCAGCTGGTGGGCTACTTCATGACCTCGGGAAACCATTTACCGATTTTGAAGTATGGAACGAAGACGGGAAAATTCACTGGCCACCAGGCCATGAACCAATCCATATCTGGGCAAAAGAGAACAACGTAAAAAGATACTATCTTGTATGGAAACCAGGCCGTCACCGTCAGCACACCTCCAGCACGAGCAATATGCTGTTGATGATCATGCCAAAAGAAATGCATGTTTACTTGCTCAACGGCGGGAATGATATTTTCAATGAACTGACCCGGGCACTGAATGCCAGTGCGCAGCTCAATGCAGAAAAGCTTAGTGGTCAGGACGTCAAAAACAAAATTCTCACTACCATTAAGGCCGCAGATTCAGCATCCGTTAACTATGATATGCGGCAATACGCCGGTGATGCGATTCGTGCAAGCCAGTCAGGCGTACCTGCGGTTCAGCGGGTTGTTGATGCCATGCGCCATAGATTGAAAAAAGGTGATTGGATCCCGAACAAGCCAGGAAGCCCTGTATGGGTGACTACCTATGGCGTATTCATCGTCTGGGGTGTTGCGGTCAAGGATATTATTGAGACTGTCAGGAACTCCGGCTCTGTTATTCCACAAACCCAGAACAGTCTGGCTGACCTGATGCTGAGTTATCATCTCTGTCGACCAAACGTTCACCAGGACGATGACACGGCATACTGGCGTATTGCCCCTCATATTTTGAATGATAAAAGCTCAAGAGAAAGCAAAGACCCTAAAGTGGCGCTGAGCTGCATCCTTCTGATATCTCCAGAAGTACTATTTGTCGATACTGTTGACCCTCTACCATGCAGCAGCCGCATCCGTATCGAAGGGAAATGGGTGGAATACCTGACCGGGAGGCCAAACCAGCCGAAACTTGTCGAAAGCGAACCCTACATTGGACAGAAACCTGTTCCGTCAGCCGGGATACCGAAGGAAGTCGATCCCTCAGTTTTACAGGGTGGGACAATCATTGATGAAGAACAGGAATCGCCACTGGCGAGTATTTTTGGAAACCGACAGGTTACGCCGGAAAACGCCCACGAACTGTTGCATAAGCTCAATTTGCTTTCTGATGAAGACTACAATCGTGTTAAGGAAAGACATACCAGTCCCAAAAATCCAAATGACTGTCAGGATGGCGCTAATTCACCAACAACTGAGCCGGTGGTCAGCGGTGAGCCAAATGAGCTCAAAGCTAATGAACCAAAGCCAGTACCGGAGAGTAATGAACCCAAACGCCGACTTTCGCTCAAAGAAACCCTGGCATCAGCACAAACAGAAATTGAGTTCTCTGCACCCGGTTCATTTACAAAAGAACCAAACCATAAAACTCTGAACGAAACTCTTGAGTTTCATTCAATCATCAACACGTATAATAGCAACGAACCAACTTCAGGCGATGAAATCGATCAGCCCACGCGCTCACCTACCCGGCAGGCAATAAAGGAAATTCAGCTGCACCAGGATGCTGCCGACACCGGCATACAGTCTGGTGAGGTAATAGATGATTATTCAATATACCAAGATTATGATTCCATGTGGCAGGATGACGTGAAAGCTGATAACGATTATGGTTACTCGGCTCATGCGGATACATCAGACAACGTACCGGCTAATGTTAAATTTTACGATAAATTCAGCCAGCTATACGTATCTGGTCTTGAAGCTGCAAAAGAATTTCTCGTTAAATATGTTGCCGACCACGCAAACGACCTATTTATTGAATCAGGCCACTTAATCATTACTGTTGATAAAGATTTTGACGAACGTAATTTTTCGCTACTTCAGGACTCGAACTGGTTATGGCAAAGGTTTATGGAAGCTCCAGCCCAGTATTATTTTCACCGTACTCAGAAGTGCTTTTATCTCAGAAAAGAACTTAATAATGATATCGACTTGCTGATGGACGGGAAGTTTAACCATCTGCTTTACTCTGCTTTAACTGATGTTTCAGATAAAGATTACGACATTACAGATTTATGTAATGAGATGATTTCAAAAGGTATGTTGAAGCGAACCTATTCTGGAGAGCCTGTTATTGCCATAAGCGTTGCCTTAAAGCGACGTATTGCAGATGAACTCGGCATTGATATTACTCAATTGCAAAAAATTATGCTTATGCACTTTGATTTCTATTCAAAGACCGGTGTTGACTACATTCTTCCTAATAGTGAAAGAATGCATAATCAAATGGTGGATAAAGATGAGTGAGTGGAAATATAACTTACGTTGGCGCACCAATTTTGAAGGTCTTGAGCTTCTTGGCTGGACAGCTGGCATAGCCGCCACTATCGGGGTTAATACACTTTTTAATATGCCATCACTGCCCTGCTATCTTTCTGTTGCCGTACAAGCCGCGTATGGCATACGTAGTCTCCCTGCGGCATGGGATATATACACTCATAAGCGTCGACTCAAACGCAAACCTAAACCGCTCGTCATGGACATGAAATCATTTATAAAACAGATGATTCGTGAGCCTGAAAGTTATCTAATCGGCAAGGGCTTTGAGTGGGGGCAAAATGAAGGGCAACTGGCTTCAGAGCTGATAAAACGTGATATCAAGAAATTTATAGCTAAGCCGCCAAAAAATTTCATGGGTCTCGGTTGGATACATGCGCTTGGTAAGAAAACCGAATGGGTCGGTATTTCGGAAGAGCTTTTAACATTGCATACTCTGGTAACTGGTACAACCGGTTCAGGTAAAACAACATATTTCAAACTGCTTATTCTTCAAGCTGCACTAAAAAAACAACCGCTTATTCTCATAGATCCAAAAAATGACGAAGAGCTCGCAGAATGGATGAAGTTTTGTCTCGAATTGGTAGATCGGTCGTCAAAATATAATTATGTTTCTTTAGCTCATCCTGAGAAGTCAGCTCGAATTTCTCCTATTACTAACTACACGCAGGCCGGTGAAGTTGCCAACAGGATCACATCGGTTATTCAACGAGCAGACAGTACGAGTGACCCGTTTGTATCGTTTGGTATTATGTCATTGACTACTGTTGTTGAGTTGATGAAGATTTGTGAAATCAAACCAACACTCCGTAATATCAAATCACAACTAAGCGCTGATATCTCTTCGTTAGCATCGCTATTGATTCTGGCAATCACTAAGTTCGGGCACAAGACATTAGGTGAATCGGATTTTGACATCATCTTGCAGGCGAAGATTGAACGATACTCATCTAAAATTAAAGGCCCGAAAGAAATTGCTGAGATTTGTGCTGATATTTATCGTAATGATATTAAGGGTAATAAAGGGAAAGGTGATACTTCTATTGAGGCGGGGATTGATATGTTCGGCCATCAGCGCGAACACTTCCAGAAAATGATTTTGAACGTAATGCCTATACTCAGCCAGTTAACCCAGGGCTTTATGTCAGAACTATTATCCCCTGACAGTAATGATGAAGACGAACTGAATGACATGCGTCCAATTTCTAACATTCAGGATATCATCACTACCGGGGGTATGTTGTATTTAGGGTTGAATTCACTTGCAGATGCAGAAACGGGTTCAGCTGTGGGTTCGATTTTCCTTTCCGATATCACATCGGTCAGTTCTACGGTATACAACTTTTTGAAACCTGGTGGCCAGGACTTGGCTTCAGTTATGGTACTGATAGATGAAGCAGCAGAGGTAATCAACGACCAGGTCATTAAAATGTTGAATAAAACCCGTGGTGCTGGTTTCCGGTTATTTATTTCATCGCAATCAACATCTGACTTCGAAGCCCGCCTCGGTTCAGAAGCCAAAATGAAGCAGGTTGTTACCAATACCAACCACTTTACGGCGCTGCGTACACCAGACCCTGATGCCCAAGAAGCAATTATGAAGCGCGTCCCCCCGACTAAATTTAAATACATTATGCGTGGTCATGGTTCTAGCGCGGGCGCTGATCCTGAGCAGATTACCGGTAGTGTCGGGGAGCGTTTGATGGAGGAAGAAGGCCAGCTATTCCAGTCCCAATTGCTAGGTTGGCTACCAACCCTAGAATTTATGGCTATTAATCAAGCAAACAAAATTGTTAAAGGTAAAGTACCTATCATTTTAATGCCAAAGAACGATTCAGAGCTAATTAGTATCAGGAAATTGGCTAAAAAGTTCCTTTCTATCTACGAACGAAAACAGAAAGTTCGTGGTGAAACATCACGTATTAGCGCATAGGGGTCTTTATGATTAAAACCAAAAATCTATTAAAGCGTAAAGATGATCTCGCCTCATATGACGGGCTAACCATGATCTGGCCATGTGTTGATGGCATCACTGCGCGAATGTTGGCTCTGTTGAAAACGCTAGCGCATGAAGAGCGTGTTGGTGCAGCCGTGAGCTCAGCCATCAAGGCTTATCATCAGGACATCGATGAGGAGCTAAATGACTGGGAACGTCTTGCTATCTATATCATTGAGCTCGGCTTATTCGTCAGCCGTGAACTTCAATTTGCTTTAAATCTGCACGAAATTACTTCACGGATAAACCTACCGAGGAAGCTTACTCACGAACTAATGATCCAGGCAGGGAGGAAGGCCAGGATTGGGGAGGTCGAATGTCTGACAAGCTGAATGAAGAGAAGTGGCCAAAGACTATAAAGACGCTGATCATCTGGAGCTCGGCGATACTGCTCTTTATCTCTGTCTTCTTCCCTGTTGAGTATTTCAAGTCTAATGCACTTAAGGAAATAGCCTGGGGCCACAAGATGATCGGCGAAAAGGATTTCATTATGGTTTTGCAAAAGGCGCGGGACAATTATACGGAATCATTTGTAAATACGGGGATTGACAAAGCTCTAAAGGATTTTTACCAGCTTCCCCCAAGCGACATGGCTAACCACGGCGGGCCTCTGAAGTACTTTATTGGCCTTTTCCAGAATATTGCCGAAAACCTGAATTATTGGCTTTACATGATTATGTATCGTTTAACACTGGACATGTACTGGTTGCCGTACATGACCGTTGTTATCATGCCATCTTTGTTCGCAGGCATAATGCGGTGGATGGCAAAAAGATATAACTTTGGATATGCCAGCCCGTTTCTT
>OGZJ01000397.1_pt1 | contig 16338 bp, 18 predicted proteins | sample 1576831 | NCBI WGS metagenome assembly OGZJ01 (sample SAMEA3541518, study PRJEB24748) | human gut metagenome | biome: human gut; feature: human-associated habitat; material: faeces | place: China | collected 2012
ATTCAAAAAAGACTGTAGGTAAGTTTGTATTTACACAAAACTACCTACAGTCCCAATTATTATCAAGAGTTCCTTTTCTTATTATTCTCCTTTACTATTTGTTATAGCTTGTTTAAGTTTTTCACCTTTTTCTTTAGTTATTACATTATCTTTAACCATTTGTTCAACTTGTTCAATAGATTTTTCTTTTTCTTTCTTAATCATCTGTTCTTTACAATACTCTTTTATACTTTTTATATCATCTTGAGTAAGAACACCTTCTACTTCTAATTTTTCTACACTTTCCTTAAATATGCTCCTTCTATGCATCATCTTACCATTTGGATGTTGTTGCTCACATGAATTTTTTGGTTCTGTGCTTAACTCTTGTGCATTGGATAAATTAAAATTAGAGCTTATTAATGTTAATCCTAATATTGATGCTAATATTATGTTTTTCTTATTTAGTTTCATATTGTCCTCCTTAAATTATTTTGTTTATATTAGTATTAGCTTTAACCTTAACTTAACCTTAACTTTTATAATTTTTTTATAAATACAAAATACGCTTAGATTAAGCGATGTATTAGCAAATAATTTCAGATAAATCCATTGCTTAAAATATAATTTTTTACACTTATAAAACTATTGATATATCTATTATACAGAGTCTTTCCATATGTATTTTTATAATATAATTGCCTTGTATATAAAAAACCTATGGGGTAAATTTTCCCCATAGGTTTTAAGTATCTCTTTTAATTAAATGATTATTCAGTACTATACTCTTGCTATATTTATTATTATTTTCTATTTTTTCATTTAATAATATAGCTGAGTTTTTACCTAGTAAAAACATATTTTGATCTATTGTTGTTAATTTTGGCTCTATCATTTCACTAAGTTCAATATTATCATATCCAACTATAGACAGATCTTTTGGAATATTTATATTAAGCTTTTTACATGCATTCATAATACCTATAGCCATAAGATCATTACAAGCAAATACTCCCGTTACATCTTTATTTAAACTTAATAACTTTAAACCCTTTTCCATAGTTTTATTAACTGTTTGTATACTATTTCCATGACCTATATTTACTATAAACTCTTCTTTGAAATTGTTTATATCTTTCATCATTTCTTTATATACTTTTTCTTTTATATCATAAGAATAACTGTTATCTCCACGAATAAATGCAATATTTTTATGACTTTTAGATAGAAGGTAATCAATAGCAAGCCTTGATCCATTTTCCTGATCATTATATACTGATGATATATGTGAACTTTCTGAATATCTATTTACAAATACCATTGGTATGAATCTTGCTATTTTATCAAAATATTTCGATTCTACATTATCTATACCTGGGTCAACAACTATTATACCCGCTACATTTCTTGATATAAGCTCATTTATTCTTGATATTTCTTTATCTTTATCATGTTCAGTTATACATAAAAATATTGAGTAGTCTGATTTTTCAAAATAACTCTCTATTCCATTTATAACATTAGTAAAGAACATATTACTAATACTAGGAACTACTACACCTATAGTACTAGATTGCTTTTTTATTAAATCTCTAGCTTGTGTGTTAGGTTGATATTGTAGTTCTTCAATTACTTTTAATACTTTTTCTTTTGTTTCTTCTTTTACAGGATAATTTCCATTTATAACCCTTGACACTGTGGCTACAGAAACATTACAAGCTTTTGCTACATCTACTATAGTTGTTTTCATAATTAAAATTTCCTTATAATGAGTTTATAAATTTATTAAATGCTTTTATACCTTCTTCATCACGCTTAAATACTCCAGCATGCTCAAGTACTATAGAGAATTTTTTACCAACTTCATCTCTAAGTATTTTATCAACGTTTTCTTTATTTATATTGTCATAATTTTCTACTATATGTTTATACCAATAGCTATGATGATTTAACTCTTTGTTTTCATCTATATCTTTAACTCCTGCAGCTAAAAGTTCACTTAAAGTATTTAATTCTTCCTTAAGTCTAGCAGGAAGTACAGCAAGTCCCATAACTTCTATTAAACCTATATTTTCTTTCTTTATATGATGAACTTCACTATGTGGATGGAATATTCCCATAGGATGAGCTTCATTTGTGCGATTATTTCTAAGTACTAAATCAAGTTCATATTTACCATTTTTCATTCTTGCTATAGGAGTTATAGTATTATGTGGCTCCCCATCTGTTTCATGTAGTATTTCAACACTTTCATCAGAGTAATTTTTCCATTTATCTAATATATGCTCTGCTAAATCTATGATTTCTTCTTTATTTTCTCCATTAAGTCTTATAACAGACATTGGCCATTTAACACGATAAACTTTAGTATTTTCATATCCTTTAACTTCAAAAGTTTCTTCAATTGGAGCAACTTCCATTGCAAATGTATAGTGTCCACCTTGGTAATGATCATGAGAAAGTATTGATCCACCAACTATTGGTAAATCTGCATTAGAACCTGCAAAGTAGTGTGGTAATTTTTCTACAAATCCTAATAAGTTTTCAAATGTCTTTCTATATATTTTCATAGGAGTATGTTTTGCATTAAGTATTATACAGTGTTCATTGTAATATACATATGGAGAGTATTGTAAAAACCAATTTTCTCCTGCAAATTCCATAGGTATTATTCTATGATTTTGTCTAGCTGGATGATTTATATTTCCTCTAAATCCTTCATTCTGTTTACATAATAAACATTTAGGATATGAAGTAGATTTCATAAGTTTTGCTTTTGCTATATCTCTTGGATCTTTTTCAGGCTTAGATAAGTTTATAGTTATATCTAAATCACCATATTCTGTTGGAGTTTTCCAAACTATATTTTTATCAGTTCTATCTTTTCTTATATAATTTGAAGCTATACTCATTTTATAGTAGTAATCCGTTGCTTCTTCTTTATTGTTTTTATACTTTTCATTAAAAGTTTTTATTACTTCTGATGGTCTAGGCATTAAAGCATTCATTATTTTTGTATCAAATAAATCTCTTTCAGTTGTTGTATCTTCTATCATACCTTTTTCAACTGCATAGTCTAACATATTTTCAAGTATTGGTGTTGCTGTTTGAAGTTTTTCATCAACTTCAACTTCTTCAAATTCATCTAAGTTTAATACTTCTAGTAATAAGTTAGATGCATAAACTGCATCTAACTCATCTATTAAATTATTTTGAACTGCAAAATTTATTAATCTATTAACTTCGTAATTTATATTCATAATATCCCCCTAGTTGTTAAATCCATTTGGATGGTTTTTGTGCCAATTCCAAGCATCCCCTATCATTGTCTTAACATCATCAAATTCTGGAGTCCATCCAAGTATTTCTTTTGCCTTTTGGCTTGATGCAACAAGTTTTGCTGGATCTCCTAAACGTCTTTCTCCTATAACAACCTTTATTTCTTCACCTGTAGCTTCTTTAGCAGCTTCTATCATTTCTTTTACAGTGAATCCATTTCCACTACCTAAATTAAATATGTTACTTTCATTTCCTTCTCTTAAATAGTTAAGTGCTTTTATATGAGCATTAGCTAGGTCTATAACATGTATATAGTCTCTTATACAAGTACCATCATGAGTATCATAATCATCCCCAAATACAGTTATGTACTCTCTTTTCTTAAGTGGAACTTGAAGTATAAGCGGTATAAGATGAGTTTCTGGAGTATGGTCTTCTCCTATAAATCCACCTTCTAATGCTCCAGCAACATTAAAGTATCTAAGAGATACATACTTCATGCCATGAGCAAAATCAGTCCATTTCATCATTTTTTCCATAGCTAACTTAGTTTCACCGTAAGTGTTAGTTGGATTAGTTACATCTGTTTCAAGTATTGGTATTTGCTTTGGCTCACCATATACTGCTGCTGTTGATGAAAATACTATTTTTTTAACATCAAATTCAACCATAACTTCAAGTAGTACCTGTGTTCCATATACGTTATTATCAAAGTAACTTAAAGGATCAGTCATACTCACCCCAACTAAAGAGTTTGCAGCAAAATGTATAACTGCTTCTATATCATTTTCTTTAAATACACTTCTTAAAAAATCTTTATCTCTTATATCACCCTTACAAAACTTTGCATCTTTATGAACTGCATCCATATGACCTGTTTGTAAATTATCTACTATTATAACATCTTCACCATTTTTTATAAGTTGGTGTACTGTATGACTTCCTATATATCCTGCTCCACCACAAACTAATACTGACATTTATATCTCCTCCTAATAAGTTATATTTATCCTATTTTTCTAGTTCCGTTTGATATGCTAGCAACATAGAATGTTGGTTCATATCCAATTACTTCTTCATATCCTTTAGTTACATTTTCTATGAAGTTTCCTACACTTTCATTTCTAACTATACTTACTGTACATCCCCCAAATCCTGCACCTGTCATACGAGAACCTATTACACCATCTTGCTTAAGTGCTAAACTAACTAATGTATCTAATTCTATTCCCGTAACTTCATAATCATCTCTTAAAGAAACGTGAGAACCAACCATTAATTGTCCAAATAATTCTAAGTTGTTATCTTCTAATGCTTTAACAGCCTTTAATGTTCTTTGATTTTCATATACAGCATGTTTTGCTCTTTTTCTATCTATTTCATTTTCTATTAATTCTTTATTAGTTTCAAATTCTTCTTCACTTAATTCACCTAATGACTTTATATTTAGTTTAGATTGAAGATTAGATAATGCTCTTTCACATTCACTTCTTCTCTCATTATATTTAGAGTCTGCTAGACCTCTTCTTTTATTAGTGTTTCCTATAACTATAGAGTATCCTTCCATATTTATTTCACTATATCTATAGTTTAATGTATTACAGTCAAGTAATATTGCACATCTATCTTTTCCCATACCTATTGCAAATTGATCCATTATACCACAGTTGACACCTATAAATTTATTTTCAGCTTCTTGAGAGTATTTAACCATATCTACTGTATCTATTCCAAAGTTAAATGTATCATTTAATATAACTGCCATTAATAATTCAAGTGATGCCGAAGATGAAAGACCTGCTCCATTTGGTATGTTTCCATATACTAATATATCAAGACCATGTTCTATGTTATTGCCTTTATCTTGTATAACTTTTGCTACACCTTTTGGATAATTAACCCAATCATGTGTTTCATTATATTCCATAGAATCTAGGTTAAATTCTACTATTCCTATATCTTCAAAGTTTAAAGAATACATTCTAACATTTTTATCATTTCTTTTCGCTACTACTCCATAAGTACCAAATGATAGAGCACAAGGGAATACATGACCTCCATTATAGTCTGTATGCTCTCCTATTAAATTAACTCTACCTGGTGAGAAAAATACTTCTTCACTTTCTCTTTCAAATATTCTTTTAAAATCTGCTTTTAACTTATTTATCATCTCAATACTCCTTTGATTAAATATATTTTTTATTAAATTTATAAGAGTAAATAAACCCTTTTTTAATCTATATACTTTTTATAACCATTATAGTAAACGATTACTATAACCTTATATCTATATAGTAATCGTTTACTATCATTCTGTAAACACTTTCCTATAAAATTTTTTATTTTTATTTTATAAAAAAAGTAGCCATAATTTTGGCTACTTTTTTCAATATATATCCAATGCAATTCTCTTTAACTCGTCTATAAATATTTTTGCTTCCTCCATTGTATTATACAATCCTATACTTAGCCTAACCATGCCAAAATCAGCATCATCTAGATTTTTCTCATATTCTTCGTAACTATTAATTACTTTTAATAATCTTGCTACATATGGATGTGCACAAAACTTACCTGCTCTTAGCGACACTGCACTTTCTTTTGCAAATATATCAGCTACTTTATAACAATCTTTGTTCTTTATATTAAAAGATATAACACCTAATCTATCTTCAGTATTTTCAGTATCTCCATATATTGTTACATTATCAATTTTTTTCATTTCTTCAATCAAGTAGTCCTTAATTTTTCTTTCATGATTATATATATTTTCAAATCCTATTTTTTTTAATTCTTCTAATGCTCTAACCATAGCCATTGCTCCTATAAAATTTGGACTTCCAGCTTCATGTAAACTTGGTGGCTCACTCCAAATTACGTTGTCATCAAATACGTAATCTACACATCCTCCACCTTTTACAAAAGGTTCTTTAACATCTAAATATTTTATAAGACCAACTATTACGCCACTTCCAAATGGTGCATATGTTTTATGAGCTGAAAATACTAAAAAGTCTATTTGCTCTGAAGGATCTTTACCTTTCATATCAACTTCTTTATGTGCAACTAATTGAGCTCCATCTACTACAATTATTGCTCCATATTTATGTGCAAGTCTTGCTATTTCGTGTATTGGATTTATATACCCTGTTACATTAGATGCACCAGTTACACTAACTATTTTTATATTCCCATTTTCTTTTTTTAGTTTATTTTCTATATCTTCTATTTTTATCCTTCCTAATTCATCTACATCTACATATTCAACCGTAGCATTTTTCCTCCAAGGAAGGTCATTTGCATGATGTTCCATTCTAGTTGTTAGTACTTTATCATTTTTATTTTTTATTAGTATATTAGCTAAGATATTTAAAGATTCAGTTGTAGTCTTTGTATATATAACTGTATGAGTATTTGTGTCTTGTAAATTAAAAAATTTTAACACTTTATCTCTAGACTCTTCATATTTTCTTGTTGATAGTTCGCCTTTTGGACCTTGACCTCTACCTATCGAGCCATATATTAATAAATTATTATATACCTCGTCAAATACGCATTTTAGAGCTGGTGTTGTTGCTCCATTATCAAATCCAATAGGTATAAGTTTTTTACCATTTTCTAGTTTGAATTTAACATCTACTCCTAGAAATATTTTTCTATAGTCTAAGTTCTTTTCGCCTATTGTACGCTTTTTATTACTTGAACTTGACAATACAAAAACCTCCTTTTTAGAAGAAAAGTAGACAATACCCTTCTTGTATAATTATATGATTTTTTTTGTAGAAAGTTCTTACTTTAGTTTATAAATATAAAGAGTGTCTGTTTAAAGGACACTCTTTATATATTTAAATCATGTTATTTTTAGGAAGACTATTATCTTTTTTACTATTTCCTTTACTGTTTACAACTTGAACTTGCTCAAGATTTGATACAAGATCTTTATCTCCTTGAGAATGATTTACTATATTTTGTATTGATTGATTTTTATTATCTCTTCTTGCTTTTGATTTATCCAAAGTTATCACCCTTTCTTATGTATAAACATAGTTTTTCCTTTATATATTTTTTTAAACTTGTAAATAATTACTTTATAGCATATTTTAAAATTTTACACTTATATACGTTTTATATTAATATTCTAGATTCAGTTCCCAAACATATAACCAATAAATAGTATATACTATACTATTTATTTTGGAGGTATGACAATGGGTTTTTTGGACAATTTAATTGCTAATTCATTAGGAGGCTCTTCTTTCTTTAATGCCCCTAAAAAACTTTATAAATTTGAAAAGATTAAACAATTAACTCATGAAACTATAAAGAAAAATCCAAATATTAAACTTATTGATATGGGTGTAGGAGAACCTGATAAAATGGCTGATGAACTTATATGTGATGTGTTAAATAATGAATGTAGAAAGCCAGAAAATAGGTATTATGCTGATAATGGAATCGAAGAATTTCAAGAAGCAGTTTGTAGATATTTAAATAATGTATATGGTATAGAAAATCTTACTATATCTAATGTAATGCACGGAATAGGATCTAAATCTATACTTGCTATGATACCAATATGTTTTATTAATCCCGGTGATATATGTATAATGCCATCACCTGCCTATCCAACTTTAGGAACTTATACGAAGCTTTTAGGAGGAGAAATCTATAACATTCCTCTTTGCAAAGAAAATAACTTCTATATGGATTTAAATAGCATTCCTAATGATATTTTAAAAAGAGCTAAAATGATTTATGTAAACTACCCTAATAACCCTACAGGCCAAGTTGCAACTTATGAATTTTATAAAGATATTGTAGATTTCGCTAAGAAAAATAATATCTTAGTTGTATCAGATTTAGCATATGGTCATCTAACTTATGATGGATATAAACCTCTTAGCATATTATCTGTTGACGGTGCTTTAGATGTTTGTGTAGAAATACACTCTATGTCTAAATCATTCAATATGACTGGTTGGAGACTTGCTTTTGTAGTTGGCTCTGAGAAGTTTATAAAACTATTCTCTTCGGTAAAATCCCATACAGATTCTGGACAATTTAGAGCTATACAAAAAGCAGGTGTATTTGCACTTGATAATTATCATTTAGTTGATATTAACAGAGAAAGATATTCTAGAAGACTTAATCTTTTAACTGAAACATTAAAAGAAATTGGCTTTGAAGCAAAAAAACCTAAAGCTGGATTTTATATTTATGTCCCTATTCCTAAAGGTGTAAAGGATGGAATTAAATTTAAAACAGCAGAAGATGCTACCTTATATCTTTTATCAAATGCATTAATATCTACAGTTCCTTGGGATGATTGTGGATCTTTCTTAAGATTTTCAGTAACTTATAATGCTGATACAATTGAAGAGGAAATTAATATAATGAATGACTTAAAAAATAGATTGCTATCTTTAAATTTAGAGTTTTAAACTTACTTTAATAAATGTTTATATTAAGTTAAAAATAAAAGAAATTTTCCTCATTTTTTATTAATTTGGCTCTGTTAGCTTACTTCGTGATAATTATGATAAAAAACAAACTATACCTTAGTAACTTCAACTTCTAAGGTATAGTTTGTTTAATTTGTTATAAGTAGTTCGTATTATATTAATATTGTGATTTGTTAATATAAGGCTCTGTTTTAGCACAGTGTTGAAATCTATATAATAATTGCTTAAAAACTAATTAAAAATTAGAGGTTGCATCACTATATTTAATCTTAATTAAGTAATATCAGTATTTACCAAAATCAACATTTATTTAAAACAGAGCCTAACATAGAAGAACAAGATTAAATAAATTATAAATAGATTCATAATCAAACATAATAATATACAAACTAAAATCTTCATAATGTTAGTTAAAACTTAACTTTCTTTTTTCTAAAAGCTATCTTTAAAACTACATAGATTATAAAGAAAATTGGAGTTGCTACTATAGCTGATACTCTTGTATTTTCATAAATTTTTAAATAAAGTGGTTTTGTTAATTTTAAATTATAATAAAGTTTTTGGCCTCTATCATTTTCAACAGTTTCTCCATTCATAAACATATAATCTTTAGTTACATCTTTACCATAAGTATATAAAATAGATGATGGCTCATAAGTTTCCCAAACTTGCTTATGTGAACTTTCATAACCATACATTAATATAACATCTTTATTGAACTTACTAGATGATAATAGTTTTGATATATCATCTTTGTAACTATCTATATCTTTTTTCACATCTTTATCTTTAATAATTTTATTTAACTCTTTTGATATATTTGAATTTACTTGTTGCCAATATATAAACGGCTTATCATATATGTAATTAACGGTTTTATGATATGTAAGAATTGTAGATGTTATTAAACATATAATAAACATTACACCTGATATTCTAGTTATTATCTTTGCAACCTTATTAGTCTCTTTAATCTCTTTTTTATTTTCTTTAAGAGTAAAGTAGAGTTCTTTTAACATCTCAGAGCCACCATCAAATTTTTTGATAGCCATTTCGCAAGCGTCTTGTTCTTCATATCCTTCATTAATAAATTCATTTGCTGACATTATTAAGTGTTCTTTTAACTCTTCTTTAAGCTCTAGTACTTCTTGACTATTATCATTTTTATATAATGAATCAATGTAGTTATTTATTACTTCCATTACCATCTCTCCCATCTAAGAATTTATCCATAATATTTTTTACAAAATTCCATTCATCAACTTTTTTATCTAAACTTTCTATACCATATTGTGTTATTTTGTAGTACTTACGTCTATTCCCTGGACCTTGACTACTTTGCCAGTAAGATTCAATAAAACCTTTTGACTCAAGTCTTTTTAGTGATATGTATAATGTTCCATCTTTTAGTTCAAAAGTTGTTTGTTCCAAAACATTTTTAGCAATTTCAAATCCATAAGAATCATTTTTTTCTAATATCGCAAGTATCATAGTATCTATATGACCTTTCAATATCTCTTTATTTAACTCCATCATCTCACTCCCTTTCTAATCATTGTAATACAAGGTTTAGTGTTAAAAACTAATACCTCGCTTAACTAGTATTATATTCTTATAATACTATAACTAATACTTGTAATGCAAGTATTAGTTATATATTTCTAAAGTAAATAAAGTTAAGATATAAAAACCTTGCTAATTTATATATTTTCACTTAACTTCTCCTTAAATTAGGTTTAGGGAATAGTTTAAAGAAGTATAGTGTTTTCAATACTTTTAGATATAGCAAAAGGGCAACTTAATTAAATTAAGTTAGCCCTTTTTTTAGATTATTAATCATTCTGTTTGAGTTACTTTAAATCAAAAACACTCCCTAAAACAAATACTATAAACATAGTTATTATAGGTATAAAATTCCCTAATTTATATTTTTTCATATTGTAACCCCCCCTTTTCAATACAAGTATTGATATATTACTTCGCATTGTATAACAATTACGAACTTAATTATATTATATATGATTAATCACGAAGTTAGCTAACATAGCCATTAATTTTTAATTTATATATTCTTAGTTATAATTTAAATTCTATTAAATAATAAAAATCAAAGCCCAGATTTTAACTTGGGCTTTGATTTTTATTATTTAAGCTTTTCTATTAATTTTTCTAATAATACTTGTTTTAATTTTTCATTCATTTCATTTTTATTGTTAGTTGGTTTATTGTTATTCTTTTTATTATTTTTAGATTTATTATTTTGATTATTTTGATTAGATGTTCCATTAGGTCTTTTTCTTTTTTTATTATCCATATATAATTCCCCCATTACTTTTTTATATAATAGAATATGAAAAATTATATTAAAAAGTTACATAATAGATTAAATTATTATATTTTATACTAAATTTTCCTTTAACTTAACTAAAAAGTCTTGTATATTTGTAACTATAGTTGTAACCTCCAAACTACCTCGATCTCTTAATTTATTTACAGCAAATTCAGATACATCTACACTATAAAAATAGATAGGCCTTATTTTATCATCTATAACTCTGTAAGATGGGGTCATATTTCCAGTAGCAATAGAATGTAATTGTGTGGCTAGACATATAACTGTAGTTGCTTTTTTAATATGACTTCTCATCATATCCTGTGCTTTATATACATCTGATATCACAATAGGAAGAGGTCCATCATCTCTTATAGAACCTGCTAAAACTATAGGTACATTATTTTTTACACATGCATGAATTATTCCGCTATTTATATTTTCACTTTCTATAAGTTTTTCTATGGAGCTTGCTTTTCTTGCCTTATTTAGTAAATCTAAGTGATGATAATGTCCATTATGTTTAGGTTCTAGAGTGTATATATCTTGGCCTAAAGCAGTATTGAACATTCCTGCTTCTAAATCGTGAGTAGCCACTGCATTTCCCCCAAGCAATGCATCAACATATCCCTCTTCTATAAGTTTTGCCATCGCATCTCTAGATCCTTTTGAAAATACAGCAGCTGGACCTAATACCCATACTACATATCCATTTTCTTTTTCATATTTTAATAATTCATATAATTGTTCATAATCCTTAGTGTAGGATGTTTCCCTAGATCTTTCACCTCTAAATGCAAAAACATCTTTTTCATAGTCTATTTGCGAAAAACCATTTGCATGTAAATAAATTCCATCACTAGCATCTTCAGTTCTTCCTACTATAACTTTATCCCCCATTTTTAAGTTTCTAAATTCTTTAACTTCTAATTCTAAATTATCATTAATTACTACTACTCCATCCATTCTGATTTCTTTTGCTAGTATCCATTTTCCATCAATTTTAAAATATTCTGGATATATAGACATTGCATGATAATTATCTGGTGCTACACCTTCAGTTTTAACTTCTTCATATAATACATTAGGTGCGTTTAAGAATTTTTCTTCATTAAAATTAGGACCCATGTACTTTCTTAATTTAAAATTCATTCCTTATTTCCCCCCTTTATATACTTTTATATTCATATAATCATATATTTAAACTAAAAAAATAATAGGTGCATCATATTGATGCACCTATTATTACTACTTCATTTCATTTTTCATTTGTTTTTTTATATCGTGTGCAAATTTCTTTTGTTCGTACATATCAACTAATTCATCTTTTTTAGACTCCATTATATTCATTGCACCTTCAAAATTATCTTTTACATCTTCTGCTACTTCTTTTGCCATGTATTTAGCTTTATTAGCTGTTTTTTTAACTTCTCTTTTCATATCATTCATATCATTTATATGGCTCATATCAAACCCTCCTTTTAAATTTTATTTTTCCCAAAATAAATAATTTTATTTTATAATATAAACCTTTAACTATTATTTCTGAGTTTTCATACTATGAGTATAAAGGGAGGGATAATTTTAATGACTTACATTCTTTACGGACTTTGTATAGTGCTTACTTTAGTATCATTTCTTAAAGACAAAGAAAAAACTAAAAAAGCAGTTATTAACGGTATTAAATCTTTCGAAAAGATAATGCCTCAATTTTTATCTATAGTAATAGTTATCGCTATAACATTAACTATTTTAAAACCAGAAACAATATCAAAGCTTATCGGTAAAGATTCTGGAATTTTGGGAGTCTTATTATCTTCTATAGTTGGCTCTATTGCTATGATGCCAACTTTTGTTGCATTTTCAACTGGTAATACTTTACTTCAAAATGGAGCAGGTTATGCTCAAGTTTCTGCTTTAATTACTACACTTACCATGGTTGGAATGTTGACTTTTCCGTTAGAGGCTGAATATATAGGTAAAAAATCTGCTTTTTATAGAAACTTTTTTGCTTTTTTGTTTTCATTTATTGTTGCTATTTTTATGGGAGGTGTGCTTAAGTGAATATCTCAAAAATAATTAAAAGATATAAATATTTTCTAATATTTTCATTTGTTCTTATATTAGTTTCAATATACAATAATGAATTTGGAGTTTATGCATTTAAAAATATTAAATCTAGTTTAATTCAAATGTTATGTGTCTTACCTCCAGTTATGATATTACTCGGACTTATGGATGAATGGATTCCTCGAGAATATTTTATGAAATATATGGGAGATGGTTCTAAAATTCTTGGAATACTTTTATCATTTATATTTGCATTCTTTGCTGCTGGACCTATGTATGCTGGATTTCCATTTGCTGCTGTTTTATTAAAAAAAGGAGTTAAGTTTTCAAATATAATTATCTTTTTAAATGCATGGTGTGTAACTAAATTTTCTACACTCTTATTTGAAATTGGAGCTCTTGGATATAAGTTTACATTATATAGGTTAATTATAAATATACCAGGTATTATAGTTATGGGATATATAATTGACCTTTTAGTAAATAAAAAACCCCATAAAATTTAATTATGGGGCTTTCTTGCAAAATAAACTTTGTGGAGGATGTTCGTGGGGTTTATTTTACAATAGGGTATTATATTATGGTTTTTAAGTTAGTTCTTTCTTTAGTTATATAATAACTCTTTTATATGAATTTAATATGAGTTTTTTATGAATAGTTTTTGAAATCTAATTTTTAAATTCAATTGTAAATACTACAGAGTTCTCTTTATTTTTTAAACTATGGTAATATCCATGTGATTTAAGTATTTGACTTACTAGATATAATCCTAAACCACTTCCTCCAGTTTTTCTTGACCTGGATTTTTCTATTCTAAAGAATGGATTAAATATTTCACCTAAGTATTTTTTATCTATAGTAACACCAGTATTCTCTATTTCTAAATATGCTCTATACTGATTATTTTTTTTGCTATTTTTATAGCCTTTCTTATAAAGCCTTACTATTAGATTTTCATCTTTTGGAGAATACTTTATTCCATTTATTATTATATTATTTATAGCTTTTTCAATTCTTGTTTCATCACACTTTACATAAACATCACTTTCTATTTTAAGTACAACATTCATATTCTTTTCATCTATTAAGAATTGATGTTTTTTTATAAGCTTTTCTAAAATATTGCTAAGATTAACTGTACTTAAAGATAAGTCAGTTTCTAATATTTCATTTTTTGATACTTCTATCATTTCATTAACTAAATCTCTTAATTCTTGTGTGGATTCATAGGATTTTTTTAAATATGTATCCCTATCTTTATATTTTCCAATATTATACATCATCCCTTCAAGTTGACCACTTATTATAGTTATAGGAGTTTTTAACTCATGAGATATTGTAGCTACAAAATCTTTTCTTCTATTTTCTGCTTCTCTTTCACTTTCTATAATTTGTATAAGTGGTTTAGTTATCACCTTTGAATAAATATATGCACCTATTGCTCCAATCAAAAGTGCAACTATTAATATAAACGGCATTAATCTTCTTATGACTTGATTAGCCTCATCTATAGGTTGTAGAGGCATTACTATATCTAGTGTATAAGGAGTTATAGACTCATTAGTATATATATGAACTGTTACATGGTATTCATCATCTGGAGTTTTTCCTAATATATACTTACTATATCTTGATAACACAATTTCATTTTTCCCATATAGTATTTTACCATTATGATTTTTTAATATAATCGATAAATTTTGATTTTTAGACATATAATATAATCTTTCTTGTAAATGATTTGTATTATGTCTAGGTGAATTTTCACATAATGTACTTACACTTTTATCCAAAAGATCTATTTTGTACTGATGATAGTATGTAGGTAGTAGAAAATATAAAATCATATATATTATTATAGCAAGTGCTACTAAAAGTCCTGTAGTTATTAAAAAAAGCTTATACTTTATGTTTATATTTTCTAGTTTATTAAATACTCTTCTCAAGTGTATATCCTATCCCCTTTACAGTTTTTATATATTGTAACTTTATTTTCTTTCTTAGATTCTTTATATGTGCATCAACTATTCTAGTATCTCCATAATAATCATATCCCCATATTTTATCTAAAAGATAATTTCTTGAAAGTACCTTACCTTTACTTTCAAGCAATAGCTTTAATAGTTCAAATTCTTTAAGAGTTAAATCAATTTTTTCATTTCCTTTAAAAACTTCATGCTTAAGAAGATTTACATTTAAACTTCCTACAGTTAAAATATTCTCAACATTTTCTTTATTTATATTATATCTTCTAAGAACTGAACTAACTCTAGCTAATAGTTCTTTTATGCTAAATGGCTTTGTTATATAATCATCTGCGCCTAATTCTAACCCTTCTATTTTATCACTTTCCATATTTTTAGCAGTTAGCATTATAACTGGTATATCAGATAGTGATTTATCATTTCTTATTTTCTTTAACATATCTATACCACTTATATTAGGTAACATCCAATCTAGAAGTACCAACTGTGGTGCATTTTCTTTTATTTTAAGATATCCATCTAGTCCATCATATGCAATATCTACTTCATATCCTGATGTTTCTAGGTTAAATCTAATAAGTTCTACTATATGAATCTCATCATCTATAATAAGGATCTTAGGCTTCATTATAATATATCCTCCTTTATTTTATCTGTAGTATAGTACCTATTCTTTCTTGTGTTTTGTTATGTTTTCTATAAGAGTGAAATTTATCACTATTACAGCTAGTACATAAATTTAGATTTATTATATTCTCATCTTTAACTCCGCATTCCCTTAGTATATGCTCATTAACCTTCCATAAATCTAGTTTATATTTATCTTCTTCTATTGTATAAAATTTTTCTGTACTATTTGTAAAATTCATGTTAAATTTTTCAACTAAATCTTTAGATACCTCATAACAACAAGGACCAATAGATGGACCTATAATACAGACTAAATCCTTTGGATTTGTATTATAATTATCTGCCATTTTTTCTATAGTTTTTTTAGCTATTGCATCATAAGTTCCTCTCCATCCAGCATGGGCTAGTCCTATAGCTTTATTCTTTTTATCAATTATAGCTATAGGTACACAATCAGCTGTAAATATCAGTAAAGGTGTATTAGGTATATTTGTTATTAATGCATCTCCCTCTTTTTTTTGTCCTATATTACTTTCATCTATTTTATTAACTATATCTGAGTGTATTTGAATATTACTAGTTAAATTTTTTATATTAAAAT
>OGZJ01000418.1_pt1 | contig 15870 bp, 14 predicted proteins | sample 1576831 | NCBI WGS metagenome assembly OGZJ01 (sample SAMEA3541518, study PRJEB24748) | human gut metagenome | biome: human gut; feature: human-associated habitat; material: faeces | place: China | collected 2012
ACTTGCTTCCCAAGCAGAATGGGCAGAAGGTTTCCTTCCGAAGTATGATAAGATCACAAAAGACAATGTGATGGATATTCTGCATGAGGAAATCGGTCTGGTGTTCAATGAAGTGCTGCAGGATGCCGGCGTGTATAAATGTACACCGGAGGGACGTAAGGCGTTCGAACGTTTTATTGCAGCTGTTTAATTGCGTTCTCTGGCAGATATAAGTTTTCTCAATGTGACGGAAGAAAGCGTATATTCTCTTTCTACAGAAAAATTTGCAAAGCAGCTCTGGCATTGATTTCAGGTTCTTTGTGTAAGGGTTTTCATTTTATGCAATTATCTTTATTCAGTGAGTGCCAGAGCAAGTTGCAAATTTGTTCTTCCGAAAGAAATATACGCCTTCTTCCTGTTGGTTGGAGAAAAGATAATTTGGAAAATGTGCTGGTATCTATACAAAGAAAATTTGCATAAAAGATACCGTTATGGTATCTATACACTTAAAATGTAACATTTAGATACCACAAAGTCTCTATGGAACAAAAATTGCTTCTTCAGGTACCATTTTTTCAAAAAATCGGTATCTGAAGAAGCAATTTTTCTCTTGCAGGTGACATTCCTTTATTTTAGGCATTGAAAATAAGGAAATGTGTCACCTTAATCACTATTTTTTTATCAATAGATCCCGTCGTATCGAGAAAATTTATATTTATACTTGTTATTTATTGGCAAACCCTCCGCATAAGCTTCTTCCGACAGTGGAAGAATGCCGGAAGCAGGAAACAGTCTGCAAACAGCCATGCCAGCGGACTGGCAAAACATGCAGCCGTAAATCCGAAGATCGGTACAAAGATCAGACCGATCAATGCGCGGGCAATCATCTCAAATACACCGGCAAATACAGCAAAGCCGGAAAAGCCCATTCCCTGGATAAGAAAACGAACAATATTGACCAGTGACAGAAGCATATAAAAGCAGGTGTTGGTGATCAGAAATTGTCTGGCCTGTGCGACAACCTGTGTGATATTGGCACTGTCCGAAGGAGCTATAAACAGATAGATCAGTGGACGTGCAAGGAAAATGATGACAACAAGGATTGCTGCGGAGTATACTGCGGCAAGAATGATGGCGGATTTCATACCGCTTGCCAGACGATCATATTTTCCGGCACCCACGTTTTGTCCACCGTAAGTTGCCATGGTAGAACCGAGTGCGTCAAACGGGCACACCATAAACATCGAAATACGGCTGCCGGCCGTCATGGCTGCCACGGCGCCTGAACCTAAGGTGTTGACAGCAGTCTGCAGAATGACGCTTCCGATGGCGGTAATGGAATACTGCAGACCCATAGGAAGTCCCATAATCAGAAGATTTCTTACATAGGAAGCATCCAGTACCCAGTCGGAGCGCTTCAGATGCAGAATGTCAAATTTCCGGATGATCACGAAAAGACACAGCACACCGGAAACCGCCTGCGCGCTGGGCGGTGATTGGCGAACCGCCTGCGATAAAACGGTAGCAAATGCGGCACCAAAAACTCCCCAGTGCAGACAGATGATAAAGAACAGATCCAGTCCGATATTTAAGACAGCCGCAACGATCAGAAAAATGACCGGCGTGATGGAATCCCCCAGAGAACGCAGGTAGGAGGAGAGTATATTATAAAGGATGGTGGCTGGTATGCCGGCAAAAATAACAACAATATAATTGTAGGACAGGTCGATAATATCGGAAGGTGTCTGCATCAGCACCAGAATCTGCCGACAGAAAATGACGGTCAGTGCCGTGAGAACACCGCCGATGAGAACCGACAGAATGGCGGAATTACCGACATATTTGCGCACGCCGTCATAGTCGCGCGCACCGAACCGCTGGGCAACCGGCAGACCGAAACCGTTGCAGATTCCCTGACAGAATCCTATGATCAGAAAATTGATACTTCCGGTTGCCCCAACTGCAGCAAGTGCCGTTACGCCGAGATAGCGGCCGACGATGATGGTGTCCATGAGACTGTAAAACTGTTGAAACAGCATACCGAACAGAAGCGGTACGGCGAAACCGAGAATCAGTTTCATAGGGGAACCGCTGGTCAATTCTTTTGTTGTACTTCTTGCCATAATGATTTACTCCTTTTATATTTTAAACAAAACTGCAAATGCTAGGATATTTTATCACGATTGTGTAAAACTGCAAGAGGAAAAAATGCTGAAATTTCATTTTTTTTGCGTTTTTTTTGCCGCGTCAATTCTTTACATTTGAGGAAGAATGCGGTAGAGTGGTAAGTGACTGTAATATTGTACATATAAAGGAGATTAAAGTTGAAAAACTGGGAAAAAAATATACGTAAGGTTGTTCCCTATACACCGGGAGAGCAGCCAAAGAAATCACAGATCATCAAGTTAAATACCAATGAAAATCCATATCCGCCGGCACCGGGGGTAAAGGAAGCACTGGAACATTTTCATACGGATGATCTGCGGCTGTATCCGGATCCGGTTGTGACAGATCTGGTGGATGGGATTGCACAATTCTATCAGGTAGACCCTTCACAGGTCTTTGTCGGTGTCGGATCGGATGATGTGCTTGCAATGCTGTTTATGACCTTCTTTAATTCAAAGAAGCCGATTCTGTTTCCGGATATTACCTATTCCTTTTATGACGTGTGGGCAGAAATGCTTCGCATTCCGTATACACAGATTCCGCTGGATGATGCATTCCGCCTGAATCCTTCAGACTATAAATGTGAAAATGGTGGAATTGTATTCCCAAACCCGAATGCACCGACCGGGGAACTTCTTCCGGTATCTGCCATCGAGGAGATCATTCAGGCAAATCCGGATGTGATTGTGATCGTGGATGAGGCATATATTGACTTTGGAGGAGAGAGTGCCCTGCCTCTGATTGATAAATACGATAATGTAATTGTGGTACAGACATTTTCCAAGTCACGTTCTCTGGCGGGGTCGAGGATTGGCTTTGCCATCAGTAATCCGACACTGATTAAATATTTAAATGATGTGAAGTATTCCTTCAATTCATACACGATGGATCGTATCACCATTGCTTTGGGAACGGCATCTATCCATGACCGGGCATATTTTGAGCAGACGACAGAGAAAATCATAAAGACAAGAGAGTGGACCAAAGAGCAGCTTCGGGCACTCGGGTTCGTATTTGGTGATTCCAAAAGCAACTTTATTTTTGCCATGCATCCGGATGTTTCCGGTGTGGAACTGTTTGAAGCACTGAAGAAAAATGATATTTATGTGCGGCATTTTGGCAAGCCGGCACGGATCAACGAATATCTGCGTATCACAATCGGTACGGATGAGCAGATGCATAAACTGATCGATTTTCTGAAAAAATATTTAAATAAAGCGAGGATTTTTTATGTTGACAAAATACTTGTGGGTATTTTTTGTTTCCATGGTACCACTGGTGGAACTGCGCGGTTCCATTATTATTTCGCAGGGACTGCAGCTGCCGGTACTTTCTTCTTATATTGTGGCAATTATCGGAAATATGCTGCCGGTGCCGGTGATTTATCTGTTTGCACGGAAAGTTCTGGTATGGGGAGCGGATAAACCGGTGATTGGAAAGTTTTTTTCCTGGTGTCTGGAGAAGGGAGAAAAGGGCGGAAAGAAATTACAGGAAAAAGCAGGCCGGGGGCTGTTTATCGCACTGCTCCTGTTTGTAGGAATTCCGCTTCCGGGAACCGGTGCATGGACAGGAACACTGGCGGCCAGTATTCTGGACATGGATTTTAAATCAACAATTATCGCCGTCATGCTCGGGGTTCTGCTTGCAGGAATTATTATGATGGTGCTCAGTGTGGCAGGATTCGGCATGTTTTTGAAATAACCAAGGAAGTAATTAATCAATGAAAGACAAGAAAAAAACCAAGACGATTCCGCGTCAGGTGCGCTGGGATAAGCTTGATAATACAGCACATCTTTTCCCGTCCATTGCGGGGGAGAGTATGACAAACGTGTACCGGATCAGTGTGACCTTAAAAGAAGAGGTTCAGGTGGAATTTCTGCAGCAGGCGCTGGACATGATTCTGCCGAAATTCGATGGGTTTAATCTTCGGATGCGCACAGGCGTATTCTGGTATTATTTTGAAGAGAACGGAAAAAAGGCGCCGAAAGTCACGGAAGAGGCGATGTTTCCATGCCGGTTTATCCGGCAGAACAAAAACCGCAATTATCTGTTCCGTGTGACCTATTATAAGTCAAGAATCAATCTGGAAGTGTTTCATGTACTGACCGATGGCATGGGAGGCATTAATTTCCTCCGGGAGCTGACGTATCAGTATCTGCGTCTGGTGCATCCGGAACTGGCGGAAAAAGAAGGAAACAAACTGAGCGGAGATACCTCTCTCAGCAGGGAGGACAGCTTTGTCCGCAATTACCGCAGCAGCAAGCCAAGCGGATTTAATAAAGAAAAAGCATATCTGATCAAAGAAGATAAACTTCCGGCCGGAGAATTTGGTGTCATGCATGGGCGGATGCCGGTCTCACAGCTGAAAAAGGTAGCACATGGCTATCATGCATCTTTGAATGAATATTTTGTTGCAGTCTTTGTATGGAGTGTGTATAAAGAACTGTTACACGGGATGCCGGGAGGAAAACCGATCCGAATCGCAGTGCCGGTCAATCTGCGGCCGTATTTTGATTCGGATACGACAAAAAACTTTTTTGTTATGGTATCTGCAGAATTCCGTCCACAGAAAGAGTCCTATACGTTTGAGGAAGTACTTGCATGCATACAAAGCAGCCTGCACTCCCAGATCAATAAGGAACATTTAGAGGATCTGTTTTCTTACAGTGTATCCAATCAGAGGAACCTGCTTATGCGTCCGGTGCCGTTATTTTTGAAAAATATTGCCATGCGTATCGTATATGAAAAATCCGCAGTGGCAAATACGACAACGATCACAAACATCGGTAATATCAAGATCAAAGATATTTACCAGCCCTATATAGAAGGTTTTTCGGCTTTTATAGCCATGTCAAAAGGGCAGTATCTGAAAGGAACGATCTGTTCTTACCAGGATACGCTGGTATTTACATTCAGTTCAATCTTTTCCGAGGCTCTGGTACAGAAGGCATTTTTCCGCAAGATTGCGGCGGATGGTGTGGATGTGGAGATTGAGACGAACGGAGTATATTATGAATAAATGCAAAAAATGTAATGTTGTCATATTGGACGATACGGACCGCTGTCCGCTCTGTAAACATGTGCTGGAGTCGGACGGGATACCGGGAGAGAGCCGGTATCCGGATGCCATTGCAACGGCGCGTAAATTCCGGTTTGTGGAGAATCTGGTACTGTTTATCTCCATTGTGGCGGAGTGTCTGCTGATTGCCATCAATTTTCAGGTGGACAGGGAAGTGGCATGGAGCCTTGTAATTGGTATCATTCTTTTATATGGAAATGTGGTGCTTCGCATGGCGATTCTGGGAAAATCCGGATATCTGGCCAAAACCGTCTGTCTGGTACTTCTTGCCATTGTAATGCTTCTTGGAATTGATTATCTGACCGGATACCGGCGCTGGTCGTTAGACTATGTGTTTCCGGGGGGAATCATTGCCATTGATCTGGCGTTGTTTATCCTGATTCTGATAAACCGGAGAAACTGGCAGAGTTATATGATGTCGGAACTGCTGACGATATTGCTGAGCATTGTACCGGTGGTATTACTGCAGATGAGAATCATTCATTTTCCATATCTGGCATGGGGGTCCCTCGGGGTATCGGTATTTTTATTCCTTGGAACACTGATTCTTGGTGATCAGCGTGCACGAACCGAACTGAAACGGAGATTTCATATATGATAGAAAGCGAAGCGAGTGTAAAAGGACGTGTGGTGGCAGAAATGCTGTCACATTTTACCAATGATTTGAAAATCGGAAAAAAAATAAAGAGCGGAGAGCTGCGCAAGCGGATGATAGAGCCGCCATGGATTCCACCGGCAATGTTTAACCTGACAGGAATCAATATGGATCATTTTACGATGAAACTTTTGTCGTTAAAGGAAAATCCAAACACGGATTACGTGATTCTGCAGTTACACGGCGGTGGTTATACGGGAGCTGTGCGCAATGCGTATTATGTGTTTGCAGGATTATATAACGAGCTGAGCCATGGATGCAATGTGCTTACTCCGGATTATCGTGTGGCCCCGGAGAATCCATATCCGGCAGCACTTGAAGATGCATTGGCATCATACCGCTGGCTGCTTTCCAAGGGATATTATGGAGAACAGATTATCCTTGCCGGAGATTCGGCAGGCGGTGGACTGGCGATGGCACTCTGTATGTATTTGCGGGATCATAATATGCCGGTACCGGGAGGAATCATAGCCATGTCTCCGTGGACGGATCTGACGGCCAGCGGGGAGTCTTATGAGACCAATTATGAGAAAGATCCACTGTTTGGAAATACGAAGGAGAGTCTGATTTACCAGAATGATTATCCGGGGGAACATGACCGGATGGACCCGTATATTTCTCCGCTGTTTGGGGATTTCCGGGGATTTCCGCCAATGCTCATACAGGTTGGATCGATTGAGATGCTTCTGAGTGATTCGGTTTCGGTAGCGGCAAAGGCAAGGGAGCAGGGGGTAAAAGTGCGCCTGTCTGTTTATGAAGGGATGTTTCATGTGTTCCAGATGGCATATCTGAATATTCCGGAATCAAAGAAGGCATGGGCAGAAGCCGGCAAATTCATTGATGTGCTGCGCACGGACAGCAGACTGTAAAAATTATTACAAAAATGGCGCGGAATTTTTTCACATATTGCATAAACGCCTAGATACGTCTACATTTCCATGGAGTAAGCCTCCACATGATGTAGAAATGTGGGTTGACAATAACACAAGATGTAGTGTAGTCTTGTATTTGTTAATGAAAATATACAAGATATAGGGAGTAATCTCTATATCTGATATTTTGTGTAAACAATCGTTTATAAAGATAGACTTTGAGAGGAAGATGGAACATGAAAATTATTAAGAGAAGCGGAGTCGAGGTATTTTTTGATTCGAATAAGATCGTTGCGGCTGTACAGAAAGCGAATGCATCGGTAATCGATTATGAAAAACTCAGCGATGAGCAGATTCAGGAGATTGCCGATAATGTGGAAGTGGCATGTGAAAACATGAAACGGTCTGCCAGCGTGGAGGAAATCCAGGATATGGTAGAGAACCAGCTGATGAACCAGCATGCATTTACGGTTGCCCGTAATTATATTACATACCGTTATAAGAGAGCACTTGTGCGTAAATCCAATTCTACTGATGAACAGATTCTGTCCCTCTTAGAGTGTAACAATGAGGAAGTAAAACAGGAAAATTCCAATAAAAATCCTACTGTAAACAGTGTACAGAGAGATTATATGGCGGGAGAAGTCAGCAAGGATATCACGAAGAGATTCCTGTTGCCAGAAGATATTGTGGAAGCACATGAAAAAGGACTGATTCATTTCCATGATGCAGATTATTTTGCGCAGCACATGCATAACTGCTGTCTGGTGAACTTAGAGGACATGCTGCAGAATGGTACTGTAATCAGCGAGACCGGAATTGACCGTCCGAGAAGTTTTTCCACGGCCTGCAATATAGCAACACAGGCGATTGCGCAGATTGCAAGTTCGCAGTATGGAGGACAGAGTATTTCACTGTCCCATCTGGCACCGTTCGTACAGGTGAGCCGTGAAAAATTCCGGATACAGGTCCGGACAGAGTTTGAAAAGATCGGGCTGGATCTGGATGAGGAGAAAATCAATAAAGTAGCAGAGATGCGTGTAAGAGAAGAGATCAACCGTGGTGTGCAGATGATCCAGTATCAGGTGATCACGCTTATGACCACAAACGGTCAGGCTCCGTTTATCACGGTGTTTATGTATCTCGACGAAGTACCGGAGGGACAGACCAGAGATGACCTGGCAGCGATCATTGAGGAGATGCTGCATCAGAGAATCAAGGGAGTAAAGAACGAAAAAGGAGTATTTATTACCCCGGCTTTCCCGAAACTGATTTATGTACTCGAAGAAGATAATATCCATGAGGATTCCAAGTATTTTTATCTGACACGCCTGGCTGCACAGTGTACGGCAAAGCGCATGGTTCCGGATTATATTTCCGAAAAGAAGATGAAAGAACTGAAAGTGGACAAGAACGGGGAAGGACACTGCTATCCATGTATGGGATGCCGCAGTTTTCTTACTCCGTATATTGACCCGGAAACCGGAAAACCGAAATATTACGGACGTTTTAACCAGGGAGTTGTGACGATCAATCTGGTGGATGTGGCATGTTCTTCCGGAAAAGATGAGAAAAAATTCTGGAAGATTCTCGATGAGCGTCTAAAACTGTGCTACCGGGCACTGATGTGCAGACATAAGAGACTTCTTGGCACACCGAGTGATGTGGCTCCGATTCTGTGGCAGAACGGAGCGCTTGCCCGTCTGAAAAAGGGAGAGACGATCGACAAACTTTTATTTGGCGGTTATTCCACCATCTCTTTGGGATATGCGGGATTGTGCGAGTGTACCCGTTATATGACAGGTGTTTCCCATACGGAGCCGGAGACCGGAACACCATTTGCACTGCGTGTCATGCAGCGTCTGAATGATGCCTGTGCAGAGTGGAAAGAAAAGGAAAATATGGATTTCAGTCTGTACGGTACGCCGCTGGAATCCACTACCTATAAATTTGCAAAGTGTCTGCAGAAGCGTTTTGGTATCATAGAGGGCGTAACAGATAAAAATTATATTACGAACAGTTATCATGTGCATGTGACGGAAAATATCAATGCTTTTGATAAACTGAAGTTTGAGTCACAGTTCCAGAAGCTGTCTCCGGGTGGTGCAATCAGCTATGTGGAAGTACCAAATATGCAGGATAATATTGATGCCGTGATTGCCGTCATGAAATACATTTACGATAATATTATGTACGCGGAGCTCAACACGAAGAGTGATTACTGTATGGAATGTGGCTATGACGGTGAGATCAAAATTGTTGAGGAAAAGGACAGCGGAAAACTCGTCTGGGAGTGTCCGAACTGCGGAAACCGTGATCAGGATAAGATGAGTGTTGCACGTCGTACGTGCGGGTATATCGGAACACAGTTCTGGAATCAGGGACGTACACAGGAAATCAAAGAAAGAGTATTACATTTATAAAACATGGAAGAAAACAAACGGAAACAATATGCCCATTTGTATGAACACCATGAGGTAGAAGATCCACAACCCCGGGAAGAGAAAGAAAAACCCATCGGGCCGAGTGGCAGAAACCGCCATCGGCCGATGGTGGAAAAGGTATGCAGACGCATCGCCTTTTCTTTCCTGGCCATGGCGGTTGTTCTGTTACTTGCATTGAATTATTTTCAGATCAAAGAGGCAAAAAAGGAAGCGGTTTTGGAATATATCCGCAAAGAAAAGCAGCAAATGAAAAATCGTGAGACAGAAAAGACGGACCAGCTTGCAATCTTAGACCAATATGATATATTATATAGTATGTATCCGGATCTGGTTGGATGGATCAAAGTTGACGGGACACCAATCGATTATCCGGTGATGCAGGATCATACAGGCGGGGAATATTATCTGAAACACAATTTTGAAGGAAAAGATGATAATAAGGGAAACCCGTTTGTTTCCGCAGATGCCAGCATTGATCCGATGGATCAGAATATTGTGATCTTTGGGCACAACGTAAGTGATGGAAGCCAGTTTGGAGATCTGGATGCCTATCTGGATAAGAAATTTTACAAAAAGCATCCGGTGATTACTTTTGATACGATTTATGAAACTGGACAATATCAGATTGTTGCGGTGGTAAAGACACATGTAAAGGAAAAAGACGAATCCGGATTCCGTTATTACTGGTTTCGAAATTATAAAAACCGGAAAGAGTTTCAGAATCTGCTGGATTTTGTGGAAGAGAACCGTGTGTATGATACAGGGGAGCATCTTATCTATGGAGATACCACAATCATGCTCTCTACCTGTGAATACACGGTAAACAATGGGAGACTCGTAGTCATAGCAAAAAGGATATAGGGCAGAAGATGAAAAAATTAGGGATGATGAAAACGATACTGATGATGGGATGTGCGCTGGCGTTGCTTTTTGCAGCCGTTCCGCAGCCGGTTATGGCGGCGAACAGCCAGATGAATCTGACGGTTGGAACAACCAATGATGCAAAAGCCGGAGATACGGTAACGGTGCGTCTGGTCGGAAGCAATAATCCGGGACTTTCGACATTTGCAGCAAGACTGGCATATGACGATTCTGATCTGGAATATGTAGGAACCACATGGGCAAATACGATTTCTTCGGATTCGGGAAATATTGAGCTGGTTTCCCCGGTTACGGAAAATAATCAGCAGGCACTTAATCTTTCGGCAATTTTAAATAAGACTTATTCCCAGAATGAAACCATTGCCACGGTTACCTTTAAGGCGAAAAATGCATATACAACGATGCCAGTTACCCTGACAGTGCGTGAAGTGACGGATGCAAGTTACAATCCGGTTACGGTTACAACGGTTGTGGATGCTTCTGCAGGACAGACACAGAGCCAGTCACAGTCCCAGAGCACTTCCCAGAGTCAGTCGGACAGTCAGGATGACACAGAGTATACAGATGATATAGACGATACGGACGATACCGATTCGTACGATGATACAGACGATACGCAGGATTCCCAGAGCAGCAGCGGGAATACACACAAAACTTCATCGAACAAAAAGAATAACAGTGGAAATACATCAAAAAACGGAAACCGGACAGATGCAACACCAAAGACAGGTGCGGTTGATCTGCGGATGGTATTTGGAGCAGCAGTAATTGTTTTTTTACTGGCAGCAGCAGGCTGCATCCGTTTCCTGAATAAAAAGAAAGAGTAAATTATGAATTATGCTGGAATTAAGTATTGTGACATCGCAAACGGTCTCGGCTGTCGGACGGTACTGTTTGTATCCGGATGCCGCAATGCATGTAAGGGCTGTTTTCAGCCACAGACATGGGATTTTACCTATGGAGAATGTTTCGATGAGCAGGTACAGCAAAAGGTGCTTGATTCACTGAAACCGGAGTATATAGAGGGAATGACCCTGTTGGGAGGAGAGCCGTTTGAGGAAGAAAATCAGGAGGCTCTTCTTCCTTTTATGAAAAAAGTAAAAAGTTTGTATCCGGATAAGAATGTCTGGGCATTTACCGGATATATATATGATAAAGACCTGATTTTGGGAGGCAGAAAACATACGAAAGACACGGATGACCTGCTTTCCCTGATCGATGTACTTGTGGACGGTCCATTTATTGAGGAACAGAAGGATATTACGCTCAAGTTCCGTGGATCGGTCAATCAGCGCATTCTTGACTTGAAAAAAACCATGGAAAGTGGCAAAATAGTTAAGTTGATGGAATAGTTATGAAAACGAGGATGGATACATATGAAAAAGCATATTAATGCATTGTTGGGATTTGTCTGTTATACAATCGGTGTGATTGCAGCAGCATATTACGGGTTGTGGAAGATGCTTGTGCTTCCGCTTCATACTCTGGCAGTTTCTTTTCTGGCAGGGGACCTGAATGTCACACTGCTTGCGGTATGTGTTGTCAAAATACTTTTTTCAACAACGATGGCAGGATTGATCTGGTGCATTGGCTATATAGCCTATAATCACTTTAAAGGCACACAGGATCCGGACTGGGAAACTATGGAGAAAGAGTACATGGCAGAAAAAGAAGAGAAAGAGAGGCAGGCATCGTGATTTTACGGGTTCCGGAATATTATGAGAAATTTTCCTGCATTGCATCCCGCTGCAAGGACAGTTGCTGTGCAGGCTGGGAAATTGACATTGATGAGGATTCCTATGCATATTACAACAGTGTGGAAGGCAAATTTGGCAAAAGACTCAAAGAAAGTATGTATGAGGCCGATCCGGATGATGATGGCGGTGGATACCGTTTTAAGCTGAAAGGGAAGAAACGCTGTGCCATGCTCAATGATCATAATCTCTGTGATCTTTATACAGCACTTGGGGAAGAGGCTCTGTGTGAAGTGTGTACAGAATATCCGCGTTTTTCCCTGATTTACGGAGATGTGGAGCAGAAAGCACTGAGTCTTTCCTGCGAGGAAGTCGGACGGATTCTGTTTGAGCGGACAGAACCGGAAAAGCTGGTGGATATAGAGCTGCCCGGAAATTGCGATGACGGTGAGGACGATCCGGCATATGTTGCATTCATGGAATGGGTGCAGCAGGAGTCGGTGAATATTCTGCAGAATCGTACCCATAATATTCCGGAGCGCATGAGAGAGTTTCTGGCGTGGTGTGACCGTGTACAGACCGTGATCAATTATGCACAGGCAAAAGAGGATATGTCGGTACTGGCAGACTGGAGATACGAAGATGCCGGTCATGAACTTCGGGAGTGGGAGCAGAAAAATATTGAGGGAAAAGAGAAGCCGGTTCGTGCACTTTCTTATGAAGATTTTGAGGAACGTTTTGCGGTTTTTGCCGATATGGAAGAGCTGGATGAGGAATGGGTTCACACCAAGGAAGAATTCGAAAAGCTGTATCACGAAGATACCTATGAGGCATTTCTGACAGAATATATGCGATCATCGGATTATTCGGAACTTGGCTATGAACATCTTCTGGTTTATTTTGTGTATCGTTATCTGATGAATTCGATATATGATTATGATATCTTATCCTATGCCAAAATGATTGTGATGGCAACCCTTGTGGTAAGAGATATGGATGCGGCACGTTTTCACAGAAACGGTGGCAAATTCACAATGTCTGACCGTATTGACGTAGCGCGTATTTTCTCAAAGGAAGTGGAACATTCCGAAGGAAATGCACAGGATCTGAAAGAAATGTGTATGATGGAAGAAATTGCGAAAGTGGATGCACTTTGCAGACAGATTTAAACGTTTATAACAGAAATAAAACAGGCATCTGGCGAACCCCGGATGCCTGTTTTGTATTATGCTTTATTTGTCTAACAGATCGGTATAGAAATCTGCGTAATCCTTGCGGTTGTCCTTGCAAAAATCAATGGCAGCAGATGGATGCTGGTTCAGACGTCCGGTCAGCAGATACGGAATATCATATCCCCATACGGCACCGGTTTCTTTGAGCGGCAGCATATAGTCTTCTAAGAACCGGAGTACCGGGAATACATTGTATTTCGGATTTTTCAGAAAACTCAGAAGCAGTTCCATGGCACAGTTTCCGGCACCCCGCCCCATGGACATCATGGTAGCATCTAAAAGACTGACACCGTGGGAGAGTGCTTCGATCGTGTTGGCAAAGGCAAGCTGCTGGTTATTGTGTGCATGCATACCGATGTATTTGCCGTATTTTTCTCCAAGTTCGGTGTATTTATCTGCAATCGCACGGATCTGTTCCGGGTAAAGAGCACCGTAACTGTCCACGATATAAATGCCATCGGCGCTGCTTTGACCGACCATTTCAAGTGCCTGGTCAATATCGGATTCTTTGGCATTGGAGATTGCCATGATATTACAGGTTACCTCGTAGCCCTTTGCCTTGGCATCTTCAATCATTTCGATTGCAGCAGGCATCTGGTGCACGTAAGTTGCCACACGAACCATGTCAATTACACTGTCTTTTTTGTCAATGATATCTTTTTTGTAATCGCAGCGTCCGACATCTGCCATGACGGAAATCTTCATATCGGAGTTGTTGTCACCAACGATCTCACGGATGGATTCTTCATCACAGAACTTCCACTTGCCGAATTTATTTACGTCAAACAGCTCCTTGGAAGCTTTATAACCAAACTCCATATAGTCAACGCCGGCCTTTACATTGGTGCGGTAGAGTGCGTTGATAAAGTCATCGGAGAACATAAAGTTGTTTACGAGTCCTCCGTCACGAATGGTTGCGTCCAATACACGAATATCGGAACGTGCTGTCATTAAGTCTCCTTTTTGAGCCATTTTTGTTTCCTCCTTGTGGTTCTTTGAATCTTTTACACTTTAACGCTTTGACGCGTGTGAGTATATAATAACACAATTCGATAAAAATGCAAGCAAAAACTTTACTTTTTTCCTGACTCCTAATATAATTAAATTGGGTGAAAGCCCGAAGGAGGATAAAATGATATACTTATTAGGAACATATGAACACGCACTGGTTGCTTTTATCGGTGTTTTATTTGCTTTTGCAGCGACCTGTATTGCAATTGCAAAATTAAACGGGTATCTGCCGAAGGACATGGGAAGACAGTATGCACATGATGGAGCTCTTTCGGCAGGAAAACCAAGAGGTGCGGGTATTATTTTTGTGTTGACTTTTGTTGTTTCCGCATTGTTGTTTGGCAAAATGAATAAGGAAATTATCATTTATCTGGTGCTGATCGTCATCGAAATGTTCACCGGATTTTTTGATGATGCCGCAGAAAAACCATGGGGAGAGTATTTAAAGGGAATTCTGGATCTGGTAGTGGCAGTCGTTGTAGCCATTTCCTATCTGCATTACAATTCCAGTGAGATCACCATTGCCATTACGGGAACGACCATCGTGATTCCACCGGTTGTATTTGCCATTCTGACCGTTATTCTGGTGTGGGTTTCCATCAATGTTACCAACTGTTCGGATGGTGTGGATGGATTGTCGGGAACACTGACCATTATCACGTTGATGAGTGTGTTTGTTCTTGACAATATTTTAAAAGTCAATGATTCTTTCAATTACTGTATTTTACTGTTTGCGGTATGTCTGCTGGGATATCTGTGGTATAACGCAACACCGAGCAAGCTTCTTATGGGAGATGCCGGATCACGTGCAATGGGTATTTTTATCGCCATTGCAGTATTGAAGATGCACAGCCCGTTTATGTACCTGCTGGTTGCTGCGGTACTTATCGCAGATGGTGGTCTTGGTCTGGTAAAGGTTTCACTGCTTCGGTTCTTAAAGATACATATTCTAAAGAATACCATCACACCGATCCACGACCATGTAAGAAAAAAGGGTGGGTGGTCCAATGCCCAGGTGGTATTTCGCTTTGCCATCATTCAGATTGTAATTTCACTTGCAGCAATTTATCTGGTTATGATTTAAGTTGTAGTTATAATTGGAGGCTTTATGCGTTTTGTTTCCATTGAAGATGCCAGACCGGGAATGTGTCTTGCGTATGATTTATATGATTCCATGGGACGTACCATGGTGGGAAGCGGCTGTGAACTGACGGCTTCCTATATCAATAAACTAAACGAATACGGATTTAGCGGTATCTATATCGAGGATGAACAGTCGAAAGATATCTACATCGAAGCAACAATACCGGAAAAACTGCGCCAGGAAGGGTTTAAATGTGTGCAGGAGAATGATATTGACCGTTGTGCCGAGATTGCACAACAGATTGTGGAGAATCTTTTGTCCAGGGAAAATGTGTGTCTGGATATGACGGATCTGCGCTCATACGATGATTACACATATGCACATTCGGTGAATGTTGCTGTGCTCTGCTGTGTGATCGGTATGGGGATGGGAATGAGTGAACGCGATCTGAATTATCTGGTTACAGCGGCTCTTTTGCATGATCTGGGAAAGCTTGCCATTCCAAAGGAAATACTAAACAAACCGGGCAGGCTGACACCGGATGAATACCAGCTGATGAAGACCCATTCGACCCGTTCGTACCAGCTGCTTTCGAAGCGCTGGAATATTTCGGCGCATATCAAGCAGACGGTACTTCTTCATCATGAAAATGTAGATGGAAGCGGATACCCACAGGGGCTGATGGGAGATGAACAGTCACTCTCCGTAAGAATTGTACATGTGGCGGATGTGTATGATGCGCTGACATCAAGACGTCCGTATAAGAAACCAT
>OGZJ01000440.1_pt1 | contig 15452 bp, 14 predicted proteins | sample 1576831 | NCBI WGS metagenome assembly OGZJ01 (sample SAMEA3541518, study PRJEB24748) | human gut metagenome | biome: human gut; feature: human-associated habitat; material: faeces | place: China | collected 2012
TGGCGATTTCCAGTTATGCTTCGTATTTCTGGCAGCCGATCATGAACCTTGGAAACATCTTCAATAACTTTATCAACAACATTGCGTATCTGGAACGTATCTTTGAGACGATGGATGAGCCGGTGACGGTAAAGGATGCAAAAGATGCCGTTGAAATGCCAAAAATCCGCGGTGAGGTGACCTTCGATCACGTAAATTTCTCGTACGATGCGTCAAAACAGATCTTAAACGATGTTTCGTTTACGGTAAAACCGGGTGAGAGTGTGGCGCTTGTCGGACCGACCGGAGCCGGAAAGAGTACGATTGTCAATCTGATTTCACGGTTTTACAATGTCAATGGCGGTCGCGTCCTGATCGATGGACAGGATATCTCGCAGGTGACCATTCATTCCCTGCGTGAGCAGATGGGTATTATGATGCAGGACAGCTTTATTTTCTCGGGAGATATTGAGGATAATATCCGTTACGGAAAGCTTGACGCAACACATGAGGAGATTGTGAAGGCGAGCAGAACTGTCTGTGCGGACGAGTTTATCAGCAAAATGCCGGATCGCTATCAGACGGAGGTAAGGGAGCGTGGTTCCATGCTGAGCCAGGGACAAAAGCAGCTCATTTCGTTTGCGCGTACCCTGCTTTCCGATCCGGCCATTCTGATTCTCGATGAGGCGACCTCAAGCATTGACGTACAGACCGAAAAAGCACTGCAGACGGGACTCAATGCCATGCTGAAGGGCAGAACCTCATTTATCATTGCGCATCGTCTGTCTACGATCCGCAACTGCGATAAGATTATGTAGTACAAGAGTCCTAACGGAACGATTCGTGCAATTCTCGACGGAACTGTTTTTCGTGCCCCAATCGTAGTGAAGGGTATTGAACCATGTGTTAAGAACTGGAAGAAACCGATCACCATCGCACGTCATGCCTATGGTGATGTGTATAAGAACACAGAGATGTATATTGACGGTCCCGGAGATGCTTATCTGGTATTTGAAGGTGCAGACGGACAGCAGAGAAAAGAGCTGATCCATCATTATGAGGGACCGGGTGTGCTTCAGGGTATGCACAATCTGGATGATTCTATCACAAGTTTTGCAAGATGCTGTTTTAATTATGCACTGGATACAAAACAGAACCTGTGGCTTGGCGGCAAGGATACGATCTCCAAGATTTATGACGGACGTTTTAAGGAAATCTTTGCAACTATTTATGAAGATGAGTTTAAGGAGAAATTCGAAGCAGCAGGCATTGAATATTTCTACAGCCTGATCGATGATATCGTAGCTCGTGTCATGAAGGCTGAAGGCGGATTTATCTGGGCCTGTAAGAACTATGATGGAGATGTTATGAGCGATATGGTTTCTTCAGCATTTGGTTCTCTGGCTATGATGACATCCGTTCTGGTATCCCCTCAGGGTTATTATGAATATGAGGCTGCTCACGGAACTGTACAGAGACACTATTATCGTCATCTGAAGGGCGAAGAGACCTCCACAAACTCTGTGGCAACAATTTTTGCATGGACTGGTGCACTGAGAAAAAGAGGCGAATTAGATGGCAATAAAGATCTGATGGAATTCGCAGACAAGCTTGAGAAAGCTACTCTGGAGACGATCGAGAGCGGTAAGATGACAAAAGACCTTGCATTGATTACTTCTCTTGAGAATGTAACCGCGCTGAATAGTAAGGAATTTATTCTTGCAATCAGAGAAAAGCTGGATGAGATTTTATAATTTGTAAATGATTATGTCTCAAAACTGATAAATCGTATTTTATAGATATTTAATAAAAATGGGAGGAACCTGCATTATGCAAGTTCTTCCCATTTTTCATATAATCCCTCAAGTTCTTCGGTAATTGCGGCCTTCTCTTTGCTGAGTTTTGCACATTCTGCTACGTTGGTGCAGATATCCGGGAGAACCATGGTTTCGTCGATTTCTTTGTCTCTTGTTTCAAGTTCTTCAATGCGGGCTTCAACTTTTTTTAATTCATTTTCGCGTTTTCTTTGGCGTGCCTGTTCTTCTTTCTGTTGTTGCCAGGAGAGTTTATTGTCAGATGCCTGTTTGGCTTCTGCGATTGCCTGGGCAGCAGCGGGTGCATATTTTTCAGTCAGTTCTTCTTTCTTTTCCAGATAATAATCATAGTCTCCGATATAATTTACGACTGCCTGGTTGGTCAGATCCAGAATTCTGGTAGCTGTCTGATTGATGAAATATCGATCGTGGGAGACATAGAACACGGTTCCGGTATAGCTGTTTAATGCCTCTTCCAGGATTTCCTTGGATGCGATATCAAGATGGTTGGTAGGCTCATCGAGAATCAGAAAGTTTGCCTCTGAAAGCATCAGCTTGGCGAGAGATACACGGCCTCTTTCTCCACCGGAGAGGGCAGAGATGAGCTTAAATACATCGTCTCCTGTGAACAGGAAAGCAGCGAGCATATTTCGAATCTCTGTTTCTGTAAGAGTAGGATAAGCATCAGAAATTTCTTCAAAGATAGTTTTCTCCATATGCAGTACGTGATGTTCCTGATCGTAATAGCCAATCTGAACTTTAGAACCAAGACTGAATCTGCCGCCGTCTGCATCAATCAGTCCATTGATGATCTTTAACATGGTAGTCTTACCGGTTCCGTTATTACCAATCAGAGCTACACGTTCTCCACGTTTGATCTCAAAAGAGATATTGCTGAACAGTGTCTGCCCTGGGAAAGATTTGGAAAGGTTCTCTACAGTGAGAACGTCGTTTCCGCTGATAAATCTTGGTTCCAGTGAGATTCGCATCTGGTTCTGGATTTCCTGTGGCTTATCGATACGCTGAATCTTATCCAGCATTTTTTCACGGCTCTCCGCACGCTTAATTGACTTCTCACGGTTAAAGGATTTCAGTTTGGCAATAACAGCCTCCTGATGTTTGATATCACGCTGCTGGTTAAGATAAGCTTTATACTGCGCGTCACGAAGCTGTGCTTTTTTGAGTGCATAGGCGGAGTAATTTCCACTGTACATACGCATAGTGCCGGCTTCAATTTCGACTACCTTAGTGACTACCTTGTCAAGAAAATAACGGTCATGGGATACAATAAATACAGCTCCCGGATAGTTGAGCAGATAAGTTTCCAGCCAGGAAATACTCTCCATATCAAGGTGGTTGGTAGGCTCATCCAGCAGAAGGATATCCGGGCTGGAGAGAAGCAGTTTACCGAGAGCAACACGTGTTTTCTGACCTCCGGAGAGAGTTTCAATCTGGCGTTCGAAATCATCTTCGGTAAAGCCAAGACCTTTTAATACGCCCATGATCTCACTTTTGTATGCGTATCCGTTTTCCAATTCAAACTGGTGGCTCAGTCTTGTATAAGTATTCATCAGACTATCCAGAGCATCACCTGTGGTTGTTTTCATCTCCTGTTCCAGAGAACGCAGGCGGTTCTCCATATCAATAATGTGCTGCTTGGTAGAAATCAGCTCCTCATAAATCGTGTGGTGTCCATGGATATCCTGGTACTGGGCGAGATATCCGATATTTTTATCTTTGGCAAGGACTACGTTTCCCGAATCAGGTGAGAGCTCGTGCATGATGATACGCAGCAGAGTAGTTTTACCGGCACCATTATTGCCAATCAGAGCTGCTTTTTCACGGTCTTCTATATGGAAACTGGCATCCTTGAGAATGATTTTTTCGCCAAAGGATTTACAGATATTCTGACATGATAAAATCATAGGAATTCCTCCGTTTGTAATTTGTCCGCGTACTATTATAATCGAAAAAAGTTGTTTTTGAAAGTATTTTAAATGAATTTATCTATTTCTACAAAGATATTCGTTACTTAGTAGTGCAATCCAAATTTGTTCCAGACTGCCGGAAATGATAGAAAGTTATAGATAAAAAATAGAAAATACCGTTTTATAAGATAGTTTCTGAGGTAAATTGATAAAAAATGCAGAATTATTTGGTGAAAAAGTACAGAATTAGTTTGACAATAAAATAACATCTGGGTATAATTGACATAGACAAGTTAAGGAGGGAAAATTTGTGGAAGCTAAAGAAATTTCAAAAGCGGTGATTAAACGTCTGCCACGTTATTATCGCTACCTCGGTGAGTTGATGGAGGAGAATGTTGAGCGTATATCTTCCAATGATCTCAGCAAAAAGATGCATGTGACAGCTTCCCAGATTCGTCAGGACTTAAATAATTTCGGCGGTTTTGGTCAGCAGGGTTATGGCTATAATGTACGTTATTTATACACAGAGATCGGCAAGATCCTTGGACTGGATACAGTACATCCGATGATTATTCTTGGTGCCGGTAATCTGGGACAGGCGCTGGCCAATTATGTGGACTTCGAAAAACGTGGTTTTAAACTGGTTGGTATTTTTGATGTAAATCCTGTACTTGAGGGAATTGCGGTGCGCGGAATCGAGATACAGATGTTAAGTGATCTTCCATTTTTTCTGAAGGAGAATGAGGTAGAGATTGCTATTTTGACTCTTCCGAAGAATAAAGCCAAAGAGATGGCGAAGATTTTAATTGATAATGGAATTAAGGCAATCTGGAACTTTGCACACATTGATCTGGATGCTCCGGAGGATGTAATGGTTGAGAATGTACATCTTTCAGAGAGCCTTATGACTCTGTCCTATAACCTGAGTGAATACAGGAAAGAGCACGAAGGCGAGTAGAACATGATGTGGAACACAAGGCTGTGGTCATCTGATCACAGCTTTTCTGAATTTAGCAGGATGATTTGGCTTATTTAGAACTACAAAATGAAAGCGGATTGCGAATATCCGATTGACATGTTTGATGAAATACGGGAACATACGGGGAGGTGAACAGATGAGAGGAGTTGTGACTGCGGCAGAAATGAAGGCGCTGGATGCAAATACGATTGAGAAAGCCGGAATTCCTTCGCTGGTATTAATGGAGCGTGCTGCATTACAGATTGTTACAGAAATCATAAAGCGGGTGAATACGAAGGATAAAGAGAAAATCCTGGTGGTCTGCGGAACCGGGAATAACGGAGGAGACGGACTGGCAATTGCCAGATTACTCCATTTACACGGATTTAAAACGTGGTATTATATTGTTGGAAACGAAGAGAAAATGACAAAAGAAACTTCCAGTCAGCTTCGCACAGCAGAGTATTATCATACTCCACGGGTGCATAACCTGATTCTGAATGAATATACTACTATAGTAGATGCCATTTTTGGAGTTGGACTCAGCAGACCGATAGAGGGAAAATACGGAGAACTTATCAGCGAATTAAATCAGGCATCTGCGTTTAAAGTTGCGGTGGATATTCCTTCCGGGATTGATGCAGACACAGGATTCGAGAAAGGAATCGCTTTCCGGGCCAATCTTACGGTTACATTTGCTTTTCGAAAGAGAGGCCTGTGTTTCTATCCGGGGCGTATGTATGGTGGGGAGATCATTGTGGCGGATATTGGGATTTATTCAATGCCTGATAAGAAAATCCGAATGAATTACCTGGAAAGAGAAGACTTGAAAATGCTTCCGGACAGACTTCCCTATGGGAATAAGGGAACTTTCGGTAAGGTACTTTTGGTTGCAGGTTCTGAAGGAATGTGCGGTGCAGCATATTTAAGTGCCGCAGCTGCACTAAAGTGTTCGGCGGGCATGGTGAAGATCCAGACCGTGGAGGCAAATCGTGTTCCATTACAGACACTTCTGCCAGAGGCAATGATAACCTGTGATTTTGATGAGAGTAAAAATGAGAGAATGCTGGAATGGTGTGATGTGCTGGTGATCGGACCGGGGCTGGGAGCAAGTGCACAGAGCAGAGAGCGTGCTCAGTGGTTTCTGTCAAGAGCTGCTATATGTGGAAAATCAGTTGTTCTGGATGCAGATGGATTGAATCTTCTGGCACTTCATGAGGACTGGAAGAGGTTTATCGGAGAGAATGTGATCGTCACGCCGCATATTGGCGAGATGAGCCGCCTGTGTGGAAAAAGTATTGGTGATATTCAGGATTGTCTGGTTCAGACAGCATTTGATTATGCAAAGGAAACAAAAGCAGTCTGTGTTTTGAAAGATGCATGTACTGTAGTGTCAGGTGCGTCAGAAGAGAGGTATCTGAATATTTCCGGAAACGCAGGAATGGCAACAGCTGGCAGTGGTGATGTACTAAGCGGCGTGATCGCAGGTGTGCTTTGTATGTATCTGAAAGCAGAAAGGAAGCCATCCATGGCGATGATGGCAGCCCTTGGTGTATATGTTCATGGGCTTGCCGGTGATCTGGCGGCTGAAACAGTAGGCCAGCGGGGTATGACAGCAGGAGACATTATCCGGTTTTTGCCGGAAATATTAAAATAAAGAATAACTGGTCGTAACAACGTGTGAATCGTTTATGAGCAGTTATGGCAGAGGACGAATTATTATGGAGAAAAATAACAGAGTGAAAGCAGTGATTTCTCTGGATGCCGTAGAACAGAATTTCAGGGAAATGAGAAAGAATATTGCAGAGGATACGAAGATGATCGCAGTGGTTAAGGCGGATGCTTATGGCCATGGTGCGGTACCAATCGCACATCTGATAGAGAATCATGATTATATCTGGGGATTTGCGGCTGCAACGGCAGAAGAGGCTGTTCATCTTCGTCAGGCCGGTATTACAAAACCAATTCTGATTCTTGGAATTGTATTTGATGAATACTTTCCTGAACTTGTTCAGTATGACATTCGTCCTGCTGTATGCGAGTATGATGAGGCGAAGAAACTCTCTGATGAAGCTGTTTTACAGAATAAGACGGTACATATTCATATTGCGCTGGATACAGGTATGACCAGAATTGGTTATGCGGATATACCAGAGAGTGTGGAGGAAATCAAAAAGATCGCTGAACTTCCGAATCTTGAGATAGAGGGGATGTTTACTCACTTTGCGAGAGCGGATGAGTATGACAGAAGCCCGGCGATGGTTCAGCTTGAACGATATCAGGATTTTTCGAAACGTGTAGAGGAAGCCGGAGTGGATATTCCGCTGCATCACTGCTCTAACAGTGCCGGCATTATTCGTGTACCGGAGGCGAATTTGAGTATCGTTCGCGCCGGAATTACTATTTATGGAATTTATCCTTCTTCGGAGGTGGAGAGAGACATCGTGAAGCTTGCACCTGTAATGGAACTGAAAAGTCATATTACATATGTAAAAGATGTTCCGGCAGGTGCTGCGATCAGCTATGGAGGCACCTATGTGGCAGATAAGAAGAAACGTGTAGCTACGATTCCGGTAGGCTATGCAGATGGATACCCAAGACAGCTTTCTAATAAAGGATGGGTTCTGATACATGGAAAAAAAGCCCCGATCCTTGGAAGAGTCTGTATGGATCAGTTTATGGCAGATGTGACAGAAATCGACAATGTAAAGAAGGGTGATGAAGTAACTCTTCTTGGCAGAGATGGGGATGAATTTATCAGTATAGAAGAGATGGGGGATCTTTGCGGCAGGTTTTCTTATGAATTTGCCTGTGATATCAGCCCACGTGTGCCAAGAGTTTATATAAAAGACGGCAAAGAAGCTGAAGTATGGTATCAGGGACAAAAGGTTTTCTGAACCTGAGTTGATGCCATGGATTACTTTTGTACGCAGATAATGCGGCAGAACTATAAATGACAGAGTAAACTGCAATTTTGTAACTGTTCATCAGCAGGTTATCCATTACTATAACAATAATCAGAAGATTTATTGATACATAAGGGAACTGAATAGTTACGGTTATTTTATATACCACGCATGTATACACAAGAAAAAGATGGAAATACTTAATTCTAAAACAAGGTTTTTATGAAACCAGAAAGAATCGGAGTGTGAATTGTGTGGTAATTAAAAGAGGGGATATATTTTATGCGGATCTTCGTCCGGTAGTGGGGAGCGAGCAGGGAGGGATTCGTCCGGTTTTGATTATTCAGAATAATGTTGGCAACAGACACAGCCCTACGGTGATCTGTGCTGCTATTACATCCAAAATGAATAAGGCGAAACTTCCGACACATATTGAAATAGATGCAGGGACTTATGGAATTGAAAAGGATTCTGTAATTTTACTGGAACAACTTCGAACTATAGATAAAAGAAGGCTGAAAGATAAGGTATGCCATCTGGATGAGGCAATGCTTGATAAAGTCAATCACGCACTTGAAATCAGCCTTGAACTTACTTTTTAGAGTCTGTCTGAAAAATATTTCCTGCATCGCGTAGCGTGTTACTGGGCACGGAGTGAACAGTAACTTTTCTCTTTCTTACGAAATGTTTTTCTGCCCGATGGGGTTCCAGTTTAACAGGATCCATGATATAATCTTTAATGGATTGGATAATATTTTTGCAGATGTTGGTTCGATCCATATGACATACCTCCTAAATATTGGATAGATAAATATTTCGCCGGTAACGTAATATTGCTTAATCTATAACCCACATATTTAGGGGGATATGTCAAGATATTTTGGTAAAAAAGTGTAAAATATAAGCCCAGAAATATTGAAATATCAATGTTCTGGGCTTAAGTTGACCACATTGGGGTCAGACCCCGGCATTCAAATATGCTCCAAAGTAAACCATTCTTTCATCACATCAAAAATTCTTATAAGCTCCTCGTCCCTGATCACATACGGAACCATAGAGTACATATAGTTCAAAAATGGCCTGCTGAACACACCCCGCTCATAAGCAAACTGCTGGAAGCCTTCCAGATCCCCGGAATCATGAACCTCCACGCACACACAGCCACCCATGATGCGGACCTCTTTAATTCTTGGGTCTGTGAACGCTTCCATCTCACGGCGTGAAACCTGTTCAATATGACGGATCTTACTCATATAATCTTCACGCTCAAAAATCTCAATTCCCTTTAAAGCCACAGCACATGCCAGTGGATTTCCCATAAAAGTAGGGCCATGCATCAAGGCAAGTCTGTCATCATCACTGTAAAAGGCATCAAATACCTTATGATTGGCCACAGTGACAGCATGACCAATATATCCTCCAGTAAGGGCCTTTCCAAGAACCAGGATATCCGGCAGAACAAGGTCTGCCACAAAGCGGTTCCCTGTGCGGCCAAACCCGGTTGCAACCTCGTCAAAAATTAAAAGAACATCATACTGGTCACACAATTCTCTTGCTCTCTTCAGGAATGAAATGTCATACATCCGCATTCCTCCTGCTCCCTGTAAAAGAGGCTCCACAATAAAGCAGTTCAGACGGTCATGATACTGTTCAAATGCCTCCTCCAAGGCCGGAATCTCAGTCGGAATATGGACAACACCCTCTTTTTTGTCAAAAGCGAAATGATAATCCTCGTCATCGCCAACTTCCATTGCCTTAAAGGTATCACCATGATATGCATGTTCAAGAGCCAACACTAACGGGCGCTTTCTTCCCTGATTGGTGTTGTATTGAAGGGCCATTTTAAGTGAGACCTCCACTGCAACACTTCCTGAATCTGAAAAAAAGCAATAATCCAGATCTCCTGGCAGAAATTCCTGCAGCTTCGCAGAAAGCTTTTCCACCGGCTCATGCGTCAGTCCCCCAAGCATTACATGACAGAAACGGTCTGCCTGTTCCTTGATAGCTTCTGTCAGCTCCGGATGCTTATATCCATGAATCATACACCACCAGGAAGATATAGAGTCTATCAGCTTCTGATCTTTTGTATAAAGATGTACACCCTCTGCATCCAGAATCTTATACGGATCTTTCATTGTTTTCATTTGTTCATAGGGATACCATATCATTTGATTTTCACCTCATCATAAAATTCTGCCAGTGCATCTGCATCTATCTCAAGATCTTTTGCATTATCCTCTACTTTTGCAATAACCGGAAGGCCAGTCATATGTTGGCACATAGCAATATTATCCTCTTCCATAATATTTCCGGGATGGTAATGATTAAAAATAATACCTTTGATGGGAAGGGAATGGGCTTTCATATACTCAGCTGTCAATACAACACTGTTAATTGTACCAAGCCCTGCATCTGCCACCAGAATACTGGAAAGTTCAAACTCTTTTATCACATCCTCAAGCTGGATTTTGCGTTCATCAAAACAGAGCGGACAGAGGATACCGCCACTTCCTTCCATGGTAATATATTCATAATCATTTGCCGCCTTCAAAAATCCTCTTCGCACAACATCAAGATCCACCGGATTGCCCTCAACTCTTGAAGCCAGATGAGGAGACCAGGCATTTTCATATACATACGGGCACATATCATCCAGAGACTGAGGAATACCAGACATCTCTTTAACAAAAAGTGCATCACCCGGGATCAGACTTCCGTCTGTACGCCGGTCATTTCCGCTCATTGCAGCTTTATAATAAGCCGGATTTTTTCCTGCCTGCGCCAGTTTTTTTACGATCAGTCCTGAAAGATAGGTTTTGCCGATGTCCGTTCCTGTTCCTGTAATAAATACCGCTTTACTCATGATTCTTCCACTTCCTTCCAATATTCTGGTGTTACATTTCTGCCCATATCAGAGAGCATTTTTCGGTCGCTGCGGATGGTTGCGCAGGCAACAGTAGTCAGCATATTCCCTGTTATTGTAGCGGAGGCTCCGGATTTAAAGGCGGTTTCCCCGTCATTGGTAAGAAGTGCCCGTCCGGCAGCAAGACGAATATTAGCCTCAGGATTAATATAACGGAAAAAGGCGATTGTCCGGAGGATATCCTGCTCTGAAAGCTGATCAAGATGTTCCAAAGGTGTTCCCGGAATGGGCATCAATGCATTGATCGGAATAGAATCAATCCCCAGCTCCGCAAGGCTGACTGCCATATCCAGACGATCCTCCCAGGTCTCTCCCATTCCTATGATACCGCCGGAACATGCACACATTCCTTCTGCCTTTACCTTTTTCAGAGTTTCAATCTTCATATCGTATGTATGTGTCGTACATATATTAGGAAAATTTCTCCGCGAAGTCTCAATATTATGATGGTAACTGGTTACTCCGGCTTCATGAAGACGATGCAGCTGTTCAGAAGAAAGAAATCCCATGGAAGCACAAAGATCAATATTACATTCCTTATGCATGGTTTCATAGGCGTGGATCGCCTGATCAAATTCTTTTCCAGTCAGGGCCTTTCCTGCAGTAACGATCGAGAAACGGTCAACGCCCTCCTCTTCGTTCATTTTACATGCTTCCAGAATCTTTTCCTCCGGAAGAAAATCATAGATCTCGCAGGAAGTATGGTTGTGTACTGACTGCGCACAATATTTGCAGTCCTCCGGACACCTGCCGCTGCGGCCATTGATGATGGAACAGAGGTCTACCTTATCACCGATATATGCTTTGCGGATACGGTCTGCTCCTTCACATAATTCATCTAAATCACAGGTAAGAAAATAGGAAAGATCATCCTCCCTTGTAATTCTGCGCCCATCAATAATTTCCTGTGCTAAAATAAGTGGATTCATTTTGCAAGCTCCTCCGTTTTCAGTCTAACATTTGATTTTGAATCAAAAAGATATTGATGCACTACCGGTCTGACACGCTTTGCAATGACAGCTCCCAGGATACTTAATGCAATATCGCCGGGTACCGCAAGCAGAAAACAATAAAGAATCAGCGGCCAGATTCCAATCGGTGTATCAATCACATAGTTACAGATCACATAGTAATAAACCATTCCACAGATATAGACAATCATCAGACCTGCCAGATTTGCAAGTAAATAGCGAAAAACTGTCTTCTGCTTAAGACGTTCTGCAATAAGTCCGGTTACGTATGTTCCCAGGCAGAACCCTATAATATAACCGAAGCTTGGCTTGAAAATATACCAGATTCCACCGCCTTCCGAAAAGATCGGAAGTCCCGCCAGCCCCAGCAGCATATAGGCAACCACAGAAATCATACCCTTTCTGGATCCCAGAAACAGTCCGGCAAGCATAGTGAACAGGTACTGCAGCGTAAACGGAACCACAGGTACAGGGATTTTAATAAATGCCCCCGCTGCAATCAACGCCGTAAAAAGACCGCAATAAATCATGCTCTTTGTTTTTGTCATTTGTAAACCTCCATTTGCTTTATGGTTTACCATTTTAAAACACAAGGAGCTGATTGTCAACCATTTCCCGGAAATGTATTGACTGTAAATTGCAGAATCGCAAATCAAGTCAAACAATCTGAGGAAAAGTATGGAGCGATGCGCAATAGAAATTAGTGATGATGGTTTTTAGCTTTACGATAAAATGGTTTCATGATATTATTAACTCAGTACTGTGGAACTATTTTTATGAGGTGAGATTCTATGGAACTATATCACGCAAGCAAAGAAATTGTTCAATATCCAGAAATAAGAAAAACAAAATATACAAAAGATTTTTCATGGGGATTTTATTGTACAAATAATATGAATCAGGCTATACGCTGGGCAAATCGTGGAATCGGTGAACCAATTATCAATTATTATGAGTATGTGCCAACTGAAAATTTAAAAATACTGAGATTTCCTGAGATATCTGATGAGTGGTTGGATTTTATTGCAGAATGTAGAAGCGGAAAAACGCATACATATGATATTGTAGAGGGACCGATGGCAAATGATACCGTATGGAATTATGTGAATGATTTTCTTACCGGGCGAATTACAAGAAGACAGTTCTGGGTATTAGCTGAGTTTAAATATCCAACTCATCAGATCAGTTTCCATACCCTTTCGGCAATTGATTGTCTGACATTTATGAAAAGTGAGGTAGTGTATGACAGAACAAGAAAGAAATGATTATTTTTATGTGTGTGCATTGATAGAATACATTGCCAGAGAGACTAAGAACCATAGAGGTGATATCGTTAAGGCAATTGGTGAGGAAGGGATAAAAAAGCTTTTATATGATGCGGAAGTAAACCATTGTCTCAGTTTTGAACAGGTAAGTGATGAAGTAATTAGTTATTATCAGATAAAACAGGGGACCTTCGATACTATATCTGACTGTAAATATTCCATTCCGAGTTATCTTGATATTGGAAGGCTTTATAGTATTATGATAGAAGATTGTGCGGAAGCAGGGGCGGAAGTACAGGAGCTGATAAAAATCTTTTCTTCCTTTATCAGTGATAAAATATCTGATTTTAAAACAGACTTATATTACCAGAATCCAGATTATCTTGAATGGTCTTACAGAGAGGGAAAATTGTTGGATTAATGAAAAAACCTCTCCCTTTTGAGACTACATGAAATTCCAAAGGGAGAGGACTTTAAACTCCCCGTCATACATCCTTATTTTGGTATATCCGGCTCAAATTGTTCCGGATAAATATCACTTCCTTCATAGCCACAAACTCCCATTCTTGGGGAATTCGTGATTGGAAGAAAACATACGTCATTCTCATACGCTTCAAGTTCACCCTCTTCCAGTTTATTCACGCACTCTTCGCACCAGAATAGATCTTCATCATAAATACGAAATGCATTGATCCATGTTGCTTTCTGATTTCCGCAAATAGAACATACAAACTGTGGCGGATTATTTCTGGATAAAATCACAACTTTTTCGTTCTGCTTTTGGGCACTGTAATGATCCAACACTTTGACCATAATTTCTGTTGTAGAACCAAAATCATATTCATAATTAAAAATCATTCCCGTTGTAAGCACTTGTTTTAATGTATGATTCGTACTCTTTGCCGGCTCACCCCAACCAAAATCATCATCGGGTTCCCTTTCATAGCTTACACCATCAATCTCAAATGCACTTAAATGTCCGCAACACTCTACCCAAATATCACGGATAAATCGATCCAGATCATCCAATGTTGCATTCTCTTTGATTTGAATAATCAGCCAATAGTCTTTATTATATGCTCCATATAACAACAATTCAAAATATTTTTCTGTTTTTTCCGCTTTTTCGCACGAATCAACTCTTTTCTTACACGTTTGTAAATGCTTTGCTATCCCCGTTCTTGTGTATTCTTTTCCGCAATATTTGCAAAATCCTCTTGTACTCTTTGCCATTTGATTATCTCCTATTTAATTTTGCAGTCTGTTTTAGAACATACTGACTTTAAACTGGACGAACAGCCTTAGGCATCCGTGATCAGGTATCCATCAAAACTCTTAAGCAGTTTCCGGGCATGAAGAAGTGCCTGGATCATGTTGTCGATCTGGATATTCTGTTTTCTGATCTTTTCATCACGCTCGGCAATGATCCTTTTACCGGCTTCCAGTTCCTGCGCCTGTTTTGCTGCAAGAGCTCTCAGCATTAGTAATTCTTCATGCTCTGTCATGCTGTTTTACTCCGTACTTTTGATAGAAACAGCATACCATTTTTCGACATTTTTATCTACTGTTTTACGATATCTGAACCCCCGAAAAGTGCTGAATTTCAAGGCTTTCCAAGGCTTTTTCACAGCATTATCACGGAAGATCAGAAACAGCTTTTTTCATAGTCTATCTTTACCTGATGATGGGCTTTTTTCTGTTCGATTTCCAGTCCCTGGAGGAGCCATTACACCTGCTGGAAAGAGATTTCCCTTACTTCATCCGGTGTCCTGGGCCATGCGGACTTTAAGAGTAAAAGAAATCATTTCCAAGCTTAATGAGATACTGACTGGTTATTTCCATTACTATGGCATCACTGACAATTCAGAGAGAATCACAGCATTTCGTTATAATGTTATGAAAAGCTACAACTGGGTAGAGTTTCTGAATATGATTGATAACAGTTACCCGTTAGTAAGAGCAAGAATATATGTCAGTGTATACGATTGATAAATGTGAACGATTCGTTTCGCAAAGAGCCGGATGCGGGAAAGCCGCAAGTCCAGATTCTGCGAGGGGCGTACGACCGCAAGGGGTGCGTCTACTCGACCCGATATGTTTTGCAAAAGCCATTACTATGAAACTGTCTAAGAAAAGTGTCAATGCCCTCAACGGGCTTACTTTCATTTCTACGGTAGCCTCTCGGAACCCTTGATTTTAGCGGCTTCCGAGAGCTATTTTTGCAAGTAATTAACAGAATTTTCTGTAAATTACTGTTTTTACTGCTTTTTTTATGCTCGTCCAAAAGTCTATCAGTTCATACATTATTATCCTATGCCCTCATAGCTCTTTTGTCAATAAACTCGCACTATAATTTTCAGATAAATTTTTCTGGTTTTTCCTTCTCCTTTACCACTGAAGTAACAAGAATTGTGAACTTCCAGTTTTTTTCCGCCTAAATCGAGTGTCGCTATATCTGCGACTCAAAATAATTCTATTTTTCCGTCTTTTCTCCATCTGATTCTGCATTCAAAAAGTTCATGATCTCCTCATATGACCGCCCATTTTTTACAACCGCTGACAGGATCTCTTCTTTTCTTATGCTGCTTTCTCCAGTTATGCATACAGATTGTACAAATGCCAGAGAGAACGGAAAGAGCTGGAAGCCAAAGTATAGGCTCTCTCCAGTTGACGTACAATCCTTGTATAGCATGAATAGTTCCTTCCGA
>OGZJ01000447.1_pt1 | contig 15331 bp, 11 predicted proteins | sample 1576831 | NCBI WGS metagenome assembly OGZJ01 (sample SAMEA3541518, study PRJEB24748) | human gut metagenome | biome: human gut; feature: human-associated habitat; material: faeces | place: China | collected 2012
TTAATTTATTTTTAAAAGAAGTGTCGCACTTGGATTGACAATTCATCTAATAAAAAAGGTCTTACTTAAAAGTAAGACCTTTTTTTATATTATATTATTTTCCAGATTCTAATTTAGAATGTTTATAGCTATAACCGAAGTATACAACAAAACCAATACCACACCATACTACGAAACGAATCCATGTATGAATTGGTAAATTATACATCAAATAACCACAGCAAATCATAGCCATTGGAGCTACAAAGTAAATAGCAGGACATTTAAATCCACGTTTGATATCTGGGCGTTTTATTCTTAAATAAAGAACACCAAAACCAGCGATGAAGAACGCAGATAATGTACCAATATTTGCCATTTCAGCGATTAAATGAATAGGAGCAAAACCAGCTATAATAGATACTAAAATACAACCACCGATTGTTACTAAATAAGGAGTTCTATATAATTTGTGAATTTTGCAAATACCTGCTGGAATCATACCATCACGAGATAAAGCAAAGAAAATACGTGCTTGACCATATAATAAAACGAGTAATACTGTAGTAATACCACAGATAGCACCTACGGCAACAATAGCAGAACCAATTGGATAGCCGATAACACGAAGAGCATATGCTACAGGTTCAGCATTATTTAAATCTGTATAAGGTACTACGCCTGTTAATACAAGAGCTACGAAGAAGTATAATACAGCGCAAACACCTAAGGAACCTAAGATACCTATAGGTAAATCACGTGAAGGATTTTTTGCTTCTTCTGCTGAAGTCGCAACAGCATCAAAACCGATATAAGCAAAGAATACAATCGCAGCACCAGCTGAAATACCTTGTGTACCATATGGTAAGAATGGATCCCAGTTAGTTGGGTCAACATTAGGAACTGCCAATACGAAGAAAATAACGATAACTGCTAATTTTACAAATACTAAAATACGGTTAATCATAACAGTTTCTTTTGTTCCACGTACCAACAATATGCATAAGAACATAGTAATTAAAATAGCAGGTACATTAATAATACCGCCTTCTTCAGGAACTTTCGTAAAAGCAACTGGTAAATCAATACCGCCAGAAGCTAAAAGCCCTACTACATATCCTGACCAACCAGCAGCAACAGTACTACAAGTAACAGTGTATTCCAAAATCAAATTCCAACCTACAATAAATGCTAGAAATTCACCTAATGATGCATATGTATAAGCATATGCACTACCTGCTACTGGAACCATTGAAGCATATTCAGCATAAGCAAGACCTGCAAACGCACAAGCGATAGAAGCTAATACGAAGGATAAAGATATACCAGGACCTGCATATAAAGCTGCACCTACACCAGTTAATACGAAAATCCCTGTACCAATAACACTACCGATACCCAAAAAAACTAAATCAAACGCACTTAAATTTCTTGTAAGACCTGAATTTTGTGCCATTGAACGCAAGGCACCTATATCTTTCTTACGGAACAAATCCATAAAAAACACTCCTTTTTCTACAACACGAAAACATCACTTACTTTCTCATTTTTTCAAAAATAAAGGCCTGGTAAAACCAGGCCTTAGCTTTTTATTTTAAGATTTCGTGAATATCATAATAAGGTAAATTCAAACCTTCTGCTACGCCTTTAAATGTTACTTTACCATCTATAGTATTAATACCTTGCATTAAACCAGGATCGTCAAGGCAAGCTTGTTTATATCCTTTATTAGCAATTGCTAAAGCATAAGGCAAAGTAGCGTTTGTCAATGCCAAAGTAGAAGTTCTGGATACTGCACCTGGGATATTTGCTACGGAGTAATGAGTTACACCATGTTTAACAAATGTTGGATTGTCATGAGTTGTGCAATGATCGCAAGTTTCAACTGCGCCACCTTGGTCAATTGCAACATCGACAACAACTGAACCAGGTTTCATTGTTTTAATCATATCTTCAGTTACTAAGATAGGAGTTTTTGCACCTGGAATAAGTACAGAACTAATCAATAAGTCAGCTCTTGCTACCCATTTAGCAATATTGTAGCTATTAGACATTTCTGTAACTACACGGCCATGGAAAATATCATCAAGATAACGAAGTCTGTCGATAGAAAGGTCGATAATAGTAACTCTAGCACCTAAACCAACTGCCATTTTTGCAGCATTTGTACCAACGATACCGCCACCAACGATTACTACTTGACCTGGGCAAACACCACTAACGCCACCTAATAATACTCCGCGTCCACCATATTGACTTTCAAGGAACTGAGCACCTAATTGAACGGACATACGACCAGCAATTTCACTCATTGGGGAAAGAAGTGGTAAGCTACGGCCATCTCTACCTCTAACTGTTTCATATGCGATACCAACAACTTTATGACGTAATAAAGCAGCTGTAAGTTCAGGTTCTGGAGCTAGATGTAAATAAGTATATAGAATTTGACCTTCATGGAATAAATCATATTCAGCAGGTAATGGTTCTTTTACTTTAATAATCATATCAGCTCTATCAAAGAGTTCTTTTGTATTTTCAACAATTTCAGCACCAGTAGCAACATAAGCTTCATCTGGGAAACCACTGCCAACACCAGCAGATTTTTCTACTAATACAGTGTGTCCTGCACGTATTAAAGCTTCACTTCCCGCAGGTGTTAAGCCAACACGGTTTTCATTGTTTTTAATCTCTTTAATAACACTAATAATCATAATATAAACCCTCCTTCAGGTCGAAAAAATTTATTATAAGACTATGTATAATCATTTCTGATTTACACTTTATATATAATGCAAATCCCGTGCCAAAATCAAATATAAAAATTTTATATTGATAAATAAGTATTTTTTATCATTGCTATTATTTTTGTAATATTTTTGTTACAAAAACTGTAATAATATTATTACAGCTGTAAAATTTTTATTACACTTTATAAAAAAATAAGAGATTAAAGTGTAAATTCTTTAATCTCTTATGGATAATCTTCTATTTATTTAACAAAGAATGTTTATAACTATATACAAAATAAATAATAATGCCTACAATACACCAAACAATAAATCTAATCCATGTAAGTGCTGGCAAATTATACATCAAATAACCGCAACTAAGCATAGCCATTGGCCCAACAATGTAAATTGCTGGACATTTAAAACCTCTTTTTATCTCAGGACGTGTAATACGCAAATACAATACCCCAAATCCAGCTATAAAAAATGCTGATAAAGTACCTATATTTGCCATTTCTGCAATTACATTAATCGGTACAAATCCAGCAATCAAAGAAACTAAAATACAACCACCAATAGTTACTAAATATGGTGTATGATATTTCTTATGCACTCTACAAATTCCCTTTGGAATCATACCATCACGAGACAAAGCGAAAAATACACGTGCTTGACCATATAATAAAACAAGTAATACTGTAGTAATACCACAAATAGCACCTACTGCAACAATAGCTGAACCAAAAGGATAACCAATGACACGAAGAGCATAAGCTACAGGTTCTGCATTATTTAATTGAGTATAAGGCACTATTCCAGTCAATACCATTGCCACAATAAAATATAATAAAGTACAAACTGCAAGTGAACCTAAGATACCGATAGGCACATCTCGAGAAGGATTTTTTGCTTCTTCTGCTGATGTTGCTACAGCATCAAAACCAATATAGGCAAAAAATACAATTGCAGCGCCAGAGGCAATACCTTGATAACCAAAAGGTAAAAAAGGATCCCAATTTCTAACATCAATATTAGGAATAGCTAAACATAAGAAAATAAAAATAACTGCTATTTTTACAAAAACTAAAATACGATTTATAAAAATACTTTCTTTTGTACCTCTAACCAACAAAATACATAAAAACATAGTAATAAAAACTGCAGGAAGATTTATAATTCCACCTTCTGCTGGAACTTTTAAAAAATCTATAGATAAATTTAATCCGCCTGATATCAACAAGCCCACTACATAACCAGACCAACCAGCTGCAACTGTACTACATGTTACTGTATATTCTAAAATTAAATTCCAACCTACTAAAAACGCCATAAATTCACCTAATGAAGCGTATGTATAAGCATATGCACTTCCAGATACTGGTACCATTGAGGAATATTCCGCGTAAGCCAAACCAGCAAAGGCACAAGCAACCGAGGCCAATATAAAGGAAATGGCAATTCCAGGGCCTGCATATAAAGCTGCACCTACTCCAGTTAATACAAAAATACCTGTTCCAATAACACTACCAATGCCTAAAAAAACTAAATCAAACGCAGTTAAATTGCGTACAAATCCAGATTTTTCAGCATCTTGTGCTAAATGTGCAATGTCTTTTTTTCGAAATAAATTCATAACATTCACCTCATTATTAAATTGTATTTTGATAAAGAAAAAAGCACTGAAGTATTCAGTGCTTTTTTCTTAACTGGCAACTTCCTATCCTCCCAGCACGTCTCCATGCAAGTACTTTCGGCCTCTAAATGCTTAACTACTGTGTTCGGTATGGGTACAGGTGGAACCATTTAGGCATCGTCACCAGATATTCTCTTTTCTTTTTTGAAAGATATTAATCTTTCAAAACCACTCAGAAGATTACTTTGCTCCAAGTCATTTTTCTTTTTTAAGTTAAGCTCTCGACATATTAGTACCAGTACGCTACATTCATTACTGAACTTCTACTCCTGGCCTATCAACCTCGTCATCTTCAAGGTGTCTTTCAAGCTTTCGCTTCGGGAGACCTCATCTTAAGGCAAGTTTCACGCTTAGATGCTTTCAGCGTTTATCTTTTCCGGACGTAGCTACCCAACTGTACCCCTGGCGGGATAATTGGTACACCATTGGTCCGTCCACTCCGGTCCTCTCGTACTAGGAGCAGCCCCCTTCAAGTCTCTTACGCCCGCGATGGATATGGACCGAACTGTCTCACGACGTTCTGAACCCAGCTCACGTACCACTTTAATGGGCGAACAGCCCAACCCTTGGGACCTGCTCCAGCCCCAGGATGTGATGAGCCGACATCGAGGTGCCAAACCTCCCCGTCGATATGGACTCTTGGGAGAGATTAGCCTGTTATCCCCAGGGTAGCTTTTATCCGTTGAGCGATGGCCCTTCCACTCGGAACCACCGGATCACTAAGCCCTACTTTCGTACCTGCTCGTCGTGTCTGACTCGCAGTCAAGCTCCCTTCTGCCTTTACACTCTTTGCGCGGTTTCCGTTCGCGCTGAGGGAACCTTTGGGCGCCTCCGTTACATTTTGGGAGGCGACCGCCCCAGTCAAACTGCCCGCCTGATACTGTCCTGAGAGTCGTTACTTCTTCAGTTAGAGGTCCAATAAATAAAGGGTGGTATCCCAAGGTTGACTCCATATCAGCTAACGCCAATACTTCTCCGTCTCCCACCTATCCTGTACGTTATTTACCGAACATCAATGTCAGGTTGCAGTAAAGCTCCATGGGGTCTTTCTGTCCAGTCGCGGGTAACCTGCATCTTCACAGGTACTTCAATTTCACCGGGTCCCTCGTTGAGACAGTGCCCAAGTCGTTACACCTTTCGTGCGGGTCGGAACTTACCCGACAAGGAATTTCGCTACCTTAGGACCGTTATAGTTACGGCCGCCGTTTACTGGGGCTTCAATTCAAGCCTTCGAGTTGCCTCTAAGCCCTCCTCTTAACCTTCCAGCACCGGGCAGGTGTCAGCACCTATACGTCAGATTTCTCTTTTGCAGGCACCTGTGTTTGTGCTAAACAGTCGCTTGGGCCTCTCTTGTGCCACCGGCTGACGCTCCAGAAGTAAATCCCTTCACATCCTCCGGCTATCCTTATCCCTAAGTTACGGATACAATTTGCCGAGTTCCTTAACGAGGGTTGTCCCGCGCACCTTAGGATTCTCTCCCCGCCTACCTGTGTCGGTTTCGGTACGGGCGCCTCATCTCTCACTAGAAGCTTTTCTCGACAGCATGGCTCACTTGAATTTGACTTTACCGAAGTATCGTCTATCTATCAGTTCTCGATCTTATACAGTACGGATTTGCCTATACTGCAATCTACCACCTTCGACACGCACATCCATTCGCGTGCTCAAGCTACCTTCTGTGTCACTCCATTGCTCAAACGATTTGAAGCGGTACAGGAATATTAACCTGTTGTCCATCGCCTATGCTTTTTGCCTCGGCTTAGGTCCCGACTTACCCTGAGTCGACGAGCGTTGCTCAGGAAACCTTAGGCTTTCGGTGGAACAGATTCTCACTGTTCTTTTCGCTACTCATACCGGCATTCTCTCTTGTATATCCTCCAGCGCTCCTTCCGGTACACCTTCAGTCGGATATACAACGCTCCCCTACCCAGAATTATATAATCCTGCCGCGACTTCGGTTCTGTACTTGAGCCCCGGACATCTTCGGCGCAAGGCCTCTCGACCAGTGAGCTATTACGCACTCTTTTAATGGTGGCTGCTTCTAAGCCAACATCCTGGTTGTTTATGAAGTCTTACATCCTTTTCCACTTAGTACAGCATTGGGGACCTTAGTCGGCGGTCTGGGCTGTTTCCCTCTTGACTACGGGTCTTATCACTCGCAGTCTGACTCCCAGGGTCTTAATTATAGCCATTCGAAGTTTGACTAGGGTCGGTAGGCTTTACGCCCCCTTGCCAGATCAGTGCTCTACCGTCTATAATCTTCCCTGAGGCTAGCCCTAAAGCTATTTCGGGGAGTACCAGCTATCTCCGCGTTCGATTGGCATTTCACCCCTATCCACGGTTCATCCCAAAGTTTTTCAACACTCACGGGTTCGGTCCTCCACGCATTTTTACCTGCGCTTCAACCTGACCATGGATAGATCACTGCGGTTTCGGGTCTACACCATGTTACTAGTCGCCCTATTAAGACTCGCTTTCGCTTCGGCTCCGTGTCTCCCACTTAACCTCGCAACATAATGTAACTCGCCGGTTCATTCTTCAATAGGCACGCCGTCGCACTCTTAAGGTGCTTCGACTGCTTGTAGACATACGGTTTCAGGTTCTATTTCACTCCCCTCCCGGGGTTCTTTTCACCTTTCCCTCACGGTACTATGCGCTATCGGTCGCCAAGTAGTATTTTGCCTTGGAGGGTGGTCCCCCCTGCTTCCTGCAAGGTTTCACGTGTCTCGCAGTACTCTGGATACCAGCCCGATTGACTTCTTTTCGCCTACAGGTGTTTTACCTTCTATGCATGGCCTTTCCAAACCATTCGACTAAGAAGTTTCCTCTTTTTGCCGGTCCTCAACCCCAGACAACCGAAGTTATCTGGTTTGGGCTCTTCCCCTTTCGCTCGCCGCTACTTAGGGAATCTCAATTGATTACTTTTCCTCTGGGTACTTAGATGTTTCAGTTCCCCAGGTCTGCCTCTTTCGTACCATCACATGACTGATGGTGGGTTGCCCCATTCGGATATGCATGGATCACAGGATGCTTGCTCCTACCCATGCCTTTTCGCAGCTTACCGCGTCCTTCATCGGCTCTTGGCGCCAAGGCATCCGCCGTATGCCCTTGTTCACTTAACTTACTTAAGGTCATTTGCGTTTGTCTTCGCTAATGTAATTTGTTTAAATCCTAAAATGCTTGGTTCAATCCACTTTAAACTCATAAGAGAAGCATTTTTTTGCTTTTTATTTTGGTGAATTTGTTTTTTTGCATTTCTTCTTCTGTGCAGTTTTCAAAGATCAATAATGGTGGGCCTAACTAGACTTGAACTAGTGACCTCACGCTTATCAGGCGTGCGCTCTAACCAGCTGAGCTATAGGCCCATATTCTTATGTTCAAGCCGTTTGGCTTTTTTCTTGTTGGCTCACGAGCCAGCTTCTATAGTATATTAAATAATGAGCCTCTTGTCAACACTTTTTTTGATTTTTTTTTTATATTTTTATAAAAACTATAAAAAGCTTTATATTTCAAGTGTTTTTAATCATCGAAAAGTGTTTTTTCTTTCTCTTTTTTATGCTAAAATCTATTTAAATTCACTTTATGATTATTTATAGAGGTTATATTATGTCAAAACTTATCAATAAAATTTTATTAATCATGTCCACAATACTCATTTTATTCGTTGTTTCGTTTAGTGCAGTATTTGGCTATCTATTCTTTCAACATTCTCAAAACATAGAAAGCAGTCGTTTAGAAAGCACAGCTTTATCTTTAGCTGATATTTTGAGTAAGTCTACAGGTAACAATCCTTTAACTAATATATACAATGCTAATGTACTGCAATTAGTAAATATATTAGAACAAGGTGAAATATGGCTTGTAGATAAAAACACACTGCAAATTGTAGGCTCTCGCTTTAATCCAGCATTAACTTATGACCAACTTCCAGCTCAAGCAGCCAATGACCTTCAATCCATTTTAAACGGTCAAAATATTCGCACTCAAACCTTCAATATATATACACAGCCACATTATACTACAATTGGTGTTCCTATATATGATAGTGAAGGTAATGTCAAAGGAGCATTGCTGTTTCATAGCAAAATGCCTACATTAAAATTCAGTTGGTATGATGGAATTGCTTTAATGCTATTTTGTTCTATAGTCCTATTTGTAATTTTAATACTTCTCTTAAAAGTTCTCCTAAAAAAATACGTTTTACCTTTAGAAGTATTAAATCAATTTATTGAAAAGATTTTGCACCATAATTATACTTCCCATATAAAAACAAAAGCTAGTGATGAGATAGCTCAACTAGCTCAAAATTTAAATCGTCTTTCTTTATATTTACAAAATCTCGAAACTACATCTAAAGCTAAAGCTCAATCTGATAATAATTTAATCATAAAAACAGCTTATAAACTCCATACACCTTTAAAAGAATTAAAACATGATATACACGAATTAGCTCAAAAAAAATCCAATATACCTGAGTCATATTTAAAACAAATGCAAAAAAATATTGATAAACTAGATATGATTGCTAATAATCTTTTAGATTTATCTCAATTAGATAATAAAGATTTTACACTTCAAAAAGATTTACTCAATTTAATAGAAATTCTTCAAGATAGTATAAAAGCTCGTGAAAAAGTAGCTAAGGAACAAAATATAAAGATAGATTTAAAAATAAGTCTAGCTAAAGAAATCATTTTATTTACAGGAGATAAAAATCGTCTTAAACAAATGTTTTGTGAAACTTTAGATAAAGCACTTCAAATCTATCCTCAAAAAAGTGATTTAATCATAAAGATTTTAGAAGATGACAACAATTATTATATCTATATACAAAACAATAACGATGAAATATCTGTCGAACACCTACCAGAAATGTTCCCTCAATTTTATCAAACCGCAGAAGATGATACTATCTTAAATAGCATTGAACTAAAAATTGCCCAACATCTAGCTAGTTTACATCAAATAAAATTAACAACAGAAAAACAGTCTGATAAATATACTGTTTTTAAATTTACGATTAGCAAATAAAATAAAAAACTCATTTCAATATTTAAATTAACTATGAAAACATATCTTTTTTATAGTCAATTCATTGAAATGAGTTTTTTTATTACTTATCTAAAAGAAAAATCTTATCTTGAGGTAATTTTACATATATAGTATCGCCAATTCTCTTATTATTTTGCCAATACTCTTTGCTGATTTCTAAACGAATGGCTTGTTTAGCATTTTCTTTTCTCAACATTATAACTATGCTAAAAATATTTTCTACTAATTCATCAATAATGAATTCTTCTACATTTATATCTTTTTTTCTTTCTTTATCATCAACTATCATTAATTCATGGGCTCTAATGCCTATGTATCTATCTTTATCACTTATTTCACTAGTAACTGTTAAATCTATATTCCAATCAATAACTCTACATAAATACTTATCTATTTTCTCTATGCGTGAATGATTTTTACAACCACTCAATTTAGAAGCAGCGATTGAATTCGGTTTTTCAAATAAATCTTTTTTAGTGCTAAAGGACACAGTTTTTCCTTGTGATAACACCATAATTTCATCACAAAAACGATAAATTTCATCTCTATTATGGGAAACGAATAACACATTTTTACCATAAAGCTTTAAAACTTTTGCTAATTCTAATTCAACTTGCCATTTCAAAAAATCATCTAAAGCCGAAAATGGTTCATCTAACATTAATATATCAGGCTGTGAAGCAAAAATTCTAGCTAATGCTACTCTTTGTTGTTGTCCTCCTGATAAATTTTTAGGATAAGCCTTTTTTAAATTTTCTAAATGAAAAATTTTTAAATACTTAGCTATAATTTCATTTTTTTCTTCTTTAATTTTTATACCTACAGCAATATTTTCTTCAACATTCATATGAGGAAATAACGCATAATTTTGAAATAAATAGCCTATATTTCGCTTTTGTGGTGATAAATTAATCTTTTTTTCACTGTCAAACAAAACTCTACCATTGAGAATTATCTTTCCTTCATCTGGTGTTTCTATTCCTGCAATGCATTTCAACGTCATACTCTTACCGCAACCAGATGCACCTAATACACCTAAAATTCCTTTTTCAGTGTAAAAATTCACATCTAAACTAAAATCAGGATAATATTTTTTTATTGCCACTTCTAAAGCCATTTACTTCACCTCAACTATTGACTTTTTGTTGCTGTTTTAACCAATAATTCATCAATACCATTACCATTAATGATACAACAATTATTATCCCTGCCCAAACAAAAGCCGTTTCTTGGTCATTTGCTTGCACTGCTGAATAAATAGCTGTGGACATTGTCTGCGTTTTTCCTGGAATATTACCAGCTAGCATAATTGTCGCTCCAAATTCACCTAAAGCCCTAGCAAAAGATAAAATTGCACCTGCTAATATACCAGATTTTGCCAAAGGTAATATAATCTTCCAAAAGATTTTTTCTTCACTCATACCTAAAGTTCTCGCTGCAAAAATCAAATCTTTATCTATTTGCTCAAAAGCTCCACGCGTCGTTCTATACATCAATGGAAAAGAAACTACAACTGCTGTAATTACAGTAGCTGGCCAGGAAAAAATTATATTAATATCAAATACAGCTAAAAACTGTCCAATAAAACTATTTTTTCCTAAAAATAACAATAAGAAAAAACCCACTACAGTAGGAGGCAAAACTAAAGGTAAAGTGATGATACCATCTATAAATCCTTGATATTTTTTTAATTTGCAAATAAATCTAGCTGCATATATACCTAAAATAAAAGTAATCACTGTAGCAAGTCCCGCTGTTTTTAAGGAAATATATAATGGAGAAAAATCCATATTTTCACCTCAAATGAAAATAGCGACAAGCTAAAGCATTAATCTGCTTTAATTTGTCGCTATATATTTTATTATTTTACGTTAAATCCATATTTTGCTAAAATATTTTTTTGTGCATCTTGAGATAAATATGCAATAAAATCTTTTGCTACATCTGGATTTTTAGAGGAATTTACCATCGCTATTGGATAAACTACAGGTTTATGAGTATTTTCTGGTGCTTCCATCAATACTTTAACTTTATCAGAAATAGCTGCATCTGTAGCATAAACTATACCGCAATCTACTTCGCCTGTTTCTACCCAACCGAGAACTTGACGTACATCAGAAGCATATACTGCCTTCTGTTTCATAGCGTCTAGTATCTTTAAATTAGAGAAGATTTCTTCTGAATATTGTCCAACTGGTACAGCTTTTGGTTCACCTAAAGCTATTTTATTGACTTTATCTGTAGCCACATCAGCAAAATCATTTAAAGCTAATTCACTGTCTTTTGGCACAATTAAAACCACTTTATTTTCCAATAAATCTTTACGCGTGGACTTATCAATTAATCCTTTCTCATCTAGGGCATTCATCTGTTTTTGTGCTGCTGAAATAAATACATCAGCAGGAGCCCCTTGTTCTATCTGTGTTTGTAAGGCACCAGAACTTCCAAAGTTATATGTTAATTTCACATTTGGATGTTCTTTTTCATAATTTGCACCAATTTCTTTTATAGCATCTGTCATGCTAGCAGCTGCTACAATATAAACTTCTTGTTGCTTTTCTGTTTTTTGAGAACTATTATCTTGAGAAGTATTTCCACAACCAGCAAATACAACAGTTAATAAACAAAACATCACTAATATAACTATATTTTTGCCATTGCTTTTCATTTTAAAATCCCTTCTCTAATTAAAAACAATAATTACAAATTATTCCCTCTTAGAAATTAATAACTGTAAGAGCTACTAAACAAACAGAAGCGATTGTTACCATAATGCTATTCACTGATGTCTTCCTCCTTATCCTATTATCCATATATGAAAATATATTTATTTTTATACAAATAAAAAAGACAGGCTATCCTGTCTTTATCTAATGCCCGAAGGCTTATTATTTAATATGGTGGAGATGAGGAGATTCGAACTCCTGACCCCCTGCTTGCAAGGCAGGTGCTCTCCCAACTGAGCTACACCCCCATATATAGAGAGATATTCTCTCAAAACCAAACAATGCTCGAATGTGCTCGACACATGCGTTACCTCGGTAACGCATGCTCCTTAGAAAGGAGGTGATCCAGCCGCACCTTCCGATACGGCTACCTTGTTACGACTTCACCCCAATCATCGCCCCCACCTTAGACGGTCGGTACCATAGGCCCTTAGCCGGCTTCGGGTGTGAATGACTTTCGTGGTGTGACGGGCGGTGTGTACAAGGCCCGGGAACGTATTCACCGCAGTATGCTGACCTGCGATTACTAGCGATTCCGACTTCATGTAGGCGAGTTTCAGCCTACAATCCGAACTGAGAGATGCTTTTAGGGATCCGCTCCACCTCGCGATTTCGCTTCCCTCTGTTCATCCCATTGTAGTACGTGTGTAGCCCAAGACGTAAGGGGCATGATGACTTGACGTCATCCCCGCCTTCCTCCGCGTTGTCCGCGGCTGCAGAAGCCCGAATGTACCTCTTTGAGCGGCGAAAGCCCAGCGAGAAGGGCGCAGAAGGCGCTATCTCCGTTTCGAGGGGTTGATTTGGCCTCTCCGGGAGGTCTACTCCTGCTTCGAGGGGCTGATGGCCGAGTATTCACGCTCCAAAATCGGCGGAATGGCGTTGACGCGGATGGGCTTTTACATGCGGTCTAGCTGCCGACCAGCCCCTTGAAACGGGAGTAGACCTCCTGCGAAGGCCGAATCAGCCCCTCGAAAGCGGTTTTGCCGGTGCAGAGGTGTCGTTGACTGCATCGCGAGCCGCCTCGACGTAGTAACGTGGGGCGCATGAGCGAACGTAACGAACACAATGACGGAAATACGCAAACCGCATACTTCGCCGGCGGCTGCTTCTGGGGACTGGAGCGCTACTTCCAGAACGTCGACGGCGTCACGGACACCACGGTCGGCTACGCGCAATCCACCGTCGAATCGCCGACCTACGAGCAGGTATGCGCGGGCGGCACGGATGCGGCCGAAACCGTGAAAGTCGAGTTTAACCCGGCACAGGTCAGCCTGCGGACGCTGACATTGCTGTTCCTGGAGGTCATTGACCCGTTCTCCGTGGACCAGCAGGGCGAAGACCGCGGCCGGCAGTACCGCACTGGCATGTTCTACACGGACGAGACGCAGCGCGCCGTGTATGTGGCGGCCTTGGAGCAGCTGGTCGACCGCCAGCCGCAGCGCCCGGCCGTACTGGTCGAACCGCTGCGCAACTTCTACCCGGCCGAGGCACACCATCAGGACTATCTGGTGAACAACCCCGGCGGCTACTGCCATGTGCCGATCGCCGCAATCGCGAACGTAAAACGCCGTCAGAAGTACGTGGAACGCATCTGGGATCTGACGCTTGAGCAGTTCGCGGTCACGCAGAACGCCGCTACCGAGCGCCCGTTCGTCAACGAGTATGACGAGGAGTTTGAGCCCGGCATCTACGTGGACATCGTCAGTGGCGAACCGCTGTTCTCGTCGCGAGACAAGTTCGATTCCGGCTGCGGCTGGCCCGCGTTCTCTCGCCCGATTGCCGGTGACTTGCTGACCGAGCATGAGGACCACCGCATTCCGGGCCGCGACCGCATCGAAGTGCGCACGTCGGACACACAGATTCACTTGGGCCACGTGTTCACCGACGGCCCGGCCGACCGCGGCGGCCTGCGCTACTGCATGAATTCCGCCGCCCTGCGCTTCGTGCCGCGCTCGCGCATGGCCGAGGAAGGATACGGCGACTGGATTTCGGTTGTGGATGGGGATGAGCAGGCATGAGCATGGAGAATATTGCGGGCGCTCGCAAGCCCGCCAAGCGTGAGGATGAGCACACGGTCGCCGGCGAGCATCGCATGATGCGCCGCGCGTAACCGTGGCATCGCCGCCACGTTCGTGTCGCATAATTGCTGCCCGGCCACGTCATAATTCGCCGTGCCGCGTGGGAGCGCTGTGGCGGCTACGACGAGTCGATGCGCGGCGACGCCACCGCCAGTCAAGCCTTCATGGCCCACCCCACCTACGGCGACGGCGGAATGGCCGCCGCCGTACGGTTGAGGAGCTGATGGTCAGCCGGCTAAATGCCGATAGAGCTCTGGATCGATTGGCCGGGCCAAACGCAGGACCGACAGGGTGACCTTCACACTGCCCTGTCCGGTTGCGTCAGGCTTGGTGGTGAGCTGAGGATTCTCAAACGCAGCGACGTGGCCAACGTAGTAGTACTTGCCATCGGCCTCTTCCGCCTTGCGCATGACGAATAGCGGGACGAAATGTGTGTGGTCCCAATTCGGGCCAATGCCGCTAAGCGCCCATCGGAATTCCGGAGACTGCGGAGTGCGTCCGTTCTTGCTGAAGTATTTCATTTCCTGTGTGCTCAGGAATTCATCCTCGTATTGGCTGGCCGCGTATTTCACGAAGATGGGCATGGTGTTGGTTTCCTTGTCGAGCAGGTAACCACCCACGTTTTGCGGAGTGTTTTCCTTCTTCCATCCGCACAGGCGCATGACGTCAGCCATGGAATATTTGCGCTCGTACAAGAACATGTGGTCGAAGACCTGTTGCCTGGCGGCGGCCTCGCGGAACATATCTCGGCAATTGGCCATACCGGTGCGCAAAGTGTCCGCGAAGAAGATGCGGAACGTTCGGTTCGTGGCAAGTATGTCGGCGAATCTGCTGCTCAACCGATATGCGGTGTCGCTTCCTGTGCCGGTGCTGTTCAAGGTTTCGACCAATGGCTGGTTGCCAAAACGATTGCAGTTCGGGCCGGTGAAATATGAATAATCGAGCACGCTGATCGCAGAGTCGAATTGCGCGTCTGAACCATCGGCCAGCGGGAATTCAGTACGAATCGCATCGAGCAGTTCGCTGCGGCCGATTGACGAGCCCGCACTCCAATGCTGAGGTACGTCGTCGTCG
>OGZJ01000449.1_pt1 | contig 15277 bp, 15 predicted proteins | sample 1576831 | NCBI WGS metagenome assembly OGZJ01 (sample SAMEA3541518, study PRJEB24748) | human gut metagenome | biome: human gut; feature: human-associated habitat; material: faeces | place: China | collected 2012
AGGAGTGGGCGTGAGCCCACTCTTATTTGTTGCATAGAAAGGCAGGTGGGAAAATGAGCAGACGGGAAGAGTATGAAAAGCGCGCAGAGGAACTTCTGGCACCGATCGTAGAACTTAACGGCTTTGAGCTGGTTGATGTAGAATATGTTAAGGAAGCAGGTAACTGGTATCTGAGAGGATACATTGACAAACCAGGCGGAATTACAGTAAATGACTGTGAGACAGTCAGCAGAGCTTTCAGTGACAAACTGGATGAGAATGATTTTATCGAAGACAGTTATATTATGGAGATCAGTTCACCGGGACTGGACAGACCGCTGAAGAAAGACAAAGACTTTGAGAGAAACATGGGAAAACTGGTGGAAATCCGTACCTACCGGCCAATCGAAAAGCAAAAAGAGTTCTGCGGGATTTTGACCGCATATGATAGTAACAGTGTGACAATCGATGAGGATGGAACCGAGCGTGTTTTTGATAAGAAAGACACAGCCCTGATACGCCTCGCAATAGAGTTTTAGTTAATTCGGGAGGATAAGAAAAAAATGAGCAGAGAGTTAAAGGAGGCACTGGATATCCTTGAAAAGGAAAAGAGTATCAGCAAAGATACTCTGCTTGAGGCAATTGAGCAGTCTCTGATCCAGGCCTGCAAGAACCATTTTGGAAAAGCTGACAATGTACATGTAACTATTGATCCGGAAACCTGCGATTTTTCAGTGTATGCAGACAGAAGTATCGTAGAATACGTAGAGGATCCTGCAATGGAGATTTCTCTGGCAGATGCTTTGAAGATCACATCAAGGGCTGAGATTGGAGGCATGATACAGGTTCCGATCCAGTCTAAGGAATTCGGACGTATTGCGACACAGAATGCAAAGAACGTTATCCTGCAGAAAATCCGCGAGGAAGAACGTAAAGTGCTGTATGATGAATACTATGGAAAAGAGAAAGAAGTAGTAACCGGTATTGTACAGCGTGTGATGGGCAAGAATGTAAGTATCAATCTTGGTAAGGCAGATGCAGTATTAAGTGAGAATGAACAGGTGAAAGGGGAAACCTTCCAGCCGACAGAGAGAATCAAGGTGTATATTCTTGAAGTCAAGGATACCCCGAAGGGACCTCGTATTCTGGTATCCAGAACTCATCCGGGACTTGTGAAACGTCTCTTCGAATCAGAAGTAGCAGAAGTAAAAGACGGAACTGTTGAGATCAAGAGCATCGCACGTGAGGCCGGTTCCCGTACAAAGATCGCTGTATGGAGCAACGATCCGGATGTAGATGCAGTTGGTGCATGCGTAGGTATGAACGGTGCACGTGTCAATGCAGTAGTTGAGGAACTTCGTGGTGAGAAGATTGATATTATCAACTGGGATGAGAATCCTGCGATCCTGATCGAGAATGCATTGAGCCCTGCAAAGGTTATCGCAGTTATGGCAGATCCTGATGAGAAGACAGCTCTGGTAGTTGTTCCTGATTATCAGCTGTCCCTTGCAATCGGTAAAGAAGGTCAGAATGCACGTCTTGCTGCAAGACTTACAGGATTTAAGATTGACATCAAGAGTGAGACTCAGGCAAAAGAAGCCGGTGATTTCTATGATTATGATGATGACGAGACTGCAGAAGATGCAGATGAGGCATCAGCAGAGGAAACTTCAGCAGAAGATTCCCTGACAGAAGAAACCGAAGCAGAAGAAGTTTCAGAGGAAGTTCCTGTAGAAGAAGAGCCACAGGCTCAGGAAGCAGGAGAGAATGAAGACGAAGAATAAGATTCCCATGCGCCAGTGTACCGGCTGCAGGGAAATGAAAAGCAAGAAAGAGATGCTCAGAGTCCTTAAGACTACGGAAGACGAGATTGTGCTTGACGCTACCGGAAAGAAGAACGGCAGAGGCGCGTATCTGTGCTTTTCCAGAGAATGTCTGGACAAAGCAATCAAGAATCATGGTCTTGAGAGATCTCTGAAAACTGCAGTTCCCGATGAGGTATACGAACGACTTAAGAAGGAGCTGGAAGATATTGAAAAATAACAAAGTACTGTCGCTGATAGGGCTGGCAACCAAAGCAGGCAAGACTGTAAGCGGAGAATTTTCCACAGAGAAATCTGTCAAAACAGGAAAAGGACTGCTTGTAATCGTGGCTGAGGATGCCTCTGAAAATACAAAGAAGAAATTCCGGAACATGTGCAGCTTTTATGAAGTTCCGATTTACTTCCTCTCAGATAAAGAGAGCTTAGGCAGAGCAATGGGAAAGGAGTACCGCGCCTGTCTGGCTGTCCAGGATGAGAACTTTGCGAAAGCAATCATAAAGGAGGTATAGCGATTGTCTAAATTAAGAGTACATGAGCTGGCCAGAGAGCTTGGACGACAGAACAAAGAAGTAATCGAGTTCCTGAAATCAAAAGGCATTGATGTCAAAAGCCATATGAGTATGGTGGATGAGCCTGCGATTTCAATTGTAAGAGATAGATTTAAAAAAAATAACAATAGGGGAAAGGAGCATATTGCGAAATTGGATACTCCCAAAACAGAAGAAAAGGTTGTAACAGCAAAATCTGAAGGAGATAAAACTGAGACACCTAAAAAGAAAAAAAATATTATCCGCGTTTTTCATGCACAGAATGCAAGCGACGGAGGCAAAACAAGAAAGAAACCTGTAAAAGCTGAAGGCGAGAGAACAGGTGCACCAAGAAATGCAGAAGGAACAAAGGCTTCTGACAATTCAAGAACAGATGGTGACAGACCAAGAAGAAATAATGACCGTTCCAATGCCGGTAACAGAAGACCGCAGGGAGACGGACAGCGCCAGGGAAGAACCCAGGGCGAAGGCAGAGCTCAGGGCGATGGAAATCGTCAGGGCGGACGTTTTGGTCAGGGAAGAACCCAGGGTGATGGTCAGCGCCAGGGAAGACCACAGGGAGATGGAAACCGTCAGGGTGGAAGACCACAGGGTAATGGCCAGGGTCGCCCGGATGGAAACAGAAGTGAAGGACGCGATGGACGCTTCAGCGGCGGTCAGGGACGTCAGGGACAGCGCCAGAATACCAGAAAGAATGATGATATGGTATTTGCACCGGAACTGACTAAGACTTCCAAAGACAGCAAGAGAGAGCGTGACAGAGAGAACAAGAATAAGAAGAAAGATTTCGATAAGACACAGAGTAGCGGCGGACGCAGACCAAATCAGGGCGGATTTAACAAAAATTCCAGAATCCCGAAAGCTCTGCAGAAACCAATTCCACAGCCGAAACAGGAAGAGAAGAAGCCTGAGGTTAAGGAGATCACACTTCCGGAGAAGATGACAATCCGTGAACTGGCAGAAGCAATGAAGATGCAGCCGTCAGCAATCGTTAAGAAACTCTTTATGCAGGGTATGATGGTTACAGTAAATCACGAGATTGATTTTGAAAAAGCTCAGGAAATCGCTCTTGAATATGATATCATCGCAGAACCGGAAGAAAAAGTAGACGTTATCGGAGAACTCCTCAAAGAGGATGAAGAAGACGAGAAAGACATGGTTCCGAGACCACCTGTAGTCTGTGTTATGGGTCACGTTGACCATGGTAAAACATCCCTTCTGGATGCAATCCGTAAGACAAATGTAACACGTGGAGAAGCCGGTGGTATCACACAGCATATCGGTGCTTCCGTAGTAGAAGTTAACGGTCAGAAGATTACATTCCTGGATACACCTGGACATGAAGCTTTCACAGCTATGCGTATGCGTGGTGCGAACTCCACAGATATCGCAGTTTTAGTTGTAGCTGCCGATGATGGTGTCATGCCGCAGACAGTAGAGGCTATCAGCCATGCAAAAGCAGCTGGTGTTGAGATCATTGTTGCCATCAACAAGATTGATAAACCAAGTGCAAATATCGAGCGTGTAAAACAGGAACTTTCCGAATATGAACTGATTCCGGAAGACTGGGGCGGAAGCACAATCTTCGTTCCTGTGTCTGCACACACCGGAGAAGGAATCGATACTCTTCTTGAGATGATTCTTCTTACCGCTGAAGTCTGCGAACTGAAAGCGAATCCGAACCGTTCTGCAAGAGGTCTTGTGATCGAGGCTCAGCTTGACAAAGGTAAAGGTCCGGTTGCTACAATCCTTGTTCAGAAAGGTACACTTCATGTAGGAGATTTTATCGCCGCAGGTGCATGCAATGGTAAAGTTCGTGCCATGATGGATGATAAGGGACGCAGAATCAAAGAAGCAGGTCCTTCCACTCCGGTAGAGATCCTCGGACTTGGCGATGTACCGAATGCAGGTGAGATCCTTCTTTCCTTTGACAGCGATAAGGAAGCGAAGAACTTTGCAGGTGCATTCGTATCTGAGAATAAGAACCGTCTTCTTGAGGAGACTAAGGGCAAATTATCTCTGGATAATCTCTTTGACCAGATTCAGGCAAGCGATCTGAAAGAACTTCCGATCATCGTCAAAGCAGACGTACAGGGATCTGTAGAAGCAGTAAAACAGAGTCTGACAAAACTTTCCAACGAGGAAGTTGTTGTAAAAGTAATCCATGGTGGTGTTGGTGCTGTCAATGAATCTGACGTAAGTCTTGCTGCTACATCAAACGCTATCATCATCGGATTTAACGTTCGTCCAGATGCGACAGCGAAACAGCTTGCTGAACAGGAAGGCGTAGATCTTCGTCTGTACAGAGTCATCTATCAGGCAATCGAAGATGTGGAAGCTGCTATGAAAGGTATGCTTGACCCTGTATTTGAGGAGAAGGTTATCGGTCATGCAGAAGTACGTCAGCTGTTTAAGGCATCCGGTGTCGGTACGATCGCAGGAAGCTATGTTCTGGATGGTATTTTCCAGAGAAACTGCAAGGTTCGTATTTCCAGAGAAGGCGAGCAGATTTTCGAGGGTGAACTTGCATCTCTGAAGAGATTCAAGGACGACGTTAAGGAAGTTAAAGCAGGATACGAATGTGGTCTTGTATTTGACGGATTTAATGACGTAAAAGAAGAAGATAAAGTAGAAGCTTATATCATGGTAGAAGTACCAAGATAGGATAGCGACAGTAACTGATATGGGTGCGCGGTTTCATGGTGTTACGTACAGCGTGACGCGCACCTGTTTTAATTGAATCAATTGTAAAACAGATATTCGGTATATCAAATTACCGAATATCTGCTCAAATAGAGGAGTGGAACTTAAAAATGAGAAAAAACAGTATTAAGAATACACGAATCAATGGAGAGGTTCAGAAAGAGCTCAGCACCATTATCCGTAACGAGATTAAGGATCCGCGTATTCACCCGATGACATCCGTCATGGCTGTAGAAGTGGCTCCTGACCTGAAAACCTGTAAAGCATACATCAGTGTGTTAGGAGAGAAAGAAGCAAAAGAGGCAACGATCAAAGGTCTTAACAGTGCAGAAGGTTATATCAGACGCCAGCTGGCAAAGAATCTTAACCTTAGAAATACACCGGAGATTCGTTTCATTCTGGATGAATCTATTGAATACGGTGTAAATATGTCAAAGCTTATCGATGATGTTACCAAAAAGGACAACTCCCACAGACAGGTCAAAGAGCAGGAAGAGAATTAAGAGGGTGAATACATGAAGAATATCGCGGAGATACTGGAAGGTGTGAAAACAATGGGAATCGGCGGACATATCCGTCCGGATGGTGACTGCGTTGGTTCCTGTATGGCATTATATTTATATGTAAAAACCTATTATCCGGAGATTCAGGTGGATGTTTATCTGGACAATCCAAAACCTGTTTTCGGACATATTGACTGTATGGATGAGATCAAAACAGAATTGGACGGAGATAAAGAGTACGATCTTTTTGTCACCTGCGATGTAAGTGCGAGAGACAGACTTGCTCTTGCAGGACCATATTTTGACTCAGCAAAGAAAACAGCATGTATCGATCATCATATCAGCAATCCTGGATTTGCACAGGTCAACCACATCAGAGGCGATGTAAGTTCTGCATGTGAGGTTCTTTATGGACTGCTTGATCCTGAGAAAGTTAACTGCACGATCGCAAAACCTGTTTATACAGGAATGGTTCACGATACAGGTGTGTTCCAGTATTCCTCAACTTCACCGGAAACCATGCGTATCGCGGGTGAATTGATGAAGACAGGTTTTGATTTCAGTAAGATCATTGATGAATCCTTTTACCAGAAGACCTATGTTCAGAATCAGGTAATGGGACGTGTACTTGCAGAGAGTATTATGCTTCTGGATGGAAAATGCATCATTGGATATCTTAAGAAAAAGGATTTGGAATTTTATGGTGTGGACGGCAAAGATCTGGATGGTATTGTCAGCCAGTTGCGCCTTACACAGGGGGTAGAAGTAGCCATGTTCATTTATGAACTGGAAACTCAGTCCTTTAAGGTATCCCTGCGCTCCAATGGAAAAGTAGATGTAAGTAAGATCGCGGTATATTTTGGTGGCGGCGGTCATAAGAGGGCTGCAGGATGTGATCTGCAGGGTTCTATGTACGATGTGATCAACAATATATCAGAGCAGATCTGTAAACAGTTTCAGGAGCTTGAAATCTGATGGATGGAGTAATTGTAATCCGTAAGGAAAAAGGCTATACTTCTCATGATGTGGTGGCAAAGCTTCGCGGAATTCTTCATATGAAGAAAATCGGACATACCGGAACACTTGATCCGGATGCAGAGGGAGTGCTCCCGGTGGCTCTGGGAAAAGCTACCCGACTGGTGGATATGATCACCGATAAAGAAAAAACATATGAGGCAGTGATGCGTCTGGGTGTTGTTACAGATACGCAGGATATGAGTGGAACAGTTCTTTCAGAAGTGCCTGAGTTTCAGGTTACAGAAGAGGAACTTCGCGCAGTAACAGAATCTTTTGCAGGTGATTATATGCAGGTGCCGCCGATGTATTCGGCACTGAAGGTCAATGGAAAGAAGCTTTACGAGCTCGCCAGAGAAGGTAAGACGGTAGAGCGTAAGCCAAGGCCGGTGCATTTCTATGAGATAGAAATTCTTGACATTGATTTTCCACTGGTGCGTTTTCGCGTAACATGCAGTAAAGGAACGTATATCCGTACTTTATGCCACGATATCGGAGAGAAGTTAGGCTGCGGCGCTGCCATGGAAACACTTCTGCGTACAAAGGTAGGCAGATTTACACTGGATGATGCGATCACACTGGCACAGACGGAAGAAGCGGTGCGAAACGGTGAGATAGAGCAGAGGATTCTTGGGATTGAAGAAATCCTTGCAGAGTATCCTCGTGTTTGCTGTACAAAAGAGGGAGACAGACTTCTGGCTAATGGAAATCCTCTTGTCCAGGCATTGGTCAATGCAGAGGAAAAAGATGGATGGATCCGTATGTGCAACAGCGAGGGCAGCTTTGCCGGAGTTTACCAGTGGGATGAAAAAAGAGACAGATATTTTCCTGTGAAGATGTTTTGATGAAATCAGGAAAGCAGTGAAGGGGATGAAACTTCAGCTGACCTGTAAACAGGAATGATTTTAGGAGACATGATGGAATACTTAAGGATTGAAAATGATTTTCCCAGAATTTCACACAGTGCGGTAACACTTGGGAAGTTTGACGGCATACACCGTGGACATCAGAAACTGGTTGAGAAAATTATTGAGCAGAAACAGGAAGGCGCACAGGCTGTTGTGCTTGCACTTGGTACTGCCTCAAGAACAATCCTCACAAAGGAAGAGAGATGCCGCGTTCTGGAAGAAATGGGAGTGGATGTACTGCTTGAGTGTCCGCTTACCGAGAAGATGCGGCACATGAAAGCAGAGAATTTTATAAAAGAAATATTGATAGGGGACCTTCAGATCTCCTATGTGGCGGTTGGAGAGGATTTTCGCTTTGGCTATGAGCGAAAAGGAACACCTGCCATGCTAAAAGAGTTCGGAAAAAAATATGGATTTCATACGGAGGTCCTTCCGAAAGAAATGGACGGACGCCGTAAGATCAGCAGCACATTTATCAGAGAAGAGTTAAACAGAGGGAATATGGAGAAATTTCATTTCCTGATGGGAACGGACTTCTCAGTGGAAGGGATTATAGAACATGGTCGTGGAATGGGGCATAAATACCTTCTCCCGACTACGAACCTGATTCCACCGGCAGAGAAACTGATGCCGCCAAATGGTGTTTATATCACAGTTTCTCATTTCAAAGACAGAAGTTATCAGGGAATCACCAATGTAGGGCATAAACCTACGGTTGGCGGTGAGAAATTTATCGGTGTGGAGACATATCTGTTTGACTGCAATGAAAATCTGTACGGGGAATACTGTAAAGTAGACTTCAAAAAATTCCTCAGACCCGAGCAGAAATTCTCTTCGCTGGAAGCACTTAAAAGCCAGTTGGAGAAAGATGCAGTAAAAGGACAGGAGTATTTTTTGAAAAATGAGTTGTGTTAAAAAACAGGCAGTAGAAAATTGTGTTAAAGCGATGTGGAATAAACAAGAATAAAAATACGAAACAGATTTAACAGAATTCGGAGAAAATTGGCAAAAGACATATCAAAGGAAGATTTATGAACAGTTTCTGAGAGATTAAGTGACTGTTCACACACCACTATCCCGCGATGTGTGTGAACAGTAACAAAATTATTTTTCTGTAAATTATTTTCTAAAAAAGTAGTTTACACGCTGAAATCAATGTGCTATACTAACCAAGGTGAATTTAGCCCATGTTCAGGGACAGGACACTCCGACCATCTCTTAATATGTGGCGATCAATCAATAATAATTATAGAATACAGGAGGAAATCAAAATGATTTCAAAAGAAAAGAAAGCAGCAATCATGAAAGAATATGCAAGAACTGAAGGAGATACAGGATCACCGGAAGTACAGGTAGCAGTTCTTACAGCAAGAATTCAGGAACTTACAGAGCATTTAAAAACAAACCATAAAGATCATCATTCCAGACGTGGTCTTCTGAAAATGGTAGGTCAGAGACGTGGACTGTTAGCTTACCTGAAGAAAACAGACATCGAAAGATACCGTGCACTGATTGAGAAATTAGGCTTAAGAAAATAATAGCCTTTTAGTATGCGGAAGGGGGCGGATTTCCATCCGCCTCTCTTTTTATGTATTATGGCAGTTCTGTAAAATATGGTGTTTTCCAGGATTGCGGTGGCTTGTTGTTTCGATTGCATCTGCATATTCAGAAGCTGCGAAACATGACAGGAGTTATTTCCGAGACTACTGAAAAGATTATTTTGCATAGGAAAGTAACAAAGCAGGTAGATATATTTGCCTGAAAAGTAGTTTTTTCAGTTGTTTCGGACTCCTGTTTTAATGTGACAATTTCATAAGAAGTCTGAACGTTGATGGACAAGCTCGTCAGCAGACGGAACAGACAAATTTGAAAAGAATAAAATGGTTATCGGACATGCAGTGAACGGTAACAGAAAATGACAACAGAATTATGAAAAAAGGAGAATGAACGTATGTACAAAAGTTATTCCATGGAATTAGCTGGAAGAACCTTAACAGTAGATATTAACCGTGTTGCGAAACAGGCAAACGGTGCTGCATTAATGCATTATGGCGATACTACAGTTTTATCTACAGCAACAGCATCTAAAGAGCCAAGAGAGGGAATCGATTTCTTCCCGTTAAGTGTTGAGTACGAAGAGAAAATGTATGCAGTAGGTAAGATCCCGGGAGGATTTAACAAAAGAGAGGGAAAGGCAAGCGAACATGCTATCCTTACTTCCCGTGTAATTGACAGACCTATGCGTCCTCTGTTCCCGAAAGATTACAGAAACGATGTAACACTGGTAAACATGGTTATGTCTGTTGATCCGGAGTGTAACCCGGAGATTCCGGCTATGCTGGGTTCTGCTATTGCAACCTGCATTTCAGATATTCCGTTTGACGGTCCGTGTGCTACCACACAGGTTGGTCTGATCAATGGTGAATATGTTATCAACCCTACTATGGCACAGAAAGATGTTTCCGAACTTCAGCTTACAGTAGCTTCTACAAGAGAGAAAGTAATCATGATCGAAGCCGGCGCAAAAGAAGTTCCGGAAGATAAGATGATCGAAGCTATCTACAAAGCTCATGAAGTAAACCAGGAAATCATTAAATTTATCGATAAGATCGTAGAAGAATGTGGAAAACCGAAACACAGCTATGAATCCTGTGCTGTTCCGGAAGAACTCTTTGCAGCAATAAAAGAGATCGTACCTCCGGAAGAAATGGAAGTTGCTGTATTCTCTGATGACAAACAGACAAGAGAAGAGAATATCCGTCAGGTAACAGAGAAACTGAAAGAAGCTTTCGCTGATAACGAAGAATGGCTTGCAGTTCTGGGAGAGGCTGTATACCAGTACCAGAAGAAGACTGTCCGTAAGATGATCTTAAAAGACCACAAACGTCCGGATGGCCGTGCAATCACACAGATCCGTCCTCTGGCAGCAGAGACAGATATCATCCCGAGAGTACATGGTTCTGCTATGTTTACACGTGGACAGACACAGATCTGTACAATCACAACTCTGGCTCCTCTTGCAGAAGCTCAGAGACTTGACGGACTTGATGAGTTTGAAACTACAAAGAGATATATGCATCACTATAACTTCCCGTCCTACTCTGTAGGTGAGACAAAACCATCCAGAGGACCGGGACGTCGTGAGATCGGACATGGTGCACTTGCTGAGAGAGCACTGGTTCCTGTACTTCCAAGTGAAGAGGAATTCCCATATGCGATCCGTACTGTATCTGAGACATTTGAATCCAACGGTTCTACTTCTCAGGCAAGTATCTGTGCATCTACAATGTCTCTGATGGCAGCTGGTGTACCGATCAAGAAACCGGTAGCAGGTATTTCCTGTGGTCTGGTAACTGGTGATACAGATGATGATTACATTGTTCTGACAGATATCCAGGGACTTGAGGACTTCTTCGGAGATATGGACTTCAAGGTAGCCGGAACACATGATGGTATCACAGCAATCCAGATGGATATCAAGATCCATGGACTGACAAGACCGATCGTAGAAGAAGCAATCAGACGTACAAAAGAAGCAAGAGAGTATATCCTGACAGAAGTTATGGAGAAGTGCATCGCAGCTCCGCGTACTACTGTAGGTGAATATGCACCGAAGATCATCCAGATTCAGATCGATCCTCAGAAAATCGGTGATGTTGTAGGCCAGAGAGGAAAGACTATCAACACAATCATCGAGCGTACAGGTGTTAAGATTGATATCACAGACGAAGGTGCTGTATCTATCTGTGGCGTAGATCAGAAGAGCATGGATGAGGCAGCTAACATGATTAAGATCATTTCTACTGATTTCGAAGCAGGACAGATCTTTACAGGTAAAGTTGTCAGCATCAAAGAGTTTGGTGCATTCGTTGAATTTGCACCGGGTAAAGAGGGAATGGTACACATTTCCAAGATCTGTAAAGAAAGAATCAATCGTGTTGAGGATGTTCTCACACTTGGTGATAAAGTTAAGGTTATCTGCCTTGGCAAAGACAAGATGGGAAGAATCAGCTTCAGCATGAAAGATGTACCGGAAGAAGCGTAAAAAATTATGAGATATCACAATATTACCAAGGACGATATGCTTAACGGCGACGGGCTTCGTGTAGTTCTCTGGGTGGCAGGATGTAATCACTGCTGTCCACAGTGCCAGAATCCTGTCACCTGGGATCCAAACGGCGGACTGCCTTTCGGCGAGGCAGAGCGCGCAGAGATTTTTGCGGAACTGGATAAGGATTACGTAAGCGGAATCACATTTTCAGGTGGAGATCCACTGCACCCGGCAAATATCACTGAGGTAACATCCTTTGCGAAGGAAATCAGAAAGAGATATCCGGGCAAAACGATCTGGCTTTATACAGGTTTCAGATGGGAAGAAATCTGTCGCGAAGAGATCGTGCGTTATCTGGATGTCTGTGTAGACGGTGAATTTGAGGTGGACAAGAAAGAACTTTCCCTGAAATGGAAAGGTTCCAGCAATCAGAGAGTGATCGATGTTCCCAAAACTCTTCATGAAGGAAAAATCGTATTGCATTAATAAAGAAATAGATACAGGCAGTTCAAGTATGCTTCAGGTGTACCTGAACTGCCTGTTTTGCTAAACAGGAGGAAAACACAGATGAAACGAATTGCGAAATTTCACAAAGTAAGCAAAGAACGCTTCACAGCAGACTGGATCGATACATTTGCACAGTCTCAGGAAGAAGCAGAGAAAATATACGAAGCAATCCGCCTGCCAAAGAGAGCAACAGCAGGGAGTGCGGGTTATGATTTCTTTGCACCGGCAGAATTCACACTCAAACCAAGTGAAACAGTGAAAATCCCTACCGGAATTCGCGTAGAAATGCAGCCGGAATGGGTACTGAAATGCTATCCGAGAAGCGGTCTGGGATTTAAATACCGCCTGCAGCTTAATAATACAGTTGGAATCATTGACAGTGATTATTTCTATTCCGATAATGAAGGACATATTTTTGCAAAGATCACAAATGACTCTAATGAAGATAAGACTCTTATCATTCCGGCAGATACAGGATTTATGCAGGGAATCTTTGTAGAGTACGGAATCACAGTTGATGATGAGGCATCAGAAATCCGTAATGGTGGATTTGGAAGTACGACTGCGAAATAAGAATTTTAGAGTAAAACCAGAGGCAGAGTGTAAAAAAAGATTTTCTCTTTACGTTCTGCTTTTTCTCTGGTATAATATTTTGAAAATCAAAATATTTGCAATACGTATAAAATAGATTGAGGAGAAAAAAGTCATGATCATTGAACCAAAAGTAAGAGAATATATCTGCACAACCGCACATCCGCAGGGATGCGCAGAGAGTGTGCGCAACCAGGCAGACTATGCCTGTAAGCAGGGTACTGTAGACGGAACAAAAAAAGCATTGATCATTGGATGCTCTACAGGATATGGACTTGCATCCCGTATCTGCGCACTGGAGAACTGTGGCGCTGATACTCTGGGAATTATGTTTGAACGTCAGGCGAATGGCAGAAGAACGGCAACGCCGGGATGGTACAATACAGCAGAATTTCACCGTTTGGCGGCAGAAAAGGGGGCTTACGCGAAAACGATTAATGGAGATGCTTTTTCCAAAGAAATAAAAGATAAGGCTATTGAATTGATTAAAAAAGATCTGGGAAAAGTAGATCTGGTAGTGTACAGCCTGGCTGCTCCGCGACGTACGGATGCGGATGGAAAGACATGGTCATCTTGTCTGAAAACTACAGGAGAAGCGTTTACAGAGAAGAGTCTTGATTTAAGAAATAACGAGATTACAGAGAAGACAGTAGAACCTGCCACAGATGAAGAAGTGATTAGCACAGTGAAAGTTATGGGAGGCGGAGACTGGGCAGATTGGATTGATGCGCTGAAAGCGGCAGATGTATTGACGGAAAATGCAGTGACAGTCGCATATTCCTATATCGGACCGGAGCTTACCTATCCAATCTATTATCATGGAACAATCGGAACAGCAAAGCAGCATTTGCAGAAAACAATGACGGAGATCAATCAGGCGCATCCGGATGTACGCGCAGTGATTTCGGTAAATAAAGGACTGGTAACACAGGCAAGTGCGGCTATTCCTGTAGTGCCGCTGTATTTCGCAATTCTTTATAAGGTGATGAAGAAGGCAGGAAACCATGAGAACTGTATCCAGCAGATTGCGAGACTTTTTACACAGAAACTTTATACTTCGGAAGGATTTCTGACAGATGAAAATGGATTTATCCGTATGGATGACTATGAACTGACACCGGAGATCCAGGAAGAGGTAAAAAAATGCTGGGAAGCAGTTACTACGGATACTGTAAATGAATATTGTGATATTGACGGATATTGGGAAGATTTCTATCATATGTTCGGATTCCGCTATGAGGATATTGACTATACGCAGGATGTGGATGCGGATGTGGAGATTGATGGAATCATAATATAGAGTTATAGGATAAAAAATTTAAAATATTCATTTAGCCGAATCAAGTAAGCCGTCTGCTTTAATTGTAAAGCAGTTATTTGGTATAGAACTATGTAACGAAAATGGATTGTGAATTTACGCTTGTTTAAGGTACTAATTTCATAGTAAATAAAAAATATTCTCTCTAAACAATGGATATAGGAAGAAGTGAACTATATCAGTTAAGAGAGAATAATTTTTATCCAAATGGTATTGATAGAAAAATATTAAATAAGTCAACAGTCTATTTTGTTTTGTATACCGGATCTGCAGGATATCCACTTCGCAGTTTCTGCATGCCACGCTGCAGGGCATCCTTTGAATTTTTCCAGTTGGCATCTTTGTTTCTGTAGTCAAATTTATCTGACAGCCATACGAGGTCTTCTTCCATGCGCTGGAAATTCTCATCCATCAGCTTAAACATAGCAGGGTAAAATTCTGCTTTTTCTTTATCATTCAGATATTTGTCTGCATTATCACAGAGCACTCCGAAGTGGTGCAGACAGAAACCTTTTCCAGACAAAATCTTGTTTTTGAACTCATTGTCCTGGCGATATAGCCAGAAGAAAGTTTCCACATATCGTGCAAAAGTATCCGAAATATTCTGGCAGATAAAACAACTGCAATCTTTAGAAGCAGCCCAGGCAGCAAGCGTATTTTTGTCTGTGACTGCATCTGAACGGCGAAAACGTCCTAAAATCGATGACTTTCCGGGTGTGAAAGAATCGAATTGCTTTTTCATTTCTTCGCGAAGTTTATGGTAATGTGTCTGAAGAATCAGTGTATTGCCAAGCGTATTTCCGTAATCAAACATTTTCTTCATATGTACTTTACAGAATCCTGCCTTATCCGTCTGATCACGAATATCACTCTCCATATAAGAAGAACTGTTTCCAAGTACGAAATCCAGTGAATTCTGTTCCAGTTCACGCTCGATGAAACAAAAAGGACACTCGTCATTGGCATTAACAGCGTCGTTAAGCGGAATGGTATATAATTTTTCTTTCATTTTGATATGCTCCAATCATAGTTTTGACTTTCTTTTATTTTGCATAGAAATTCGGGGAATGTCAAGATTATATGATTGATTGGAGAAGAGGGGATGTGCTATGATAGCTATAGGTATTTATAAACGATAGCATTTCAAAAAATTTAACATGGGGGACAAAGCAAATGATAGAATTACAGCTTCATGAGAATTGGCAGCTATGTGATATTAAGAAACAGGACTGGATTCCTGCACAGGTGCCGGGGGATATCTATTCAGCGCTTCTTAAAGCGGAAAAGATGCCTGATCCATTCTTTGGAGACAATGAATATCAGGCGAAAGCG
>OGZJ01000461.1_pt1 | contig 14995 bp, 11 predicted proteins | sample 1576831 | NCBI WGS metagenome assembly OGZJ01 (sample SAMEA3541518, study PRJEB24748) | human gut metagenome | biome: human gut; feature: human-associated habitat; material: faeces | place: China | collected 2012
TGCACTTCTGATCGAGGAACATTATGATGAAATCTGTGATGAACTCTGGTATATTTATACTACAGAAGAAAACCGGAGAGCTCGTCTGAAGGCATCAAGAGGGTATTCCGATGCACATGTGGACCGGATTTTTGCCAGCCAGCTGAGCGAGGAGGAATACCGCAGACACTGCCGGGTGGTAATAGATAATAACGGGACACTGGAAGAAACACTGACACAGACAGAGGAAGCGCTGAGGAGAGAAGCATATGAATAACGTATTTGGTTTGGATATAGGAACCCGCAATGTGGTGGGAACGGTCGGACACCGGACAGAAGATGGAGCCTTTATTGTAGAGGCACAGTATGTCAGACAGCATGAGACACGGTCCATGCTGGATGGACAGATTCATGATATTGGAAAAGTGGCGCGTACGATTTCCGCTGTAAAAGCAGAGCTGGAGGCGCAGCTGGATGCACCGCTTTCGGAAGTGTGTATTGCAGCCGCCGGCCGTGTGTTAAAAACCGTCACTACGCATGTGGAGTATGAGTATGCGGAGGAGTCGGTCGTCACAGGAGAAGATATCCACACATTAAATCTTCTGGGGGTAGAGCAGGCACAGGATATTTTGCGGGAACAGAATGACACAAAATATAAGTTTTACTGTGTTGGATATTCGGTTGTGAAATATTATTTAAACGAAGAAGTATTTATCAGTATTGAAGGACATAAAGCAAATAAAATCGGTGAGGACATTATCGTAACATTTTTGCCGGAAGATGTTGTGGACGGGCTGTATTCCGCAGTCGGTCAGGCTAAAATGACGGTTGCCAATATGACACTGGAGCCAATTGCGGCGATCAATGTGGCAATCCCTGAAAATTTCCGGATGTTAAATATTGCGCTGGTCGATGTCGGAGCGGGAACATCAGATATTTCCATCACAAGAGAGGGAAGTATCATAGCTTATGGTATGATTCCATATGCAGGGGATGAACTGACCGAGCTGATCGTGCAGCAGTATCTGGTTGATTTTCAGACTGCAGAGAAAATGAAACTGGCATCTTCGAGTGAGGATGAAGTGACATATGAGGATATTATGAGTATTTCCCATACAATTCCATCCAAGGAGATCTGGGAGCTGGTTGCCCCGACGGTGGAGAAGATTACTTCCGAGGTGGCTGCAAAGATCAAGGAACTGAATGGGGATAAAACCGTAAGCGCCTGCTTTGTTGTCGGTGGTGGCGGAAAGATTCACGGATTTACGGAAAAACTTGCCGGGCATCTGGATCTGCCGACGGAGCGTGTGGCATTAAGAGGCGAAGAAGTGCTTAAAGAAGTGACATTTGAGCAGGAAGATATCAAAAAAGATCCGCTGCTTGTCACACCGATTGGAATCTGCCTGAATTATTATGAACAGAAAAATAATTTTATTATGGTCCGCTTCAACGGAGAACGCCTGAAACTGTATGATAATAACAGACTTACCATTGTGGATGCGGCAATGCAGGCGGGATTTCCGAATGACCAGCTGTTTCCGAAACGCGGAATGCCGATCAATTTCACCGTGAATGGAGGCGCAAGAATCGCAAGAGGAGAGGCTGGGGAGGCCGCCATAGTGACGATGAATGGCCAACCGGCAAATATCAACACACCGCTGGAGCCAAATTCCGATATTACGATTGAGCCATCAACGGCAGGAGATAATGCGGTGTATACCATCGGACAGCTTCCGGAGTATCACGAGTCCGTGATTTCGTTTGTGATCAATGGACAGAACGTGGTATGTCCGAAATTTGTCGAGGTAAACGGAAGCCTTGAACCGGATTCCTATGAAATTCAGGAGGGAGATTCCATCGAGACACGGAATTTTTATACCGTTGCACAGATTGCAGAATTTATGGACGTGGAAATTGACCCGGACAGTGAAATTCTGGTCAATAACAGGGAAGCGGGGATGGAGACCCTGGTATACGAAAATTTCTCCATTGACTGGACACCGTTAAGCTTCGGGGTTGCGTCAGAGAGTGAGAATCGGTATAATGCAACAGAGGGGGTTACAGATTCCGCGGAAATATCGCAGGAAGAAATGACTCCGGAAACCTCCGGGGAGACCAAGGCGGCTGAGTCGGAGAAAAAAGATACGGTCTGTGTTGTCACGGTAAATGGCGAGACGGTGGAACTTACGGGAAAAGATGAAGCTGGACCGGAAGGCCCATCTGGTGGTGCTGCAGGAAGTCGCGGGAAAAGAAGATTACATATTTGTGGATGTTTTTGACCGGATCACGTTTGATCTCAACGCCGGAAACGGACGTGCAATTGCAACGCTTGTAAATGGCACGGAAGCTGAATTTTCCCAGCCGCTTAATAATGGAGACCGGGTAGAAATTTACTGGAAAGAGAAATAGTATGTTAGAATTATGCAGTATTGCAAGTGGCAGCAGTGGAAACTGTATCTGTGTAGGCTCGGACAACCACCATGTGTTAATTGATGCGGGGATCAGCGGAAAGCGGATTGAGAATGGATTAAACGAGGTGGATTTAAAGAGTCAGGATATGGATGGGATTCTGGTTACACATGAACATCTGGATCATATCGCGGGACTTGGTGTTATGGCAAGAAGATATGGGCTGCCGATGTATGCGACGGCAGGAACCATTGAAGCCATTAAGAACACGCCGTCTGTGGGAAAGATCGACCCGGAATTATTTCATGAAATTGTTCCGCAGGAAGATTTTGTAATCGGAGACCTGACGATTACCCCGATCCATATCTCACATGATGCGGCGGATCCTGTGGCATACCGGATAAAAAAAGAAAACCGTACCTTTGCGGTAGTAACCGATCTGGGAAATTATGATGATGAGATTGTGCAGCAACTGCAGGGACTTGATACTTTGCTGCTGGAGGCAAATCATGATATTCATATGCTCGAAACGGGCGTATACCCTTATCCGCTGAAACGCAGGATTATGGGAAACAGGGGACATCTGTCGAATGAGCGGAGTGGCCAGCTGCTCTGTGAACTTCTTCATGATAAATTCGGCACAGTGGTACTGGGCCATTTAAGCAAGGAAAATAATTACGAGGAACTGGCGTATGAAGCGGTGCGTCTGGAAGTTACGATGGGGGATAATCCGTACAAAGCGGATGATTTCCCGATGTATGTGGCAAAAAGAAATGCGGTTTCGCCTGTAATTCGTGCAGAGTAAAAAGGAGAGTTTATATTATGGAAAAAACAATGGACAAAGCAATTATTACAGTAGTAGGAAAAGATACCGTCGGTATTATTGCAAAGGTATGTACTTATCTTGCTGACAACGGCGTAAACGTGCTTGATATTTCACAGACGATTGTTTCTGGATTTTTTAATATGATGATGATTGTGGATATGGCAGATGCAAAGAAGCACTTTGCAGAGATTTCCGGAGAAATGGATGCATTGGGAGAAAAAATAGGCGTTTCAATCAAATGTCAGCGCGAAGAAATTTTTGAAAAAATGCATCGTATCTAAAACATGGAGGAAGCAAAGAATGATTAACAGCTGGGAAGTACAGGAAACCAACGAAATGATCGAGAAGGAGAATCTGGATGTGAGAACCATCACACTCGGGATCAGTCTTCTTGACTGTATTGATTCGGATCTGGATCGTCTGAATCAGAATATTTACAACAAGATTACAACCGTGGCAAAAGATCTGGTAGCGACCGGAGAAAAGATTGAAAAAAGTTATTCCATTCCAATCGTAAATAAGAGAATTTCTGTGACACCAATTGCGCTGGTGGGCGGTTCGGCTTGTAAGACACCGGAGGATTTTGCTACAATCGCCGCAACTATGGATCGTGCAGCAAAGACGGTCGGCGTCAATCTGATCGGCGGATATTCCGCACTGGTATCTAAAGGCATGACGAAAGCGGATGAACTTCTGATCCGTTCCATTCCACAGGCACTGCACAGTACTGAACGTGTATGCAGTTCCGTAAACCTGGCATCCACCAAGACGGGCATCAACATGGATGCAGTACGGCTTATGGGCGAGATTATTCTTCAGACGGCAGAAATTTCAAAGGACAACGATTCTGCCGACTGCATGAAGCTGGTGGTCTTTTGCAATGCACCGGACGATAATCCGTTTATGGCAGGAGCTTTCCACGGAGTGACCGAGGCAGATGCGATCATCAATGTCGGAGTCAGTGGACCGGGTGTTGTAAAAAATGCACTGGAAAAAGTACGCGGAGAGAATTTTGAGGTTCTCTGTGAGACGATCAAAAAGACGGCATTTAAGGTTACTCGTGTCGGCCAGCTGGTGGCACAGGAGGCATCTAAGATGTTAAACATTCCGTTTGGTATCGTGGATCTTTCCCTGGCACCGACTCCGGCAATCGGAGACAGTGTTGCGGATATTCTCTGTGAGTGCGGTCTGGAGTATGCAGGTGCACCGGGAACCACTGCAGCACTTGCCATGCTCAATGATCAGGTAAAGAAGGGCGGCGTGATGGCTTCTTCTTATGTGGGTGGTTTAAGTGGTGCTTTTATTCCGGTCAGCGAGGATCAGGGGATGATCAACGCGGTAGAGGCAGGCGCAATTTCCCTTGAAAAATTAGAGGCAATGACCTGTGTATGTTCGGTAGGTCTGGATATGATCGCCATCCCGGGAGATACAAAGGCAACAACCATTTCCGGAATGATTGCAGACGAGATGGCAATCGGAATGGTGAACCAGAAGACAACCGCTGCACGTCTGATTCCGGCTGTGGGAAAAGGTGTGGGAGACAGAGTGGAATTTGGAGGATTGTTTGGATATGCCCCGGTTATGCCGGTAAACAAATACTCCTGTGATGACTTTATCAACCGTACAGGACGTATTCCGGCTCCGATCCATTCTTTTAAAAATTAATAGGTAAAAAACAGAAGTAAAAAATTTGGAGCAGATTTATGATAGCATATGAAAAATTACCGCTGGACAATGAAGTGAAGGCAGCTTTAGAAGGACTTGAGATTGAATATGTGTTCCAGCCGATCTTTTATAAAGATTGTGTGAGAATATATGCATATGAAGCGTTGATGAGACCGAAGAAGATGACGGTGGGGCAGCTGATTGATGAATTTGCCAGGGATGAGAAACTGCATATACTGGAAGTTGCCACTTTTTTTGGTGCAACACAGGCGTATATTGAGCGGGGATATCAGGAATATCTCTGTATCAATTCTTTCCCGTCGGAAAGTTTTACGGAGAATGAGGCAGAAGCATTTGATACTTATTTTGGAAACCAGAAAGGAAAAAGGATCATTGAGATTTTAGAGTATCCGAAAGTTTCCCTGCGCGAGTGGGTCAGAAAAAGTGAGATGGTCCAGAATAAGCACTGGAAGGTATCGCTGGATGATTTTGGCATGGGTGAAAACAATATGAATGCCGTATATCTGTATACACCGGATATCGTAAAACTGGACCGCTCCCTGATCTGTGGAATTGACAACGATGCCAGAAAACAGGAGAACGTCCGTACATATCTGGAAAGTTTCCATGAAAGAGGAATGCAGGTGCTTGCGGAAGGTGTGGAGACAAGAGAAGAGTGTGATTTTTTACGGTCTTTGGGAGTGGATCTGTTTCAGGGATATTATCTGGCTATGCCGGCATAAATACAAAAAGAGAGCGTGCGAAAGCACGTTCTTTTTTAAAAAAAAATAAATTGTCTGAAAAAACATAATAAAACAAACAATTATGAGAAATATAAAGAAAAAATAAAAAGAAATAAAAAAACAGGTTGACATAATGTAAAATGCGTGTTATATTTAAGACAACAAAAAAACAAGCAGCCATCACGAAGGGTGACGAGAAAGCTCTGGACGTGAAATCTAATGTAAGGAGGTACAGTCCAAAGGGAACATAAGCCATTGGCAGGGAGCAACCAAACACAGGTCATCAGGCTTCACTTGATGAAAGAATAAACATTCGAGAATGGAAACCAGTGACAGAGTACAAAAGAGAGCGGACAAAGAGGAACGGATAAAAGGTGATTTGTCCAGAACGTCATTTCGGTAAACAAAAGAAGAATGGATATAGAACAAAAGATGAAGTGAGGAGCAGTCCAATGGAGTGTGGAAATCATTAGGCGTCATCAGAAGTATCTGATGGCGTCTTTTGTTGTGCATGAATAAGAATTATCCACGGGTTTTGGAAATAACATGACCAAAGATAATCCAGTGGGACATCTCCGATGCGTTATTACTGTCGATATAAAACGTCTGTCCGTAATAGGTGAGAGGTTCTAAGCGCCAGGGATCTGTCTGGCGAAGTCGGCGGATGTAAAGAAGACCGGTCACTTTGTTAATAAAAATACCGGTGTCGCCATCACGTATGGGATTCCGCGCGATTAATAAAATATCGTTTGCATGATAGACAGGAGACATATGATCACTTGTGACAAGAAGTGCACAATCAATCTGGTTTCCATAGCGTTTGCGGTATCCGGAAATATTGATTTTTTCGAGAGAACAGGAATCATACACCATTCCATCGTGCATGTTTCCACTTGGAATGATCATAGTGGTATAGTCCTCGCGGGAAACCGATGGAACCGTTTCCAGATTTCTGGCAAAATCGAATTCAAACTGTACAAGGGATTCAATAAAATGTAACTGTGTAGGCGAAAGATTGCGCATGCGGTCATAGGTCTGGAATAAATCAGAGGATTCGCCACATAATTCATAGAACATCTTTCCGGTAAGCTGGCTGAGCTTATATACGGTATAGACATCGACTTTTCCGGTATCCCCATTGGCAAGTCTTTTGTACGAGGAAAGGGACATATCTAGTGCTTTTGCCATATCCTGCTGTGAATAGCCGAGTTTAAAGCGCTCTCTTTCCAGATTTGTTCCAAGATTTCTGGATAATTGTTCGCGTGTCAGCATGAACCATCACCTCCGAATAAAATATCAAATCTATTATAATAATAAACGCTAAAAAGGTCAAATGACATATCGCGTTTCCGGATAAGGATCATTTCTGACCCCTGACCGACAAAAGTCGCCGGAAATATCAAAAAATTTAGCCCCGAATTGAAAAAATAGGAAAGATATAATCAATATGTAAATAAAAAGTCAAATTCAGTCAAAACAAAAAGAAAGGGGAAAGACGAAAGGTATAGGATAAATACATAAAAGGGAACTGATGCGTCCGGCATACAGTTCTTTTTTTGTTTTTTATGTGAACGAGTGCACAAAAGCAGGAAATTATGGTAAACTGTTTCATAGGAATAATGAGCGGATGTATGCTCATGAAAAGGGGGATTATAAGTGGAAAAACAACGATTACATTATTATGAACAGCTTGCAGAACTGTATCCGACGATTGGAAAAGCATCTACGGAAATTATCAATCTGCAGTCTATTTTATATCTGCCAAAAGGCACGGAACATTTTTTGTCGGATATACATGGGGAATTTAAAGCATTTTCCCACGTATTGAGAAACGGGTCTGGAGCCGTCCGCAAAAAGATTGATGACGTATTCGGGCATACGCTAAGTACGGCAGATAAGATGTCTCTGGCAACACTGATTTATTATCCACAGAAAAAAATCGAGCTAGTGCGTCAGACCGAGGACGATATCGAGAACTGGTATAAGATCACACTGTACCGGCTGATCGAGGTGTGTAAGACAGTATCTTCCAAATACACCAGATCCAAAGTGCGCAAGGCGCTGCCGGAGGATTATGCGTATGTAATCGAGGAACTGATTACGGAAAAGCAGGAGGTTTTGAATAAAGAGGCCTATTACGAGGCAATTATCAACACCATTCTGGAACTTGGGCAGGCAGATAATTTTATTGTGGCACTGGCGGAACTGGTGCAGAGGCTGGTCATTGATCATCTGCATATTCTCGGGGATGTGTATGACCGCGGTCCGTCACCGGACCGGATTATGGATCAGCTGGAACAATATCATTCGTTTGATATCCAGTGGGGGAATCACGATATGGTATGGATGGGGGCAGCAGCCGGGCAGCTTGCCTGCATTGCATCTGTGATCCGGACAAGTATCCGGTATGGGAATCTGGATCTGATTGAGGATGGTTATGGCATCAATATGGTTCCGCTTGCAACATTTGCCATGGATGCTTACCGCGATGATCCGTGCAGACAGTTTGTACTGAAAGATTCCACGGATGAGGAACGAAGCAAGAAAGAAACGCTGATGAACCGGAAAATGCATAAGGCAATTGCCATCATAAAGTTTAAACTGGAAGGACAGCTGATCCACAAATGGCCGGAGTATGGTATGGAAAACCGCTGTCTGCTGCACCGTATTAATTACGAGAACAAAACAGTGGAAATTGATGGAAAAACCTATGACATGCTGGATACCAGTTTTCCTACCATTGATCCGGAACATCCGTATGATCTGACACCTGAGGAACAGGAAGTCATGAACCGGCTGCGCACCTCGTTTATACACTGTGAGAAACTGCAGCGCCATGTACGGCTTCTGCTAAAACGAGGCAGCATGTATAAAGTCTACAACGGAAATCTGCTTTATCATGGATGTGTGCCGCTGAATCCGGATGGGACATTTAAGAAAGTAAATGTATATGGCAGGGAATACAGCGGAAAAGCACTCTATGATGTGCTGGAATCCTATGTCCGCAAGGCATTTTTCTCTCTGGATGAAAAAGAGAGGGAAAAAGGAAGGGATATCATGTGGTATATCTGGACGGCACCGGATTCTCCTTTGTACGGACGGAGTAAGATGGCAACGTTTGAGCGGTATTTTCTTGCGGACAAGTCCATGCATCATGAGAGTAAGAATGCGTATTATCATTTGTTTGACAAAGAGGAAACGGCAGATAATATACTTAAAGAATTCGGGCTGACGGGGGATTTTGTGCATATCATCAATGGTCATGTACCGGTAGAGCGCATTGCCGGCGAAAATCCGGTCAAGTGTAACGGAAAACTGATCCTGATCGACGGTGGATTTTCAAAAACATACCGGAGAAAAACGGGAATTGCAGGATATACACTGACGTACAATTCTTATGGACTGACGCTTTCTGCCCATGAACCGTTTGACTGGTCAAACGAGGCGGTAAGAGATGAACTGGATATTGTATCGCATCAGGAAGCAGTGGAATACCGGGATAAACGTATTCTGGTGGGTGATACAGACGTTGGTAAGCGCATGATGATCCGCATTGAGGAACTGAAAAAACTGATTCAGGCATATCAGGACGGCGAAATCGCCGAACGGGATGCCAGCAGTGCTTATAAATGGTAGAGGATAAGTTATGTATCAGGTAGAAGGCTACGCATTTGAAACAAAGGAACAGGAACATACAGCAAAACATGAGGTAGAGATCATCGGGTATATCCGGAAAAATACGAGAATGGATGATCCGGATATTGTGCTGGCGTTATATAACAAACTGGTGTTAAAAGAAATTTTTGTCACGCCGGTCGGATATGATTTTTTGCACAGGCTTCAGGAATATCTGTATACCATTCCCTATATCCGGAGAGAAGATATTCTTCCGATTACGGTGTATGAACCGGAAGGAATGGTTTCAAAAGAAAAAAGAAGCAAAGAGGAAATAAAGCAGAAGAAAAAAAGACAGAAAAACAAAGAGCATGTGGTCAGTAAAAACCGCCGGAAGAAGAACCGGGATTATCAGAAACTGTTTCACATCAGCACATTTTTCGCAGTTGTTTTTGCACTTGGCATCATTGGGATGCTTGTGATTACGTGGCTCAGCGAAGATAATGTGACGATTTTAAACTATGAAAATAAGGTGATTGATAAATACGAAATCTGGGAAAAACAGCTGGATGAACGGGAAAGCCAGCTTGAGGAGAGGGAATTGAGACTGACGGAACAGGAGGCAGAATAGAGATGGACAAAGTGAAGATCCTTGTGGTAGATGATGAGAGCCGGATGCGGAAGCTGGTACGGGATTTTTTGACCCGGCAGAACTATGAAGTCTTAGAAGCAGCAGATGGAGAGGAAGCACTGGATATTTTTTATAAAGACAAAGCGATCGCTTTGCTGATTCTGGATGTGATGATGCCAAAGATGAACGGCTGGGAAGTCTGCAGGGAAATCCGTCAGACATCCAAGGTTCCGATCATCATGCTCACGGCCAAAAGTGATGAGAGTGATGAACTTATGGGATTTGACCTTGGAGTTGATGAATATATAACCAAACCGTTTTCACCGAAAATTCTTGTGGCACGTGTCGAAGCGATTCTGCGCCGGACGAATAAGATCGGTGATGCGGCCGATTTTAAGACGGCAGGAGAGATTATTCTGGATAAGACAGCACACGAGGTGAAAATTTCGGGAAATCCGGTAGAACTCAGTTTCAAGGAGTTTGAGCTGCTGGAATATTTTATGAATAATCAGGGGATTGCCCTCTCGAGGGAACGCATTTTAAACAGTGTGTGGAATTATGACTATTTTGGGGATGCACGGACGATTGATACACATGTAAAAAAACTGAGAAATAAACTCGGAGCATGTGGAAGTTATATAAAAACCGTATGGGGAATGGGTTACAAGTTTGAGGTGTCCTAAATGGAAAAGAAACAAAAGACTTCCCTGACGTGGCAACTGATTTTGACGATGGTTGTCATTGTTGCGGGAACGGTTGCGATGTGCTGGTTTTTTAATACCACTTTTTTGGAAAAATATTATATTTTTCATAAGGAAAAAGAGTTAAAGAGCAGTTTTGACCAGGTAAGGCTGATTTGTGAAAAGCAGGGGGATTCCAGTGATGATGCGTATGTGCAGTTCGAGAGAATCTGTGCAAACGGAAATATCAATATGCTTATTGCAGATCAGGACAGAAACCTGATATGGAGTTCCTACAGCAGTGCACAGCGTTTTCAGATGCAGATGGAGGACTGGCTGTATGGAAGTGACCGCAGCCGTGTGCAGGTGCTTTCATCCGGAAAGGATTATACGCTGCTTCGGCAGACCGATGAACGGCTGCAGTCGGAGTATCTGGTTCTTCTGGGAACTTTAAAAAATGGAAACAATCTTTACATGCGTGCGGCTGTGGAAAGCATTCGGGAAAGTGCGAGCATAACAAACCAGTTTTTTGTAATGGTGAGCACGGGAGCCATCATCTTAAGTGTGATTCTGATCATCGTTCTCTCGAAAGGAATTTCCCATCCGATCCATGCCTTATCCGATATTGCAAGAAGGATGACACAGCTGGATTTTGATGCAAAGTATATACCGGTACGTCATGTGAGCCGGGAAATTGATGAACTTGGAAATTCCATGAATGAATTGTCGGAGACACTGGAAGAGACGATTTCGGAACTAAAGACAGCAAACGTCAGCCTGCAGCAGGATATCGAGAAAAAAGAACAGATCGATGAAATGAGAAAAGAATTTCTTTCGAATGTTTCACACGAGCTGAAAACACCGTTGGCACTCATACAGGGATATGCGGAAGGATTAAAAGAATGCATCAATGATGATGCAGAGAGCCGTGATTTTTACTGTGATGTGATTATGGATGAATCGGAAAAGATGAATCATATGGTAAAGCAGCTGCTGACCCTCAATCAGCTGGAGTTTGGCAATGATACCGTGGAAATGACACGGTTTGATATCACGGAGCTGATTGACGGCGTGATCCAGTCTGCATCCATTATGGCGGCACAAAAACAGGTGAATATCGAATTTTACAGGGAAGGCCCGGTATATGTCTGGGGGGATGAGTTTAAGGTGGAAGAGGTGATTACGAATTTCCTGACCAATGCCATGAACCATGCGGCAGGAGAAAAAAAGATTACCATTCGTTTTCAAAAACATGACCATCTGGTACGCATGAGTGTGTTTAATACCGGTGACCCGATTCCCGAAGAGGATCTTGACAAGATCTGGGTGAAATTCTATAAAGTAGACAAAGCAAGAACACGTGAATATGGTGGAAGCGGAATCGGATTGTCCATTGTCAAGGCAATTATGGATTCTTTTCATCAGAAATGCGGTGCAGTCAATCACCCGGACGGTGTGGAGTTTTGGATGGAATTGGAGACCAATAATTAATGCAAAGAAAAGATTGTCTTATTTTTCAGAATATGATACCATAAAACATAGATTATAGGACAAAAGTGACAAGAGGGTAAAAGAGTATGAAAAAGAAAATAAGTCTGCCTGTGATGGCAGTGGCAGCAATACTCCTGTTGGGAGGCTGTGGAACCCAGATGTATGATTTGTCAGAGGACGAAGAAAATCTGGTCGTGCAGTATTCGGCGCATATTCTTGCAAAGTATAATATTGAGCAGAAAGACGGAATGACAGCCGCTTCATCCGAAGAGACACAGGAGACACAAAAACAGGACAGCCAGATGCCGGAGAGCCAGAATACCCAGAGTACGGACAACAACATGGCGTCAGATGCCACGGGAGAAACCCAGACACAGGAGATGGAGACGATGCCGATCGCCGAGGCAATCGGACATGCATCGGGTCTGACCGTTTCTTACAAAGGATGCAGGGTTCAGAATATCTATCAAGAGGGAGACTATTTTGCAGTAACTCCTGAGGATGGAAACAAACTTGTTGTGATGAAGTTCGAAATTAAAAATAAGGGGAAGAAAAAGGTCAGGCTGGATACAGAAAAACTCGGTATTACATTTTATGCATGTTTTGACGGAAAAAACAGGATAAAGGAGACTGCTTCGCTCGGAACCAGAAGTCTTTCCTCTTATGGGGAAACCATCAGGGGCGGAAAGAAGAAAACAGCGGTTTTACTGTTTCAGATTCCGAAAGACCAGGCTGATAAAATTTCGGGTGAGACACTGTATGCAGAAATAAAAGATACAATTTATTCTCTGAAATACAAATAAATGCCCCCAAATTTTACAAAATATGATATAATAAACATAAGGGATTACCAATACAGAAAAGTGCGGGAGGACGTATATGGATACAAATATTCTGTTAGAGTCAGGGACGAACGAATTAGAAATTTTAGAGTTTACATTAGGAGATAATCATTACGGAATCAACGTGGCAAAGATCAGGGAGATTTTGTCATACCAGAAGGTTACTCCTGTACCGAATACACATCCGAGCGTAGAAGGCATTTTTATGCCGCGCGAGGTGATGATTACGGTCATCAATCTGAAAAAGTGTCTTGGCATGGAGGATGATGGACAGGAAGGTCTGTTTATTATCACGAATTTTAATAAACTTGATGTGGCATTTCATGTGGATCAGGTGGTAGGAATTCACCGTGTATCATGGAATGAGATCATCAAACCGGATTCTACGATTAATGGAGAAGACGGAAGTGTTGCAACTGGTGTGATCAAGATGGACGGAAAACTGGTTGTTATTCTTGACTTTGAGGCAATTGTATCATCCATCAGTCCGGAAACCGGTCTCAGGGTCAATGATATTGAACAGATCGGGGAGAGAAGCCGGAGCGAGGATCCAATTCTGATTGCAGAGGATTCTCCGTTGCTGAGCAGTCTGATTACGGACTGCCTGAAAAAAGCAGGATACGAAAAACTGATTGTTACATGTAATGGACAGGAAGCATGGGACAAGATTCAGGAATTTGAAAAGGCGGGGACATTGGACGAGAACGTTCATTGTGTCATTACCGATATTGAAATGCCCCAGATGGACGGACATCGTCTTACGAAGCTGATCAAATCAGATGACAAACTGAAACATCTTCCGGTTATCATTTTCTCCTCTCTTGTAAATGAGGAAATGAGAAGAAAAGGGGAGTCGCTTGGTGCAGATGCACAGCTGACCAAACCTGAAATCGGAAGTCTTGTAGATGCCATTGATGAATTACTTGCAAAGAGAAACAAATAAATTCCGGCAAAACAGTAAGGGGTGTGATGGCTTCATCACATCCCTTTGCAGGTTTATGGAATAAACAGATGGAATGGAGAAAAACACATGGGAGACCACTCATCGGAAAATTATCTGGATCAATTATTAAATTCCATGCATGGAGAAGAAACGGAACATCCGAAGGAACAGCCGACAGCAAAACAGGTTCTGAGAGATGATTTTGAAAAGCAATTGTTTGGAGAAGAAGAAACGAAGGAAAAGGCAAAAGCGAAAAATGAAGAAGATTTTTTGAGGGAGTTTGAGGAAGAACTGCTCAAGGAAGATATTCCGGAGTATACCGAGAGCCTGAATCAAAAAAAACAGGAAGAAAAAGCCACACAGATTGACGCTTCCCTGGATGATCTGCTCGATAATATTCCACAGGATGATTTTTCGACAGGGGATGCAGCAAAGGAAGAAGAAACCGGTTTTCAGGGGAAAAGTCCGTTGGAAACTGCAATACCACCCGATGAGGGTGATTTCGAGGTGAATACACTTGATGATGCAGTCGGAACGTTTGACAGCAATCTGCCAAAAGAAGAGGATGGAGAACTGGATCTGTCAGGGCTTTCGGATTCGGATCTTATGGATATGCTTTCCGGAGATCAGGATTTATCGGATCTGGGGGATATGCTTTCTTCTGATCAAGATGGAAAACCTTTGGAAGAAGCTGATTCCATCGGTGATTTTGCAAGATCGGAAATGAATCCACAGGAAGAAGAGGCAGATAAGATTCCAGAACTTACAGAGCAGGAAGACATACCGGCACAGGCAGAAGAAACCGCTTCCAATGGGAAAAATAAAAAAAAGAAAAAGAATAAGAAAGAGAAAAAAGAGAAAGAAGGCGGCTTCTGGCAGAAACTTTCCCGGATTATTTTCGGAGAGGATGATGAGGAAGAAAAGCAGGCGGTTGACATCGGAAATACACAGGGAGCGGATGTCAGTGAACTTTCGGAGGAAAACCAGCAGATCTTAAAGGAACTTGAAGGTACAGGCGGTGATGCCGGAAGGGAACCGGAAAAGAAAAAGGAAAAACCGAAAAAAGAGAAAAAACCGAAGAAAGAAAAGAAGCCCAAACAGCCAAAACCGCCGAAACCGAAAAAGGAGAAAAAACCTAAGGAAGTGGATAACACACCGCCGCTGCCAAAGG
>OGZJ01000467.1_pt1 | contig 14848 bp, 9 predicted proteins | sample 1576831 | NCBI WGS metagenome assembly OGZJ01 (sample SAMEA3541518, study PRJEB24748) | human gut metagenome | biome: human gut; feature: human-associated habitat; material: faeces | place: China | collected 2012
GAAATCACGCTGCCATCCTCCGGTACTACGCTGATAAGCCTGGTTGACGGAAGTGGCAATCCGGTCAGCGTGGAGGTCCAGTCCGTCACCGACGGCGTGAAGGTAAAAGTGAGCCGGGTTCCTGACGGTGTTGCTGAATACAGCGTGTGGGGGCTTAAGCTGCCGACGCTGCGCCAGCGCCTGTTCCGCTGCGTGAGTATCCGTGAGAACGACGACGGCACGTATGCCATCACTGCCGTGCAGCATGTGCCGGAGAAAGAGGCCATCGTGGATAACGGGGCGCACTTTGACGGTGACCAGAGCGGCACGGTGAATGGTGTCACGCCGCCAGCAGTGCAGCATCTGACCGCCGAAGTCACTGCAGACTGCGGGGAGTATCAGGTACTGGCCCGCTGGGACACGCCGAAGGTGGTGAAGGGCGTGAGCTTCCTGCTCCGTCTGACCGTAACAGCGGATGACGGCAGTGAGCGGCTGGTCAGCACGGTCCGGACGACGGAAACCACATACCGCTTCAGGCAGCTGGTGCTGGGGCGTTACACGCTGACGGTCCGGGCGGCAAATGCGTGGGGGCAGCAGGGCGATCCGGCATCGGTATCGTTCCGGATTGCCGCACCTGCAGCGCCTGTCACTATTGAACTGATACCAGGGTATTTTCAGATAACAGCGGTCCCGAAACTGGCTGTATATGACCCGACGGTGCAGTTTGAGTTCTGGTTCTCGGAAAAGCGGATTGCTGATATCAGGCAGGTTGAAACCACAGCCCGCTATCTTGGCACGGCGCTGTACTGGATAGCTGCCAGTAGCAATATTAAGCCGGGTTATGATTATTACTTTTATATCCGCAGCGTGAATACCGTTGGTAAATCGGCATTTGTGGAGGCCGTCGGTCGGGCGAGCGATGATGCGGAAGGTTATCTGAATTTTTATAAAGGGTTGATCAATAAAACGCATCTCGGCAAGGAGCTACTGGAAAACTTTGAGCTGACGGAAGATAACGCCAGCAAACTGGAGGAGTTTTCGAAAGAGTGGAAGGACGCCAACGATAAGTGGAATGCCATGTGGGGCGTCAAAATTGAGCAGACCAAAGACGGCAAACATTATGTCGCGGGTATTGGCCTCAGCATGGAGGACACGGAGGAAGGCAAACTGAGCCAGTTCCTGGTTGCCGCTAACCGTATCGCGTTTATTGACCCGGCAAACGGGAATGAAACGCCGATGTTTGTGGCGCAGGGCAACCAGATATTCATGAACGACGTGTTCCTGAAGCGCCTGACGGCCCCCACCATTACCAGCGGCGGTAATCCTCCGGCATTTTCCCTGACACCGGATGGGCGGCTGACGGCGAAAAATGCCGATATCAGCGGTAACGTGAATGCGAACGCCGGGACGCTCAACAACGTCACGATTAACGAGAACTGTCGGGTTCTGGGAAAACTGTCCGCGAACCAGATTGAAGGCGATCTCGTTAAAACAGTGGGCAAAGCTTTCCCCCGGGACTCCCGTGCACCGGAGCGGTGGCCATCAGGGACCATTACCGTCAGGATTTATGACGATCAGCCGTTTGACCGGCAGATTGTTATTCCGGCGGTGGCATTCAGCGGTGCTAAACATGAGAGAGAGCATACTGATATTTACTCCTCATGCCGCCTGATAGTGAAGAAAAATGGTGCTGAAATTTATAACCGTACCGCGCTGGATAACACGCTGATTTACAGTGGTGTTATTGATATGCCTGCCGGTCACGGTCACATGACGCTGGAGTTTTCGGTGTCAGCATGGCTGGTAAATGACTGGTATCCCACAGCAAGTATCAGCGATTTGCTGGTTGTGGTGATGAAGAAAGCCACCGCAGGCATCAGTATCAGCTGAATTTTATAACCCATATACGGGCGCCAGAAATGGCGCCTTTTTTATTGCAGAAAAGCGAGAGGTAATTATGCGTAAAGTTTGTGCAGCCATTTTGTCCGCAGCCATCTGTCTGTCCGTATCCGGTGCGCCTGCATGGGCATCTGAACATCAGTCCACGCTGAGCGCGGGCTATCTTCATGCCTCGACGAACGTTCCCGGCAGCGATGATCTGAACGGGATTAACGTGAAATACCGTTATGAGTTTACGGACACACTGGGGCTGGTGACGTCATTCAGCTATGCAGGAGACAAGAATCGCCAGCTTACCCGTTACAGCGATACCCGCTGGCATGAAGATTCCGTGCGTAACCGCTGGTTCAGCGTGATGGCGGGGCCGTCTGTGCGCGTGAATGAATGGTTCAGCGCGTATGCGATGGCGGGTATGGCTTACAGCCGTGTGTCGACTTTCTCCGGGGATTATCTCCGCGTAACTGACAACAAGGGGAAAACGCACGACGTGCTGACCGGAAGTGATGACGGTCGCCACAGCAACACGTCTCTGGCGTGGGGAGCTGGCGTGCAGTTTAACCCGACCGAATCCGTGGCCATTGATATTGCTTATGAAGGCTCCGGCAGTGGCGACTGGCGCACTGACGGTTTCATCGTGGGTGTCGGTTATAAATTCTGATTAGCCAGGTAACACAGTGTTATGACAGCCCGCCGGTTCAGGCGGGCTTTTTTGTGGGGTGAATATGGCAGTAAAGATTTCAGGTGTACTGAAAGACGGCACAGGAAAACCGGTACAGAACTGCACAATCCAGCTGAAAGCAAAACGTAACAGCACCACGGTGGTGGTGAACACGCTGGCCTCAGAAAATCCGGATGAAGCCGGGCGTTACAGCATGGACGTTGAGTACGGGCAGTACAGCGTTATTCTGTTGGTGGAGGGATTCCCGCCGTCACATGCCGGGACCATCACCGTGTATGAAGATTCCCGACCCGGTACGCTGAATGATTTTCTCGGTGCCATGACGGAGGATGATGCCCGTCCTGAGGCACTGCGCCGTTTTGAACTGATGGTGGAAGAGGTGGCGCGTAACGCGTCCGCGGTGGCACAGAACACGGCAGCCGCGAAGAAGTCAGCCAGCGATGCCAGCACATCAGCCCGTGAGGCGGCAACCCATGCGACTGATGCTGCAGGCTCAGCACGCGCAGCCAGCACGTCAGCCGGACAGGCCGCGTCGTCGGCTCAGTCAGCATCTTCCAGCGCAGGAACGGCATCAACAAAGGCCAGTGAAGCATCGAAAAGTGCTGCTGCTGCAGAGTCCTCAAAAAGCGCGGCAGCTACCAGTGCCGCTGCGGCGAAAACGTCAGAAACGAATGCGGCAGCGTCACAACAATCAGCAGCCACTTCTGCATCCGCCGCGACCACGAAGGCGTCAGAAGCAGCCACCTCAGCCCGGGATGCGGCGGCCTCAAAAGAGGCAGCGAAATCATCAGAAACGAACGCATCATCAAGCGCCAGTAGTGCCGCTTCCTCGGCAACGGCGGCAGGCAATTCCGCGAAGGCGGCAAAGACGTCTGAGACAAACGCCAGGTCTTCTGAAACGGCAGCGGGACAGAGCGCCTCGGCTGCGGCAGGCTCAAAAACAGCGGCTGCGTCGTCTGCCAGTGCCGCGTCAACAAGTGCCGGGCAGGCCTCAGCCAGTGCCACCGCCGCCGGAAAATCGGCAGAAAGTGCCGCATCGTCTGCTTCAACAGCCACAACGAAGGCTGGCGAAGCCACTGAACAGGCCAGCGCAGCAGCGAGGTCTGCTTCCGCAGCGAAGACATCCGAGACGAACGCGAAAGCGTCGGAAACCAGCGCAGAATCCTCAAAAACGGCTGCCGCATCGTCCGCCAGTTCGGCGGCGTCATCGGCATCATCGGCGTCTGCTTCAAAAGATGAGGCGACCAGACAAGCGTCCGCAGCGAAGGGCAGCGCCACGACAGCATCCACGAAGGCGACAGAGGCAGCTGGCAGTGCGACGGCGGCAGCACAGAGCAAAAGTACGGCGGAATCCGCGGCAACGCGCGCCGAGACAGCGGCAAAACGGGCAGAGGATATTGCATCCGCCGTGGCGCTTGAGGATGCAAGTACGACGAAAAAGGGGATAGTACAGCTCAGCAGTGCGACCAACAGTACGTCTGAAACGCTGGCGGCAACGCCAAAGGCAGTAAAATCAGCCTATGACAATGCAGAGAAACGTCTGCAGAAAGACCAGAACGGCGCTGATATACCCGATAAGGGACGCTTCCTGAACAACATTAACGCGGTCAGTAAAACAGACTTTGCTGATAAGCGTGGTATGCGTTATGTGCGGGTTAACGCTCCTGCAGGTGCAATATCTGGAAAATATTACCCTGTTGTTGTTATGCGTTCTGCTGGCTCAGTAAGCGAACTGGCATCAAGGGTCATTATCACCACGGCAACGCGAACCGCAGGCGATCCGATGAATAACTGCGAGTTTAACGGATTTGTTATGCCTGGTGGCTGGACTGACAGGGGGCGTTATGCTTATGGAATGTTCTGGCAATATCAAAACAATGAACGAGCCATCCACTCAATAATGATGAGTAATAAGGGCGATGATTTGCGCTCTGTGTTCTATGTTGATGGCGCTGCTTTCCCTGTTTTTGCGTTTATTGAAGATGGCCTGTCAATATCCGCACCTGGTGCTGATCTCGTTGTTAATGATACGACCTATAAGTTTGGGGCAACAAATCCAGCGACTGAATGTATCGCGGCGGACGTTATCCTTGATTTTAAGAGTGGCCGTGGTTTTTATGAGTCCCATTCGTTAATCGTTAACGATAACTTGTCGTGCAAAAAACTTTTTGCCACAGACGAAATTGTAGCGCGTGGTGGTAATCAGATTCGAATGATAGGTGGGGAGTATGGTGCATTATGGCGTAATGATGGCGCTAAAACTTACCTGCTGCTTACCAATCAAGGTGATGTTTATGGTGGCTGGAATACATTAAGACCGTTTGCTATTGATAACGCAACCGGCGAACTGGTTATTGGAACCAAACTGTCCGCAAGTCTGAACGGTAATGCATTAACAGCAACAAAGCTGCAAACGCCAAGACGGGTTTCTGGTGTTGAGTTTGATGGTTCCAAAGATATTACTTTAACCGCCGCGCATGTGGCTGCTTTTGCCAGAAGGGCAACGGATACATATGCCGATGCGGATGGTGGCGTTCCCTGGAATGCCGAATCAGGCGCTTACAATGTCACCCGCTCTGGCGACAGCTATATTCTGGTTAACTTCTATACCGGAGTCGGAAGTTGCCGGACCCTGCAGATGAAGGCGCATTACAGAAATGGAGGTCTGTTCTACCGTTCTTCAAGAGATGGCTATGGTTTTGAGGAAGACTGGGCAGAAGTTTATACCTCGAAAAATCTTCCACCAGAAAGCTACCCAGTCGGCGCACCAATCCCGTGGCCATCAGATACCGTTCCGTCTGGTTATGCCCTGATGCAGGGGCAGACTTTTGACAAATCTGCCTACCCGAAACTTGCTGCCGCTTATCCGTCAGGCGTGATCCCTGATTTGCGTGGCTGGACGATTAAGGGCAAGCCCGCCAGTGGTCGAGCCATATTGTCTCAGGAACAGGACGGCATTAAATCGCACACCCACAGCGCCAGCGCATCCAGTACGGATTTGGGGACGAAAACCACATCGTCGTTTGATTACGGCACTAAATCCACGAATAACACCGGGGCGCATACCCATAGTGTTAGCGGTACGGCTGCTTCAGCCGGTGCACATACCCATTCGATGACATTTGTTTCAGGTGGTTCCAGTGGTGCTCCGGGAAGTGGAGCATCTGATTATTCTAAATACAGTGTTAACACTTCTTCTGCAGGCGCTCATACGCACTCTGTATCGGGTACTGCTGCAAGCGCAGGTGCACACGCACATACTGTCGGTATTGGTGCTCATACGCACTCCGTTGCGATTGGCTCACATGGACACACCATCACCGTTAACGCTGCTGGTAACGCGGAAAACACCGTCAAAAACATCGCATTTAACTATATTGTGAGGCTTGCATAATGGCATTCAGAATGAGTGAACAACCACGGACCATAAAAATTTATAATCTGCTGGCCGGAACTAATGAATTTATTGGTGAAGGTAATGCATATATTCCGCCTCATACAGGTCTGCCAGCAAACAGTACCGATATTGCACCGCCAGATATTCCTGCTGGCTTTGTGGCCGTTTTCAACAGTGATGAGTCATCGTGGCATCTCGTTGAAGATCATCGGGGTAAAACGGTTTATGACGTGGCTTCCGGCGACGCGTTATTTATTTCTGAACTCGGTCCGTTACCGGAAAATGTTACCTGGTTATCCCCGGAAGGGGAGTTTCAGAAGTGGAACGGCACAGCCTGGGTGAAAGATGCAGAAGCAGAAAAACTGTTCCGGATCCGGGAGGCGGAAGAAACAAAAAACAGCCTGATGCAGGTAGCCAGTGAGCACATTGCGCCACTTCAGGATGCTGTAGATCTGGAAATCGCAACGGAGGAAGAGACCTCATTGCTGGAAGCCTGGAAGAAGTATCGGGTGTTGCTGAACCGTGTTGATACATCAACTGCACCTGATATTGAGTGGCCGGAAGAACCAGACACAATGTAAGCGAAAAAGAAAAGCCGCAGACACGACGTATGCAGGACGTGCTGCGGTTGGCTGGATAACTTTCGATAGTGCGAGTATTGAATGATTTCCAGCCGGAACAGATTCTATTGAAAAGTATCCAAGGGGGCAATTTGTAGGTTTTAGATTTGTGTGGTTTAGGATTTTTTGTGGTGGCAAAAATGGGGCAAAACGCCGTAAAAGGGGCAAAAATGGGACAACAAAAATGTTGGTTATTGTGGTTTATTGTAGTTGTTGATGTGTCTTAATTTATTGAAAAATAAATAAAATCTTTATGTGTCAGATGGTTGTGATTTTTGCCCTTACTTGTTCAGGTTGTATTGTTCTTTCTTACTAATTTCTTGATTTTGCGACATTTAAAAGCGACTCAATTCGTTATATGGCATCAGAAGAGTATGCGTCATGCCGGAACGCCCAGCATAAGAAATCTGATATAAAAAACTGTGGCGTGTATGGTACGGATTAGAGGGGAAAATGTCAGCACATTTGCGAAATGAATCAAAAAGCCCGCAGCAATGTGCGGGCGTTAGTATCAGCGCACAACCAGCACGGAGCACTCTGCGTGACGCACTACAGCTGCGGCGTTGGAACCGAGCAGATAAGTGGTGATATCCGGTCGATGGGAAGCAATGATGATCATATGAGCGGGGATCTTCTTCGCCAATTCCAGAATGCGGTCTTTGGGCGAGCCTTCCTCAACATGGACATGCACTCTGTCGGTTGGCAGTTTAAATTTTTTAATGATCTCTTCCAGTTGCGATTTGGCTTCCGCTTTCAGGTCATCCATTGCCGGTAATTCTGCGGAATACGCTAAACCCAGAGAGGCATAGTAGGGCAGTGAAGGTATTACCGTCAGGAAATGAACCTCTGCATCATCAATCTTTGCCTCTTCCTCAACGTGGCTAATCACGCGTTGAGTTAATTCTGAATCGGAAATATCGATAGGGACAAGAATCGTTCTGTTCATAAAACCTCCTGTTTTAGTATCCGCATAAAGTGTAACGCCAGATGACACTTTTTGTGTAATGACGGAGTTCACATTTTTAATTTAGATCAAAGGAGGAAGAATAAGCAGAAAAAGCCCGCCATAACAGCGGGCAGGAGGATTTAGAACTGATAAACCAGACCTAAAGCGACAATATCATCGGTAGAGATGCCATTGGCAGCGTAGAAGCTGTCATCTTCATCCAACAGGTTGATTTTATAGTCAACGTAGGTGGACATGTTTTTATTGAAATAGTAAGTCGCGCCAACATCGGCGTATTTAACCAGATCTTTATCATCAACACCTGCCGGGTTGTCTGCACCACCCGCAGCGTGCAGGTCACGGCCTTTAGACATCAGGAAAGAGACTGCCGGACGCAGACCAAAATCAAACTGGTACTGTGCAGTGACTTCAAAATTCTGGGTTTTGTTTGCCACAGCATAATCGCTGTCGCCAAACGGGGTCATATTACGCGTTTCTGAATACATGGTTGCCAGGTAAATATTGTTAGCATCGTATTTTAGCCCAGCAGTCCACGCGTCTGCTTTATCACCACCCGCCGCAGTATGGTTAACCTGGTCATTGGTGCGGTCAGAAGAGGTGTATGCCGCACCAGCGCTAAAGCCCATGCCTAAATCATATGTTGTGGAAAGACCCCAGCCGTCACCGTTTTCATGGCGAACATCACGTCCGTTGTTGGTGCCTTCCTGACCATTACTGGCTCCTTCGTTGTTACCTTGATACTGCACCGCGAAGTTCAGACCATTTACCAGACCGAAGAAATCAGTATTACGATAAGTCGCGACGCCATTGGCTCGACCAGTCATAAAGTTGTCTGCATTGGTATAAGAGTCACGGCCAAATTCAGGCAGCATATCGGTCCAGCCTTCGATGTCGTACATTACGCCATAATTACGTCCGTAATCGAAAGAACCGTAATCTGCAAATTTCAGCCCGGCAAATGCCAGACGGGTCCATGACTGGTTTTTTGAAGATTCAGTGTTGTTTGCCTGAATATTGTATTCCCATTGACCGTAGCCAGTGAGTTGATCGTTAATTTGGGTTTCGCCTTTAAAACCCAGACGCGCATAGCTCTGGTCGCCATCTTTCGCTGAATTATCAGAAAAATAATGCAGGCCATCAACTTTGCCATACAGATCTAATTTGTTGCCGTCTTTATTATAAACTTCGGCTGCATGTGCAGCACCTGCGGCGAGCAGGGCAGGAATTAAAAGTGCCAGTACTTTGCTTTTCATTGAATAAATCCTTTAGTTATTTTATTTGCCTTTTATCCCCATTTCGGGGAGTGAAAACATCCTAAAGGAGAAGTTCAGTTAGCCGATAAATATCATTTGTTACGCCTTAAGTAAAACCTTAATCAAATAATTCCTCTGAAATGATAATAAGTCTGGTAAATGTATCGAAGATAATACATACAAAATAAAAATTATACTTTTAATTTGCTATACGTTATTCTGCGCGGGTTATATGCCTTTATTGTCACAGATTTTATTTTCTGTTGGGCCATTGCATTGCCACTGATTTTCCAACATATAAAAAGACAAGCCCGAACAGTCGTCCGGGCTTTTTTTTTAGAATTGGATAATCCTTATCCAGAGCATTTAATCGGTGTTGCTTTTTTCCGCTTTTCCGGCCATTTGTGCCAGGAAGTCATAGCGTTTTTGCAAATCAGCTGCAGCATCTTTCCATAACTGTTCTGCCACTTCTGGCTGCTGCGAATTCAGCCGACGGAAACGTTGCTCGTGAAGTAACGTTTCTTCCAGTGCTTCTGACGGCGGGCGTGAATCCAAGGCCAGCGGCAGTTTGCCTTCATCGGCACGACGCGGATCAAAGCGATATAGCGGCCAGAAGCCGGTAGCTGTGAGTTGGCGCATCTGGTCGTGGCTGAGTGCCAGATCGTAACCATGCTCTTCACACGGGCTATAAGCAATGATCAGCGATGGCCCCGGATACGCTTCCGCTTCCTGAATCGCTTTCACCGTCTGGTTCAGCTGCGCGCCGAGAGAAATCTGCGCCACATAAACATGACCGTACATCATCATACTGACGCCAAGATCTTTACGCGCTTTACGTTTGCCGTGCTCGCCAAATTTAGTTACTGCACCCAGCGGTGTCGCTTTCGACGCCTGACCACCGGTGTTGGAATAGCATTGCGTATCCAGCACCAGAATGTTGACGTTTTCCGTCAAACTCAATACATGATCCAGACCGCCAAAGCCGATATCGTAAGCCCAGCCATCACCACCAATCAGCCAGATTGATTTTTCCACCAGTGCATCTGCATCACGTAGCAGTTCATGTGCTTCGGCAACATCGTTGAGTTGCTGGCGTAAAGCTGCAACCTGTTCACGACGAACCTCTGGCGTGGCGTCTGATTTCAACGCCGTCAGTAATTCCGCCGGGATTTTATCGGCAAATTGATCCAGCAGACGCAGCACGCGGACACGGTGTTGATCGACCGTCAGGCGGAAACCAAGGCCAAATTCGGCATTATCTTCAAATAGAGAGTTCGCCCATGCCGGCCCACGACCGTTGGCATCGGTGGTATACGGTGTAGAGGGCAGGTTACCGCCATAAATTGAAGAACAGCCAGTGGCGTTAGCGATCAACATCCGGTCGCCATAGAGCTGAGTCAGTAATTTAATATACGGCGTCTCGCCACAACCGGAGCAAGCACCTGAATATTCAAACAGCGGTGTAATCAGCTGCGATGTACGAATATCAATACGTTCCAGTTTGCTACGGTCGATTTCTGGCAGGTTGAGGAAGAAATCGTAATTGATTTTCTCTTCTTCGACATGTTCCAGGCGAGACATCATATTGATGGCTTTAATCTCTGGATTCTGACGGTCTTTCGCCGGGCAAACTTCGACGCACAGGTTACAACCGGTGCAATCTTCCGGTGCCACCTGCAAGACATATTTCTGCCCGCGCATATCACGCGATTTCACATCCAGCGAATGCAGGCTGGCAGGGGCGTTTTCCATCGCTTCAGGCGGCACCACTTTTGCGCGAATAGCTGAGTGTGGGCAAGCGGCAACGCAGTGGTTACATTGGGTACAGAGTTCCTCTTTCCAGATGGGGATCTCTTCGGCGATATTGCGTTTTTCCCAGCGCGTAGTGCCCATCGGCCAGGTGCCGTCTGGCGGCAGCGCCGAAACGGGGAGGGCGTCACCAAGCCCGGCGAGCATCGCAGCGGTTACGGTTTTCACGAAATCAGGGGCGGCATCGGAAACCACTGGCGGTCGATTGGCGCTGTGCGGATTTACCGGTTGCAACGGAACTTCTTCTACGGATTCACGCGCCAGCGCCAGAGCCTGCCAGTTGCGTTCCACCAGATCCTGGCCTTTGCTACTGTAACTTTTGGCAATCGCACCCTGCAATTCTGCGAGGGCGCTATCGCCAGGCAGAATTTGCGTCAGATGGAAAAAAGCCATCTGCATGACGGTATTAATACGGGCCGCCAGGCCACATTCGCGGGCGATTTTCGCCGCGTTAATCACATAGAAGCGCGCTTTTTTCTGGTTTAACACGGCCTGAACTTCTTGCGGCAAGCGCGACCACACTTCATCTGCGCTGTACGGCGTGTTGAGCAGGAAAATGCCGCCAGGTTTTAAACGCTCAGCCATCTGATATTTATCGATAAACTGCAACTGGTGGCAGCCAACAAAATCAGCCTGGGAAATGAGATAAGCGGAACGAATCGGCTGTTCGCTCACTCGAAGGTGAGAAACCGTCAGGCCGCCCGCCTTTTTGGAGTCGTAAACAAAATAGCCCTGTGCGTACCACGGCGTGGAATTACCGATAATCTTGATATTGTTTTTGGTCGCGGAAACGCTGCCATCACTACCAAGGCCATAAAACAAGGCTTCCAGTTTCGCCGAGTTTGGCAGGGTGTTTTCCGGCAACGGCAGTGACAGATTGGTCACATCATCGTAAATACCAACCGTAAAGCGCGCTTTCGGTTTAGCCGCGTTGAGCTCGGCAAATACCGCCAGTACACAGTCTGGGCCAAATTCTTTGGATGAAAGACCATAGCGCCCACCAATGACACGGGGCAGAGTTTCGCGCTCGCCATTATTAAAGGCTTCTGCCAGTGCGGTCATTACATCCAGATAGAGCGGTTCTGCCTGGGCACCGGGTTCTTTGGTTCTGTCCAGTACCGCCACGCTGCGTACGGATCCCGGCAGAGCTTGCAGTAAATGTTTAGCGGAGAAGGGGCGGTACAGGCGAACTTTCAGCACGCCAACTTTTTCGCCACGGGTTAGCAATTCATCAACCACTTCTTCACAGGTGCCAATGGCAGAGCCCATCAGGATAATCACCCGTTCCGCTTGCGGATGCCCGTAATATTCAAACGGCTGATACTGACGACCTGTCGCGGCAGAGAAATCATTCATCGCCTGTTCAACATGGTCATAGACCGCGTTGTACCATGGGTTGGTGGCTTCGCGAGACTGGAAATAAGTGTCAGGATTGGCGGACGTACCGCGGATCACCGGATGTTCCGGGTTGAGTGCCCGGGCGCGATGAGCATCAATTTCGACCTGCGGCATGAGATCAAGAATCGTGTCATCGGCCAGCGGGACAATTTTATTGATTTCGTGGGACGTGCGGAAACCATCAAAGAAATGAATAAATGGCACGCGGCTTTTCAGCGTCGCGATTTGCGAAATGAGAGCAAAGTCTTGCGCTTCCTGGACGTTTGCTGCACACAACATCGCGCAACCCGTCTGGCGCACCGCCATAACGTCGGAATGATCGCCAAAAATAGAGAGTGCATGTGTGGCAACGGTACGTGCCGCTACATGCAGGACAAACGGTGTTAGTTCGCCTGCCAGTTTGTACAGCGTCGGGATCATCAGCAGCAAACCCTGCGATGACGTAAACGATGTTGAAAGGGCACCCGTCTGCAAAGCGCCATGCACGGTAGCGATAGCACCCGCTTCCGACTGCATTTCAACCACGCGTGGTGTGTCTCCCCAAACGTTCTTTAAGCCGTTTCCGGCCCAGGCATCAGCCTGTTCTGCCATCGTGGAACTGGGGGTAATAGGGTAGATGGCGATAACTTCACTGGTGCGAAATGCGACCGAAGCAACCGCGCCATTACCGTCAATAGTAATCATATGACACCCTTACATTGCGCAAATGAGGGGCGCACGAAATTGCTGCGCGCCCAGTAGTAATCTTTCAATTTTAGCAAATGGCTTTCTTCTGCATTTTCGCTTTTGTGTCCCCCACATCAGCGTAATGAATGTTTTGATCAAACAGAGGGCAAAAAAATAGCCATAAAAAAGTAAAAATGTGGGGCAACGCGCAGGACAGCTCTCGACGCCGCCCTCTGTGCTGCCTATTATTTATGGCGGTGTCGTTTGGCTTGAAGATCAGAGGAAGAAAAGATGCGAGCAGCGTTTTGGGTAGGGTGTGCCGCTTTATTGTTGTCGGCGTGTAGTAGTGAGCCTGTTCAGCAGGCGACTGCGGCGCACGTAGCGCCAGGTTTAAAAGCGTCGATGTCCAGTAGTGGAGAAGCAAATTGTGCAATGATCGGCGGTTCGCTTTCTGTTGCCCGTCAACTGGATGGTACGGCGATTGGGATGTGTGCATTACCCAACGGCAAACGCTGTAGTGAACAGTCACTTGCCGCCGGGAGCTGTGGCAGCTATTAATTCATTAAATCCGCCAGCTTATAAGTTAATGTCTGTTTCGCGGTCGCCAGCGTTAACTGGTTCGCGGTCAGATCCACTTGTGCACCTTCTTTCAGCATTTCGCTAATGGTGTTATCGAGTTCATTAAGCTGCGGGTTAGCGCACATCATACGGGTCATTGCCAGCCCTTTGGCTGTCAGTTCACCATTAGACAGTTTGCCTTCACCGCTAAAGCGGTTACACATGCTGCCGGAAATCATCATTTTTTCACCAAAGCTGATTTCTGGCGGATTTTTATCGCTGGTCACGGGCTTACCGTTTACGCTTTCCAGCACAAAGCGATGATGCTGTAACTGTTCTGGCGTTACAGCAATTTTGTCACTACTTACACATCCCGCCATCAGCAGGCTTAGCGCAACAAGCGCGGCTACTTTCTTCATTGTGGTTCTCAATTACAGTTTCTGACTCAGGGCTATTTTAAGAATAGAGGATGAAAGGTCTTTGGGGATTATCTGAATAAGCTCCCCTGGAATGCAGGGGAGCGGCAAGATTAAACCAGTTCGTTCGGGCAGGTTTCGCCTTTTTCCAGATTGCTTAAGTTTTGCAGCGTAGTCTGAGAAATACTGGTCAGAGCTTCTGCTGTCAGGAATGCCTGATGCCCGGTAAACAGCACGTTGTGGCAGGCAGACAGGCGACGGAATACGTCATCCTGAATTACGTCGTTGGATTTATCTTCAAAGAACAGATCGCGTTCGTTCTCATATACGTCCATACCCAACGAACCAATTTTCTGATTTTTCAGCGCTTCAATTGCCGCCTGAGAATCAATCAATGCACCGCGACTGGTATTGACGATCATCACGCCATTTTTCATCTGATCGAAGGCGGCTTCGTTCAACAGATGGTAGTTTTCCGGTGTCAGCGGGCAGTGCAGAGAGATAACGTCTGATTCAGAGAACAGGGTTGGCAGATCGACATACTCCACACCGAGTTCCAGCGCCGCCGCACTTGGATACGGATCGAACGCCAGCAGACGCATACCAAAACCTTTCAGAATGCGCAGCATCGCCACACCAATTTTACCGGTACCGATAACGCCTGCCGTTTTGCCATACATAGTAAAGCCGGTCAGACCTTCCAGAGAGAAGTTAGCGTCACGGGTACGCTGATACGCGCGGTGAATACGGCGGTTCAGCGTCATCATCATACCGATGGCGTGTTCAGCAACGGCTTCTGGATCATAGGCTGGAACACGGACTACTTTCAGCCCCAGTTCTTTTGCCGCGTCAAGGTCGACGTTATTGAAACCGGCACAGCGCAGGGCGATATATTTAACGCCGTGCTTTTTCAGCTCTTCCAGCACCGGGCGGCTGCCGTCATCGTTTACGAAAATACATACCGCTTCGCAGCCATTGGCAGTTTTAGCGGTTTTTTCCGTCAGCAGAAAGTCAAAAAATTCCAGCTCAAAGCCAAAGGACTCGTTCACCTGTTGCAGGTACTTCTTGTCGTACTGTTTTGTGCTATAAACGGCGAGTTTCATAAGACTTTCTCCAGTGATGTTGAATCACATTTAAGCTACTAAAAATATTTTACAAAATTTCAAATTTAATTGAAAGCTATGGCGATATTGAAAAATTCATCAAC